>VMHT01018245.1_pt1 | contig 10515 bp, 7 predicted proteins | sample 4693611 | NCBI WGS metagenome assembly VMHT01 (sample SAMN12280063, study PRJNA550983) | marine metagenome | isolation source: seawater sampled from same location over 5 years 0.02-0.2 micron viral filtrate | place: USA: collected off the coast of southern California halfway between the port... ...
ATTACGATACATAAGCTCAAAGCCTCTACGAACATGATGTCTTTTTTCTTCTCTTTCAAAGGCTTCTTCATCCCACTCGTCTATTCCAAACTTTTCTTTAATATTTTCATATGAATCAATAAGAGTTGCAATATCTTTTACTGATCCATTAATTTTATTTTCAAGAGATATTAATGAATGTCTTTTATGTCTCAGTTCAGCTTCAGCCACAATATCATTTTCAGCCATACCTTCTAATTCTATAATTTCAACTCTTACTTTAGCGTGAGATACCTGAGCTTCAGATAAAGCCATTTTTCTCTTTTCTACTTCGGCAGTAACTTGACGTAACATTCTATACGGAGAATGCCCATTAAGCATAGTAAGCGTCATCATACTCAGAGTTGTTTGAGAATTATTCCTATCAAAAGCTCTTGTAGCTTGATCAATAGCTGGCAGCTTTTCAGCTACCCGAGCAGCTGCTACTTGATTAATGTTATCACTAGCTTCAATTGGAAGCGAAAATGTAATTGGTTTAGTTACCACTTGATTCATATTATTTTCCTAATTATCCTGACGTGCAATATGCACTTTTTAATGTTCCTATTAAATCACCAAAGTCTGTAGAATTTGCAGGTGTTGCAATTGTAATTTTACTTATAGTATTAGTATTTGATCCAGTATAACCACCTGCAATTACTCCAGTAGTTAAATCACTAGATCCAAAAACTTGTTGTACTCCAGTCCATAGATCACCAAAATCTGTAGCATTACCGGGTGTAGCTAAAGTAATATAATCCATTACATTTTGACTACTATTAGAATATCCTCCAGCCATTACTCCATACGTTTCATCACCAACACTTGTTAAATATGATCTTCCTACACTAATATTACCAAAGTCTGTTGCATTTGCTTCAGTACCAAAAGATGTTCTATTCATTCTAGTTTCAGTAAATGCGTGTGCAGTACCTCCTGCAGAAACCGTATAAACACCATCACTCATAGCAGTATGATCCGTGACATAAGTTTGAGATCCATCATTTTGGAAAGTTCCGTGAAGAGTAGCATCACCTAAAGTAGCAAAGGCTAATTTTTCAATAACATGATTAGTATTAAAACCACTTCCGTGCCACAACAGTTGATACGTTCCATCACTTGCAGCTGCAGCTGCATCACTTTTGGTATCAGTAGTATCATAAAGAGTACCTCTGCCAGTACTATAGCCAGCATTACCGGTAGTTGCAATATTCATCATAAAATACCCGTTAATTTGAGTGAATATTGCTATTCCACCACCACTTGATGCACCTTCTTTACCATACGCAGTTCCAACTTTATCTGCACCCCAGTCGGTAGCATTTCCAGGAGTTGCTATATTAACATATTGAACATCAGCGGTATAGCCAGTGCCATTATGGCCTCCAGCCATTACAGATTTCGGTCCAGTCCAAGCTGGAGGTAGAGATGCTGCTAACTGTATAAATGATCCATTTACGTGTTGATATAATAATTCGTTTGCTGTATCCCACCAAAAATCACCATTAGATGGGTTAGATGGTTCTGTTGAAGATTCACTATATCCCTGTCCCGGAACCAAACCTGCAACCGTAAACATAACAGGAAGATCAACCGCAGATCCATTATTTTTTATTTGATTTACTTTTAGTGTACTCATTATGGGCTCCCTGATCCTGCTGCAAGTTCTTCGCCGGCATTTGTAACTAGATCACCAAAATCAGTAGCATTACCTGGAGTTGCGATTGTAATATAATCAATAGTATTATGACCTGTAGAGCCATTTTTGCCACCACTTATGGTGGCGTATGTTCCATTACCAGTAGTAGCACAACCTTGACGAGCAATTGTTAAATCACCAAAATCGGTAGCATTACCAGGAGACTGAATAGTAATGTATGATATATTATTTAACGTTGCAGAAGATTGCCTTCCACCAGCAATAATACCATAAGTTCCGTCGCCAGCGTTGCCATATGTATCCGAGTGAAGATTGTCCGATGATCCTGTACCAAATTCTGTAACATTAGCATATGTATCCATATTAAAATAGAACATTCTGCCATCAGATCTTCTGAAAACAGCTCTAGTAGCATCATTAAATGATCCACTAAAAGACCAGCCAGATTGATTATAACCTTGATTGACATTTAATGCGGCATCATTTTCAGACCACTGTGTTGCATTACCAGGAGTATCTATGGTTACAACTTCTATTTCTCCGCTACCAAAAGATCTGATAGAAAATGCCTTTATTCCATTTGAAATAGCATGAAGACCAGATCCATCAGTGTAACCTTGATTACCAAAATCCGTGGCATTACCAGTTGTAGAAACTGTTACATAATCAATTCTATCTGATGCAGAATTAGATGAAGAACTACTGCCTTCTCTAACATAAAAAAGTAAATTTCTTGTTTTATTACCAGCAGCGCCAGCTTTATTATGACCTGCAGATGAATCACCAAAAGCTGATGCATTTCCAGGCGTTGTTATATTGTAGTAAACTATATCATTTTCGTATGCGTTAGATGTAAAATTATATCCTCTATAGATTAACGCTCTGTCTCCACCCCAAGTAATAGCATCTTTATCTCCATACAGAACCATCCAAGAATCATTTATATACATTTTATATTTTTCATCATCTGTATCCCACCAAGTATCACCGTTAGTAGGGTTAGATGGTTCTTCAGCTTGACTATAACGAGTAGCACCTGGAACAAAATTACTACCTGAAATTTTTAATCCATTAGGAAAGTCTATTCCACCAGATCCAGTTTTTCTTACAATCGATTTTACGTTTTCTATTTCGCTCATGCTGCCCTTCCTGATAATCCAGAAACCCATTCTACATTATGTGTTAAATCTCCAAAGTCAACGGCATTTCCAGGAGTTGAAACTGTTATAGATTGAATAACATTTGTTCTTCCACCAGAAATTTCACCACCGGCAAATGTAGCAGTAGTGCCGTTTGAAGCACCCGCCATTCTTTCTATTGATTGAAGTAAATCGCCAAAATCTGTTGCATTTCCCGTTGTTTGTACTGTAATATAATCCATAACATTACTACCGCCACCACCAAAGATTGCATAAGTATCATCTCCTACTCCAGCAAATCTTTCTCTATTAGTAGTAAGATTACCAAATGAAGTTGCATTACCAGGAGTATCAATAGTAATATAAAAAACCTGACTACCACCCTGACCTCGGGCTAAGATACCTCTTGTCGCGTCATTCCATCCGGCATTATAGTTTGCACCATTTGATATGGATATTGTACCAAACGAAGATGCGTTTCCGGTGGTCTGTACTGTAATATAATCCATATAAACAGTAGATGTCCCACCCTGACCTCTTAATATAACTCCAGTCGTGCCATCACAAACACCAACTGCGTTATCAGTAACATCTACTGTGTCGCCAAAATCTGTTGCATTTCCAGGAGTTGCTATAGCAACATAATCTATAATATTAACATTGGCCGAATTAGTTTGTCCACTAGCAAAGACTCCTCTAGCAGCATCAGAAAGTGCCGCTGGAGAAGCTCTATTAGAGGTTAAATTGCCAAATGAAGTAGCATTACCTGATGTTGTTAAGTCATAATATGAAATAACAGCAGTATGACTACCTGCAGATCCACCACCAGCTAAAGCACGATCACCATACCAAGCAGTAGGATATACAGTAGGCTGTCTTGTTAATGTATACCAAGCACTATTAGTATATACCTTTGCTTCAGAATTTGTGGTATCATACCATATTGCACCATCACCTGGATTAGAAGGTTCGCTAGAAGAATTGTAATATTCAGATGTTTCTATTGTTGCGGAACCAGCAACAGTTAAGCCTTGACTAAAATCGGGCCTACCTGTTCCAGCAGCATTAGAAATAGAATTAACTTTAAGTGTTGTCATAATAGAACATACCTTCCACCAGAATCAATTACTAACTCGTTTCCACTATCAATCTCAAACGGACCTAAACTAAAAGCCGCCTGGGCTTGACCAATAGTAACATCTTGAGAAAGAGATAGATTCTTTGAAACTTGAACTTCAATACCACTTACCTTTGTTGCAATATAATCTGAATCAATTAATTGAACAGTAGGTGCATATTTTATATTTGAATATGAAGGCACTTTATTTTCCTTTAGTGTAAGCCTGTGCTCCAAAGAATGCCGCAACTAAACCAGCAATAGCTACAAAGTATGTTGGTGCAATATTACCAATAATGTCGGCTGCACTATCAACACCAATTAAAGATGTAACTAAAATAAGAACAGGATAAAGTAGCATACCCCAAAGAGCAAACCATGCCATGGCACGAATCTGATCTTCTTTCTTATCTTCATTTTCCATCTTAGCTTGTTCATGTTCGAACTGAGCTATTTCTTTTGCTCGAGCCATTTCTTCATCAGTGATAATTCCATCACCGTCTGCGTCTAAATCATTCCATTTGGAATCTGCTTGTAATTTCTTAGCTGCCATGTTAAATCCTCTCTATTAGCAGGACATAACAAAGAACATTATTTATTCAGCGGTTGCTTCTTCAGCAGCTACTTCACCTTCAGTTGATTCTTCTTTATTCTTTTCTACAAAAGCTTCAATAATATTATTAAGTTTATCATGTACTACACCAACAGCACTTAAGTCTTGTGCTTTAAATACACCACCACGAGTTGCTGCATCAATAATTGATCTCATTACAGCTAAGTCTTGGATTGTAAGTTCATTATTCATTTCATTCTCCGTTAAGTTTTATTAATACTATTTATATATAATTGTCAATTATCCAACTTGATGCGCAAATAGACCGCCCCTATTACTATAAGCATATGGCGCACCAGCTAATATTATTTCTCCATTACCACTTAAAGCAACACTGGTACCGAGGTTAATTCCACTACTGTTCCCAGTTAGTGTTGCTTCTAATGACCACGTACCACCAGTATTTCTAAACACGTAAACCTTTCCGTGTTGATCATTTATGTTATCATTATTTGCAGCCGATTCTGGTGCACCTGCTACAACAACAGTACCGTCTTTACTAATTGCTAAACCCGTGCCCATGCCACCATATGAGACTCCAGTATTTGCAGATAAAGTTGCAGAATATGACCAAGTTGAACCAGACCTTGTAAATATTTGAATACTACCCTCTTGTCTTTCGGTTCCAGAGTATTGATTGGCATTAGGAAAGGGACATCCTACAGCTAAAACATTTCCATCATCAGAAAGTGCAGTTCTTTGACCAAATAATTCATATTCTGTGGGAGAATTTGATACTATAGATGCTTGAAGAGTCCAAGCTACCCATTCACCATTATTAGCATATGTTGGATGTGTTGTTCCCCCCGATCTGGTATAAATGTGGACTCTACCTTGATTACCATAGGAATTACTGTATCCAGGATCTCCTACAGAAAGTGTTCCTCCGTGATAATCTAAATCTATTGATCCATTTGTTCCACTTCGATCACACCCAAAAAACTTACTGCGACCCGATGGCCCTGTAATATATGAAGCATGGGAAAAATATTGATGACCTAAAGAACTACCATCATATCGGCTATAACCAGTTTGAAGATTATATCTACCAGCAGCACTACTATTTGTACCAGTTGATACTGCAACAACGCGAGCATCACCAGACATTGCCACTCCAGTGCCTACGTAATCATTTTGATTATAACCCCACGTGGAGTAGATTGTGCCTGCAACCGTATTTTGAAAAGTATCATCATTATTAGAAAGTTCTCTACGATATATAAGTGCTTGACCAGCATTGGTAGTACTAGACACAGTTTTTCTAGGTTCTCCGACTATACAAAAATCACCAGTCGGATCCATATCTACAGATCTGCCAAAGTTTCCATTTGCTTGCGGTGAACCGTTATTTGTGCCAGATAAAAAGTAATGATCTTGTTGACAATAGGTTAAATCTCCAGAAACATTATAACCTATATCATAAGTTGCAGCAAAGCCAGCATAAGAATAGCTGCCATGATTGTAATTATATCCACCAGTAAATCCGTGATAACCGCTACTATCTACAGCACACGTCATACCCATATAACTATAACCACTTTGCCCTGGTTGTTGAGCAATGGTCATGGTTCCATCAGACCATTCCAAGGTAAATGTTAAAGTAAACGAAGAAGTTGCATTTGTAGACTTAACTCCATCAGATGCTGTAAATGTAAGAGTTCCAGTTCCGCCACCAGGAGCTTGTGTTTCATTCTTAGGAGTAATAGTAAACACTGAAGAATCATTAGAAACAGTTGCAATTGAATTAAATCCTGAGTTACCTGTAGCGCTATAAGTAATAGGCTGGCCTTCTGGATCTACTGATGTTAAAGTGATTACTGTAGCTGTTGATCCATCATCTGATAATATATAACTTGCAGAATTTCCAGATAAACTTGGTGCCTGATTTGCTAAAGTAAAGGTTGAAGTTCCGGCAGTTGCTATATTTACACCATCACTTGCTCTAAAGGCCAGTGAAAAAGTACCTTCAACGGCATAGTTATTTGATGGTGTAATCGTAAACTGACTTGAATCATTTGTAATTGTAGCAACATTACCAATACTATCCGAAGTATTATATGAATAGTTCAAATTAAGACCTTCGGGGTCTGTAGCAGAAACACTAATATTAAGTGGAGTATTATATGATAAATTATAAGAAGAATCGTGATTACTAGTTATACTTGGAGCAGTATTAATTAAAGCAATATTATACCAGCCTGATCCGTTCCAAATATAAAGACGATTTGATGCTTCCACAAAAGCCTGATCACCTACTTTATTTCCAGTATCGGGCAGGGAATTAACATCAGCATAGTCTTCATTCTTCGGCGATTCTACTAATTCCGAAAGTAATCTTCCTTTTGATTTTGCCATCTTTTATAACCTTAAATTAGTCTATAGTATTTATTATTATTTTTCAGTTAATATCCAACCACGAGTTGCATTATAATATACCAAATCAAATCCTGCTTCATTAACATCAACTATTAAGTCTGAATCACTTCCTTGTATTTTATCATTTGAGCTAATAATTATGTTATTTGTAGCAGCAGTTCCCATACCATCTATAAATCTGATTTCATTACCAAATGTTGGAGAGCTTGGCATATTTATTGTTATGGAAGCTGAAGAAGTATCAATTATCAATCTTTCTTTTGCTGAAGCAGTATATGGTGTACTACTCACTGCAACATAATGTGGATCAATATCAGTAACTCTTGCTTGTACATATGATGAGTCAATATTTGTAATATAATCAAATTCGGCAGCTCTTTCTTGTACATATGATGAGTCGACTGTAGAAACAATTGAATTATTTATTATGCTATTAGTAATTCCAGAAACATAGTCAGAATCAGCACCAGTGACTCTTAATACCGATGTTGTATCAGTTTGTATTGTATTAATTATAACTTCATCACCATCTTCAGCTGCATCTAGGAGAGTAATAATATTTGAAGTAGTATTTACCGTAAAGTCACTTGATAAAATTCTAATACCATTTACAAATACTTGATGATCATTTGCATTTAATGAAAGAGCAGTGCCATTACTATCCGTTCCAGAAAATACTGTCTGTCCTGAATCAGCAGTATATATGTAATTTTTATAGAATGGTTTATTATGATAATGATTAGTAATAGTTTTAATATATGAATTACTGTGAGCAGTAACTAAAACTTCAGTACCGGCAACAACCGGATCTGTAAGAGTAATAGTCGATCCATTTGTTGCAGTATAATCAACACCATCTACAATAATAATACCATTTAAAAATGTCTGTATTTGACCATTAGTATAACTTAGAGTGTTACCGTTTGAATCAGCACCAGAAAATACTGTCTGATTATTTGTAGCAGTATATTTAAATGTTGAAGTTCCAGGATTGTTTGTTCCTGTAACTCCTGGAAATAATACCGCATTGATATAATCTGAATCTGCAATTCCTTTAACATGTGCAGAATCCACAATCCCTAATACTTGAGCACTATCTACTGTAGAAACTCTAGCATCAACATAATCTGAATCAATTATATTAATATAATCAAATTCAGGGCTCCTAGTAAGAACATAAGCAGAATCAATAAGTGTAACTGTTTCTGCAGAAGTCATTAAGAAACCATCTGCTAATGCTGAATCAAGACCTCGTATTTGTCTACTAACAACATATGCAGAATCAACAACTGATAGCACATCTGCGTCTGTGTAGCCATCAGTAATTCCATAGCCAGCCAATGTCGTTGGTTTATTAGTAATTGTAGAGAAATCTTGTGTGTGTGCAGCTGGAGTGAATGTAGAAGGTACTCCCGTCAAAGAACTATATGCAAAGTCTTGAGCTGCCTGTCTTAATTGAACATAACTGGAATCAATAGCACCCGATGCTAAGAAAGCAGTAATCTGTAATTCAGATGCAGATTCAGCAGCATCAAGAAGCGTGACACTTGATCCACTAGTTGCTGTATAATCTACTGAATTTTGTAAAAGAATACCATTCATAGAAACTATAATAGCCCCAGGATGATATGCTAAAACATTACCGTTAACATCTGAATCTTGAAATAATGTTTGCCCAGAATCTGCAGTATAATTAAATACATCTAAACCAGGTAATGACCTAAATGTAGAAATTAATGATAGATTATATGCTTGAACTACTAATTCAGATGTTGCTGGAGCTGCAGCATTAAGGACAATTGATGTACCATTTGTAGCTACATAATCGTCTGAATCTGCTAATAATATACCATTTAAATAAACTTGTATATCACCTGACTTATAATCTAAAGTATTTCCCTTTAAATCTGAACCAGTACATGATGTTTGACCCGAATCTACACTATAACTAAATGTTGTTATACCATCAAGAGCCTTTGAGCTTCTAACTCTTTCGTTAATATATTCTGAGTTTACTAATGCAAGAGTATCATTCGCAACTATTGTATTAATTACAACTTCATCTTCATCTATAGCTGGTGTGCCCAGAACAATTGTATTTGTAATTGGATTAGCGGTATAATCAGACTTAAGTAATCTAATACCATTTACAAACAATTCGTAATTAGAAGAATCAAAAGATAAACTATTTCCGTTTGCATCATTTCCGGTAAAGGCTGTTTGAGCAGAGTCTGCAATAAATTTAAAATCTGTAAATGATGCATCTACAGCATTAACATTTGCTCTAGCAATTATATAATCCGAATCTATGATATTAGTTGTAAATGCTGAGTCTCTTTGTAAATCAATAATATTTGCTATAAATGCTGAGTCTCTTTGTAGATCGACTTGTCTGGCTTGAATATATGCCGAATCTATGGTATCTGAAATAAGAGATATAGTTTGAGCTGAGTCTACTGTACCAGACCCACCGCCGCCAGAATTAGTTGACGGATTAAATGTAAATACTCCAGTAGTACTATTATACGATAAAGCTCCGCCTCCAGAAGCAGAACCGGTTGTAATAGATATTCCTGCTCTTGCTTCTGATAAACTTATTCCAGAACCACCTCCAGATTGTCTAGCTTGTACATAAGCCGAATCGACATCTGATACTATAATTGCAGAAACTGTGGCTGAATCTGTTCCGCTGCTGCTACCACCTGATATTGTAATATTACCAGAACCAAGAAGGGAACTACCATTTATTGTTTTAATATTGGTTCCAGAAACAAGTGTAGCTTGAGCATCCGTAATACCATATCCAGAAATTGTAGTAGGTGTACTTGTGATAGTTGACCAAGCTTGGTTGTGTGCTGATGGAGTAAATGTGGATGGAGTTCCAGTTAAAGAACCATATGCTCCATCAAATGCATCTGTAATACCATATCCAGAAATTGTAGTAGGAGTACCCGTAATAGTTGCCCAACCATATGTTGTTGGCGCGCCCGTTAAAGAACCATATGCTCCATCAAATGCATCTGTAATGCCATATCCTGCTATTGTAGTCGGAGTGCTTGTAATATTTGACCAAATATTTGAAGTGGCAGCAACCGAACCTGCACCCATTCCAGAGTGATTACCACAATAATAGTATAATCCTGGGGTTGCGTGATTTACTACAATTTGTACGTATGCACCTGAAGAACCAGCTGTTCCTACGGTTGTTACATTTGTAGTATATTGTGAACCACTATTGTGTGTACCATCCGATGTCGTTGAAAATCTTAGAGGATGTGAACTATTTGAGGAATTCGACTGATCAAATTTATAAGTTCTGCCCGGCTGCAAATGTAATGTAGCTTGACTTAAACCATCTAAAAGAAATTTACCACCCGCAACTGTAACTGCAACATCAGTAATAATAGAAAGTTTAGTTGCTATAGATGCCGTTACAGTACCAGAAAAGTTTGAATCATCGCCAAGAGCGGCAGCCAATTCATTAAGAGTATCAAGCTGTGAAGGAGCGGCATCTACCAAGGCATCTATTTTTGCTTGTGCTCTTGCATCGGCTCTAGCATCAGTGTAATATAGATTAGAACCCTCAGATAAA
>VMHT01159743.1_pt1 | contig 10514 bp, 18 predicted proteins | sample 4693611 | NCBI WGS metagenome assembly VMHT01 (sample SAMN12280063, study PRJNA550983) | marine metagenome | isolation source: seawater sampled from same location over 5 years 0.02-0.2 micron viral filtrate | place: USA: collected off the coast of southern California halfway between the port... ...
CAACAGCCTTGGGATTTTCTTTATATACGAAGGTGTTCAGATCAAATATAGGAAAGACAACTGTCTCTGGTATCTTATCGTTTCGTGTCCTCGGCTCGAACAACGCCTGCGGATCTGAGCCTGTATGCGTCTGAATCAACTGTGGATGCTTGGGTTCATACTCATCAGGACCGACTTTCATCCCATTCCACTCGGTCATCATCTCAGACAAACGGTATCTAAAGCCAGATCTGTCTGAAAACCCCCACGCTTTCTTGCCAGATGCATATCGAGCCATTAGTTAACCCTTAGATACTGTATGCTAGGCTGTAACTTTAAAGACACACGATCTTCGTCTTCGTCTGCTGCACGTTGGAATTCTTCCTCATACACTACTTTTAACAGTTGAACTCTGTCTGGAGCCTTCTTCATAGCAGTGTAGTAAGCAAGCCCCGCAACCATACATGGTAAGAATCTAAACGGAGTATCGGCTGTGTTTACCAATGTATCCACATCCTGAATCCTGTTTACATAATAGTATACAAGACTGTCAGTAGAATCGTCTGGTGTAGGCCACAGAGTTATTGTAGGAATTGTAGATCGACTAAAGTAAAACTGACTAGGTGTGCCAGTTGTACCCTTGTTTGGTATACTCAGATACTGACTACGAGAGATACGACTAACATCAGTATCAACACCTGCGCTTGTACGAAGAGCAACTTCTAGAATATCCGTGTAAGCTGCTGTAAAAGTATACGTCGCGGTTCCAGAGGTTAATGCCTGTGTAGCTTGAGTCACCGTCCAAAGGTTCAGTCCTCTGTTCGCCCAATCAGCAAACATAAGATTTAAAGAACGTCTAGCCGTCTTGGTGTCATACCCAGTACGAACCTCGAGTCCACACCTTTCGTATGCTTCCTCGATGATCTCCGCTACATCGATATCAAAATCTCTGGATCCCGACGTTGCCATTACTTAGCCCTAACTTTACCGCCACGCATCATCTTCTTCATAGTGCCACCGCCGCGCATACGTCGCTTCATAGCCTGCTTGGCTGCACCGCCACCCATCATTTTTTTAGGCATGACTTTGTTGCTTCCGCCACCACGCATACGCTTCATAGCTTTTTTCTTAGCACCTGCCATTTTCCCGTCTCCTTCTGCGAGTTAAGATTAAGTTAAGGTAGTCTTCCTTACTGTAGTTTTCATAATACCCAGTCTTCTCAAGTATCTTACTAGCATCATCAAGTTCTGACAATCTTTGTATAAAAACCATAGTAAAGTCAGTCTGAAAGGATAAGAGCCACAAGTCTAGTTTATTACAGGCAAACCATTCATTCATAGCTATACAAGCAGCTTCTACTTCTTCATATGTTTGACTGGGTTCCTCTTCCAAACAGATTATAACAGAGTGTTTGTTACTAAAATTCTTACACTGTACCGCCACAGTCTCCCATAAATCCTGCCTGCTAATACACTCAACAACTCTTAGCCTGTCATCCCTCAAGGCTTTCTTAGCAAAAGGACAAGGTGCGTATCCTATATCCGGGTCTACCACACTCAGATCATTGTGAACCCACTCCTCTATGAGTTCACGCATTTTAGGCTCGTCTGGTATTCGCTTTTGGCATTTTCAATGCACCAGCCATTTCCTTGCGTGGACAAACAAGATTTACAGACTTTCCTTTTCTTGCTTCTATTACGCCTTTGCCCATAAGAATATCCTTTTGTGTGACTTTACCGTCACCGCTAAGATCTGGAAACTTTTTAGCCATTACTTTTTCCTCTTCCTTCTTACTGCTTTAACACGCCTTGGCTTACCTGCTGGCTGACCGATTCTTTTCTTCTGGGCTATTCTACTACGCTTTTCAGCGGCTGTCATTTCGCTCCCTGTTTTGGGAGTTTTAGAACTAACCCGCTTGGAGGGGCGGCAATATGGAGTGCCCCGTTTCTCTCCCTTGCGACGCCCACACGGTTTCCCCGTGCGCTGATCCGTCCATTTCTCCTTGAACCACCTCTTGAGCGCCAACCCACTTTTCGTTTTCCTGACTGCCATCTAATAACCAGCCCCTCTAGCTATAGTAACCATCATTATAAAAAATAATCCCGCAGCAACTATAACCACTCCACCTATCATAAATGCAAGTTTTATATTCTCTTGCAGTTCTTTATGACGTTTAGCAGCCTCGCGTCTCGCAGCGGCAGCAGCTTCCTTCGCTTCCTGTATACGTCTCGCTCTCTCTGCCACAATGCCAGCCCATGTTCCATGCCCAAACCGCATGTCAACCATAGAGGCTATTTCCTGCATTTGTTCTTTCGCCAGCTTCGCATCTATGATCTCTTGCGCTACTGACTTTATACCAAACTGATCTCCTACACCTACACCAGACTTCTTATTGCGTCTTTTCTGTACTTGGCTTTCACCCTCGAACAGATTGTCTATATACCCGGCGATGTCACCAACATCTTGAGCCGTGCTTATAGCACCTTTTATGCCATCAACAGCAGACTTGAATAAGGCTATGCCAGCTAACGCTGTTGATATGGGTTCCATTTTTTCCTACGAGTACTGAGTTGCTTTTCTTCTGTTACTCATGACAACACCGCACCCTCTAGCAACATTAGGATTGCTAGATGGCCGCTTTGCCTTAGTAACTGCGGCTCCTCCATTACTCATGTTTAAGACTCCGCCCGAAGCCTTCCCCTTTTTCTTCTTCTTTTTGCCTCCGGTGCCGTAGTTGGCAGCACCAACCTTTCGGCATTTTGCTATGGCACCTGAAGCGTATGCACTTGGAAAAACTCTGTAACGAGCTTTAACTTTATGATAACAAGCGTCTTTTGGCACTTTAGAACTCCGTTTTGATGGAGGTTTTGAGATCTGTTTGGGTATCGAACTTCGCGAGATTGCCATCATACGTCCTTCCCGTAAACTCTTCCCACATTGGCCTGATCATGTCATGAAGCTGATCTATCTTTTCGTTGTTAGTATCAATCTTCAAAGCCATAACTGCTACGTTCTTGTCAACCTCAATGAGAGTTGACGATATCCATGTTAGTCCCGCGACACACGCACCTATGAAGGCTACAAAAACGGTTCCTGCTACAAATTGAGCGTTTAACATTTCCATCTTCTCCTAGCCTGTCTTAGACGACTATTAGGATTCTTGGCAGCTTTTGGAAACTTTTTCATCTGCCCAGCAGATCTAGCGCAAAATGACTTACGCCGTTTAGCATCCTTGCTACCTTTTTTAACCTTACCCGTAACAGCGGTCTTGAGCTTGCTGCCGGGGTTGTCTCTACGGTACTTGGCAACACCCTTTGCAGTCATACCCGCGCCGGATTTTGTGGGTCGTTTCTGACCCCCACCGATGGTATGACCCTTCATGCTGCCTTTCTTTTTCTTCTTCTTCTCAGCCATGGAAGAAGGTCATCATATCAATGGTCCCAACCGTATACGATACAGTCATGCCATTTTCAAAGAGAACACCCTGTTCAGGAATTGTTCTGTCCAGTGTCGTGTTGTCTGTGCCAATGGTTCTTGACTTAAATAAAATTGTACCGCTTTCAGGAGTACCATTAATGTAGTTTATGACACCTGCTGTGCCACCAGAAACAATAGAAAAGCCTTTGAGTCTTATTTTATTGCTGCCTTGAATGGCTTCAGCACATAGCGTACCAGATCCAACTTTAATGTTGGCAGCATACTGTGCCGAACACTCAACAGCAGTTACTGTCAAAAACAACTTTGTACCCGCTACTGCTTCTGCACTGCCTGTCGATGTTATGACTTCTGTCATAGCATTGCCAAAAACATCAGTGCCAGTGATGGTACAAGTTTTGGCATTGTCTCCAGTGCCAGTAGTGGTGACGATTACATTTCTAGCGCCGTCTCCAAGAAAAGTCGTGTTTGCCATAGTCGCACTTGTGTCTGGCCTTGCAGCGGTTACAAGACGATCATCGTCAGATGAGTTCTCGTCACTGACGACTTTTGGCGTAATATCAGAACCTGCCATTTCAATCTCCTTATAAAAAGAAGAGGGGGAGTTACCCCCTCTCGTTACTAGGCTTCGTAGCCCATCAATTCAATAAAGAGTTTACCAGCAGTGTAATCAGCGTCTGTAGCTGCGCCTGTTGTCAAGTACAAGAACTCATCAGCAGCAGGAACACCTGTAAAGTAAACTTTACTTCCTGTTGTAGCGTCACCAGCATTGACAAGAAGCGTTTCAGTTAAATCGCCGATTGCTCCATCCTCAACACCTGTGCCTTCTGTGGCAGAATGGACGTTAATGTCTGGATCACCGCCAGCAGGTGCCTCAAAGCATTCCATGCTGCCTGTCAAGATTGTGCCGTTTTTAGCCGCAGTAATCTGACCAATGTGACAAACAAGTGCTGTACCGTTAACACCAATGATGTCCCCCGATCCTGTTGAACGCAGACCAGTCAGGTCAATAAGAATACGAGTTGTAATGATGCCGCCTACACGTTGCACTGAGCTACGATAGATAGTGCCGCTACCAGTTGTAATACCAGTGCCAGCTTCTACAGCCATTGTGTTTGCATCAAATGAAGACACACCAGTTGAACTGATGCTTGAAAGAGTTGTGAACGCACCAGTTGTGCTGCTCTGACTTACAGAGGTAAATCCACCTTTGGAGCGGACTGCTCCGGTAAAAGTAGTAGTAGCCATTTGAGTCTCCTGTCTTGGCTAGTGTCAGTCGCCCAATGCGACTGTCAGGGATTAATAAGACTATACAACAAAAAAGGGCGACTGAACAGCCGCCCTTTGTATTTGTTTCAACAAACTTATTTATGCACCCGGTGAACCGAATACACAACGTGGGTCTGAGAATCCGAAGCTGTAACGCTCACGAGCCTTGTACCGCATGTTGCCAGTGTCGAAATCTGGATCCATGCTAGTTGACAATGCCATACGCTCGAAATGCTTGAAGCCATTCGGAGCGTCAGTCTTAATGAAGAATGCGTCTGTGTCAGTCAGGTAGTCGTTGACTACATAACCGTCTGGAAGCATACCCATTGACTTGAGTGCGTTCACATCGTTGTCTGCTGTGCCCACCCGAAGGTTTGACACCATGAGACGCTCGGCAACAAACTGAAGCTGACGAGGAATGATTAACTTCATGCCTTTGAGGGCAATAACCAAACCACGCTCATCAACAAATCCAGCGATGCTGATGAGTGAATCTTCAAGAGAAGTTTCGTTCAAATCAGCAGCCACTGATGGCTCGTTGTTAAAAGTGTTGCCGTTAGTAAGCGGGTGTGATGCATCACAAAGAGCAACGCCGTCACCGCCAGCAAAAGCAGCGGCAGTAAATGCGTTGTTAAGGATTGATGCAGCTTTAACCTGCTTGGTGTGTGCCATAGAACGTGCAAGTGCCCGTGTATAGCGTGATGCCAGACGATCATAAAGATTGTCTTCTACGGCTTCCTCAGTGATTGAGAATGCCATAGCCACTGTCTCGTGATTGTAACGAGCAGTGAAAGCTTCGTTTGCGTCGTCAAATGAAACTGAGGAGCCTTCCTGTTTTACAGGAGCGGCGCCAAAGCCAGATAACATTACCTCTTCTTCAAACGCCCGGTCAGATGACTCGGTGTCAAAGATCTCAGCGTGTTGACCTTCGTACCGTCCGTATTCCATGCCGAATAAAGCATTAAGGCCGGGTTCCAGTTCTTTCGCTAGTTGTGCGCGAGAAATAGCCATTGATCAGCCTCCTTATACGCCAGTCGTAGAAACAGTAGCCGCTGCAATGGAGCCTGTTGGCGCATTGAAGTGGTTGTTTATACGAACGATTAACGGAATACCAGCAGCAGTAAAGTCAGCATTTTCTGGGTCATCTTGTACACCCATAATACGCAGAGCTAAAGTGTTGGTGGTGGCGATGGTATTCAAATCTGCTGTTGCAGAAGAGATACCAGTTGTAGTCGAACCGCTGTTACCAGTTGCAAACGCGATGTTTGAAAACACTGCTGCACGAATCTCTGCTTCTGTATTAGCAGCAGAAACTACGTTTGATGTAGCAATGGTGAACAGTTGTGATGGGTTGTCGTACAAAAACGCTCTAACAGGGAAATTAGAATCAGCACCTGAACCGGGCCAAAAGTTAGAACGAATTACTTCTCCAGTGGTCGATGAGACGTATTCACACCCATTAAACACACCCACGATAGCGACGTTACCACCAGCAGCAGCTTGCAGATCGTCAATAACACCAGCAGCAAGCGGGATAACCGCCATGCCTTGGAAAATAGGGTTTGAGTTGTCAGATGCGATACGGTACTCAGTCGTACCAGTGGAGTGGACTGCTGAACCCAGCATTCCATACGGCTTCAAACCGAAGCTTCCATTGGTATTTGCCATGATAAATACTCCTTGCCATAGCTAAATGTTTACTCGGATTCGTCTTTACGACCTCCGAACGATACACGACTTTTCCTATCACTATGGATAGGCATTAGAGGATGTTGTTCCCTCATCAAGTTTTGATCCACGGCATCCATTTGAGTGCGGGTCTGCTCCCGGAAGTATTCAGTTCTTTCTTCAACCGTTTCTTCAGGTATCCTAGCCAACATTAAACCGCCGACTCCAATTGTCCCTGCATTAGCACCTGAATCAATGGTTGGAAATTTACCAGCCATCTCAGGATATTCATCAGCACGGACAGGTTCCCACCCTTCACGCATTTTAGTAGTCACATTCATCTGATCATCTTCACCACGAAGTGAAGTACGGATCCAACGATGCTTATACCCTGCGGGTGCTTCTGGAGCCTCCAGCTTAGATGGAGGTGCCCAAGGCTTGCGGCGTTGGGTCTTTGCGCGAGTTTCCGCTTCGCGAGGCGATCTCTTTGTAGAATCAGTCATTTCATTACTCCTTAACATACTTAGCGTATTCTTCGAGCGGAACATTTAATCGCTTCGCTATCTGAATTTGCGAAGGGGTTAATTTGACTGTTCTGCGCCCCTTTTTTGTAGACGACTTGGAAGCCGTGGACTCAGCAGAAGCGACTCTGGGTCCTTTATCCTTAGAGCCTCCGAACTTCTGTGGAAACTCTGACCGGACTCTACGATCAAGTTCATTATAGTACTCATCGGACGTTGGGTCAAACCCTTCATCCTCAATTAACTGTCTATGAATACCAAAAGCAGCGTAAGTCATTGTTTGATCTTGACCAAACCAGTCATTTTTAGATGCCCAAGCCTCTGCTTTTGCATCAGGTTTGGCCTTTTGTTGTACAGGTTGTTGCTGTGGCTGCTCCTGTGGAGCAGCTTGTGGGGCAGCAGCTTGCTGTTCCTGACGCTTCTTGGCCTGCTCTACCTGTGCTTCTTCCAGTGCAAGCCTGCTCAAGTTTTTCTGGGCTTCAAACATAGAGTCAGCGTCACCCTCGTCATATGCTTTCTGGTACGCAACTTTTGCAGCAGCAATCTGAGACTCTATTCGAGTTCCGAACTCTCCGACATAAGACTGATCCAGAGCATTAAGACGTTGACGTAGCTCATCGTTCTGCTCTTTTACTTTCTGAGCAAACTCAACCGCTGCAATCCTTTGCGCTTCTTCGTCTCTGTACTTCTGCGTAATCTTGCTTATGCGGCTCTGTACATTCTTTGAATACTGATCAAGCTCTTCCTCTTTTTCGTCTTTCTCAACGTCAGAGTCTTCTTCAGTCTCCTCAACAGCCTCTACTTCTTGAGACTCCTCCTCAACAACTTCTACTTCTTTCCCTTGTTCTTCTTCAAGATCAGCGGTCAGGTCTGTGGTCTTCTCTGCTGCTTCTGCCATTACTATGCTCCATAGCTTTTAACATCGTCAGGATCAACGATGGTTGCGATGACCTCGTCATCGTTAATGACACGGACTTCTCCTCCTTCGATGTTGAAACGAGATCCAGCATATCTACCGATACAAACCCAATCTCCCTCCTTACACCAAGGCCCGTGCTCTCCAAATTTATCCAGATCCTGATAAGCAAGTGGGCCGAGACGTACAACGTAAGCTACAACCGTAGCTCGTGACTCTCTTTCTCTTACAGCATCGGGAACATAGACACCGCCATCAGTCTTGTCCTTGCCCATGTAAGGCATGACAAGGATTCTCCACCCCGTGGGTTGTGGCATTCTGTCTTTTAAGGATTTTTCTTTTGCGGCTTTTCCGGCCTGCTTCTTCGCTTGTTGTTGCGCTAGAACATATTCAGGTACGATCAGTGTCATCGACATACTTCACTTTCTTTAGCAGGGCCTTCAATTCATCAAGAGCATAGGTGACACCCTGTATTTCACCAACTCTTGCCTTGTAGTCTTCCCAATCAGTTACTCCACCGCTTGTTATCGAAAGACTAATATCATCTATACGGTTTATCAACACCTTTTGATAATCTTTTATAAAATTCAAAACATCCATATCGTCCCCTTGAGATTAATTCTCCGTAATTATTATCCACTTCACGTTGTTTTCTGAACTCTCAGTCCTGAAATTTCCGACTTTAGTCCAGTCTATTTTATCCAACCCCTCATCAAACACTGTTGTCTGAGAAGGTTCCTCTGTTGGTGTTTTGTGGTAGTGATGCATTCCATAGGCAAGTGCGCCTATAATAAGTAAAGCTTCCATCTTCTCCTCCTAACTTAAACCCCTTTAAGTTTAAAAAATTAACTCCCGAACATAGACCCTATATTTTGTATAAATGACTCTCCAGAAAACGGTTGTACAGATTTTTTCTTAGTGCCCGTAAATGTTTTAGCAGAGCCTCCCGGTGTACCTGAATAAGTTTTTCCTGTTCTCTTGTCCATGTATCCCCCCGGTATTTCAACAAAATCTCCGCCCAGAGATTTCAAAGCCATACCGAAATCATCAAAAACTCCTGCCGTTTCAAAAGCTGGTGATGCCGTAGCCACACCAAAACCGGATCCACCTGTCAGAGCATCCATGACACGATCACGGTCTAAGGATGACTGTTGTTCAACTTCTGTTGATGACTGTTGGTTAGATCTAAGAGCATCTAGTTTGACTTTATTTTTTGCTCTTTCTCTAGCTATTGTGGGGTTTGTTCCCGATCTTATTGCTTCCGCTGCTGCGGCGTTACCAGCAGCGTCTATCGCGTCTTGCTGGGCTGGACTAAAATCTTCTGAAGTCCCGGTGATAGATTCTCTTGTAACTGTAGATGCTGGCTGTGCTGACGACACTCCCGGCAAGCCCATGCTAAAGGCATCCAGTTCCTGTTGCGTTTCTGCTGCTGCTGCTAATCTGTCTCTTATGTCCTGCCTTGTTTCTTGAACAGGTGCCATAAAGTCCAGTGAACTTGTGGATACTGGTGCTGGTGGTCTATCAAAGATACTAGCAATGCCCGATGGTATGCCTGTTATTTTATCTTGAACATTAGAGAAAAAGTTACCGAAGACAGAGTCTGCTGCTGCTAGATTAGGCTGTGCTTCTGTGCGTTGTGCAGCGGCCCGTCTACCTTGCTCTGGATCTATCCTGTTAAAAAAATCTCCAGCACCACGGAAAGCACCTCCGACAAGATCCTCCATTGCTCCGATACCCTGACCAATACCCTGAGTGAGTGATCCGAAGGGAGAGAAGTCACCCGTTGCTGTTGCATCAGCGGGACGGAAACCTGAGTCAGTCTGAGATCCAGACAACGTACCAAATTTTTGAGATGCTCTGTCAAACAAATCGCTAGGCGCAACGCCTGCGGTTTTATTTGAAAGCTGATCGGCTAAAAGACCAAGTCCACCCGGCATCGCTAAAAGAGCCACAGTATCCATAGGACTGCGCTGCACATTGTATGTAGTTGTCGGGCCATACGCTGTCTCAAAACTTCTTGGGAAAAGACCGGATTGAAGTCCGGCTCTTAATCTTCCCGGATCGGTTACACTAGCATCTGGAAACTGTGGATTAAAACCTACACGCCCTTTGATGTTCTGAGGATTTGCATACTTGGAAAACTGATTAGCAGCAATGTTTGCTCTGTTTCGTGCCGACATATTACTACTGTAATCTACGTTTCTTGGATCAAAACCAAATACTCTACTCATCATCCCTTTATAGCCATAAGGATTTCTACCAGTTATACCCATGGTAGCGTCATATGCACCTCTACCCAAACCACGACCTGTGCCGTCTGTACCAAAAGGATCGTTTGGATCTGAATAAAAATCTCTTAGACCAGCTAATCCAGACATAGCATTTGCGTAACTATCTCTGGCGGGTGTGTATTGACCGTCACCCATGTAGTTATTTCCGTAAGAGAACCCCCTATCATCACCGCCTGCCTTGGCAAAATTACCCATAGCAATGTCTTGTTGCAGGCTCTGGTCGTAGTTTTCATCGTCAGCGAGGTCAGCGGCTGTTATACCGCCACCACGGTCACGGTCACGGTCACCACCACCATAGTCATCTCTACCAGCCATTTGTCCGGGATCAGCCCTAAACGCAGGTATACCCGCCGGACCCGGCTCACCGGATCCACCAAGAAGCTGCAAGATTCCTGCTTCTTGTGGAGTGATATACGACAGCATGTGGTCTTGACC
>VMHT01187385.1_pt1 | contig 10514 bp, 7 predicted proteins | sample 4693611 | NCBI WGS metagenome assembly VMHT01 (sample SAMN12280063, study PRJNA550983) | marine metagenome | isolation source: seawater sampled from same location over 5 years 0.02-0.2 micron viral filtrate | place: USA: collected off the coast of southern California halfway between the port... ...
AATCAGAGAAATCAACACACACTACAGCAACCAAACGCAACCAGAGATGTCCCACGCAGAGATGATGAACACCCACCTGGAGACCGAGAACGATGACCTCAGGCAACAAATCAAAGACCTACAGGAGTCCCTGACCGTCGCCAAGCACATGAACTCAGTCCATGTGAAGGAACTGGACCAGAGGACCGAGCGGGTCATGGAGATGTCTTTTGAAAAGGATGAACTCAAGGCGCAGATCCAGAAACTCAGGGAGACGGTGATTCAACAGGGAGAGCAACTCATCATCTACAAGGCGAAAGAAGAACAACCACACACTCCGGCGTCTGCCTGTGCTCACGCAGTCATCTCGGTCTGTAACAATGAGATGGATATCCTGAAGGAGCAACTCAAGAAGGCAGAGGAGGAGGTCAAGTCGTCCCAGTCCGCCCTCGCCGAGGCATATGAGAGGCAGGACCAGTGGAAGGTCATCATCGCCAACGAAGTCGCCCTGAAGGAGAAGATCCAACAGGAGAAGAAACTGGCGGAGGAGAAGAGCAAGGAGGAGACCGAGCAGTATCTGGAATGGTTTGGAGACATCAATGAGGCAATGGAATGCGACCGTGAAGACCCGGCGGTGGTGAACGTGGAGCACTATGTTCAGCAACACAAGAATATGAAGGAGGCACTGGCGAAGAAGTTCTATGACCACTACTCGGGGCGGGGAGCGGAGACCCTGATGGTCGCCAAGATTGTGGGACCGAACCTCTCAAACATGATGGACTATATCCTGGAGGCGAACAGGATGTTTGATGATGAAGTCATGGAATGGAGGAAGAAATGGGAAGAGGAGAAGAAATACAGTTCCGAAATGGGAGACTATATTGATGAACTCAAGAAGAAGATCCATAATACTTTTAAAGACACCCCAGTCGGAGACAGAATCTTCGGGGAGGCGGTGTTGAACCCAGAAGACCAGTGCCACAGTCTAGATGAATTTCTCAAGAAGGCGAAGGCATATATGATGGAGGAAGATGATGATGAGGATTTGTAAATCAAACGCCGGTCTGTCTAAAATAAAAAAAAATGAAAAATCTTAAAATTTGAAAGTTGTATTCCATTTATATCACACCCCCACACAATCACACACACTGGTTCCATCTGCGGAACCTACCCCTCGTAAGAAACCTACAGCAACTCGGATAAAACACAAGAAATATATCTACACTACTACAAAGACTCAAGCAACATGAACGCCATCGCCCAGATCGGATACCGGCAATCTCACCCCAAGTCCCAGAAACTGACCGACCTGCTCATCAGAGACAACGGCACCAAACCCCACTGGTGGCGCGATGAAGAACATGGCACAATCCAAGGAGTAATCAAACTCTACGAAGAAATGCTGAAGCACTCCAGAGACCTGACCTGCCGGGACATCCTGATGAGGAGCATCCGACAAGCAGATTCACCATGCGGAGGCAAACTCAGTGGCGGTCAGATCCTCCGAAGCATTATGGAGTGTGCCGGACGGGACTGGGATTGTCAGGAACGCCTCATCAGGTCTGTCATGAAGTTTCAGGCACAGGAATACAAGACCGGAGAATGCCCCTCAACAATGAAAGACTTCCCAGGCAAGGGAAGAGGTCTGGTGGCAAACAGGGACATCAAAGAAGGTGAAATCGTTGGATTCTACCCAGTGGACTGGTTCCTCAACGGCAGGGATCACAAGGGACTGATTACAGGCAAACCAGAAGGTCCCATCCCAATTCAGGATCAGCACACCTGGAGCATGTATCAGGGTCTCTGCGGAGACGGGAACCGAGAACATGAACCCGAGAACTACACCAAGACTGCTGATGAAATCATAGAGAACAATGGTATCATCACCAAGATGCTGGAGACATATGGATACACATTTCACGGGGACGAAATGGAGGAGACTGACCTGTGGAGAGGTTATCAAGACATGTGCTCAGAGTCATGGGCAGATCCCCGCCTCAAACACAAGAACGACTGGATGAATATACACTTCGGCAATGATGGGATCTTCTGCCTGAATCAGACCAAGGAGGAGTATATCATCAAATGCCACGACAATGCTCAGGCAGTCCAAGATTGGAGATTTGACGATATCATCTCAAATGTGATGCTGGACTACGTCGCGGTCGCACTCAGAGACATCAAAGAAGGAGAAGAAATCTCAGACTCATATGGTCCAGACTACTGGTGGAACGGGAGACTATCAAAGTCAGATGAGGCAAACATTGATAAGTCAAACAGAGGAAAAGTAAAGAAATATAAGGCAAAGAAGAAGAAGGCGGAGAAAGACCGCAGACACGCATGGCACACTCTGATTCAGACAGTCGTCGGAACATATAACGAACTGCCCGAAGAACATGAAGACTATCCAGGTCCCAGAGAGTTGTGGGAACCAGAAATTGAAGGTGGTGGAATAACTGGCATGACTCTGATGATTGCCACAAGGACAGATGGAAGCGTCTGTCTGGCACAAAATCCAAAAGTCCAACAGCATGTCAGGGATTATGCCACAAGACAACTACAGACGCAATAGGTATAAATGTTTATTACATATCAGTATCATATCATCAAATAAAGTAATCAATTCAGGATAATCTTTTAATACATCACGCATCCTTTTAATCTCAATAATATTCATTAGATTCAACTTTTCAATTTCAGTCTCCGAAATCATATTATTATAAACCCTTTTTTTTAATTTTACATTTTATACTTACAGTATCTCTCATTTCATTTCAGATGTCATTTGTCAAATATTGTAATTTAATTTATTCAATTCTGGAGACCTGATTTTCAATATCCTGTCTTCTACTTGTTTCTTCTCTGATGTCATCCCAGTATTCAGGTCCATATGCCAATGATAATTCATCTCCTTTATTTATTTTTTTAATAGCATGAACATCTAATACTTTAAATCCAACATTCTGTTTCTCTACATTATATTCTTCAGAAGGTATAAAAGATAAATCATTTATAAAATGTCCTACTAATCTATTATCATTTTTAAATAAAGGATCAGATATGATTGTTAAATCTTGTAATATACCCATTGAATAATCAGCAAGTTTATTTAAATGACCGCTTTTTATTAATTCTTCAAAATCAGTATCTTCTCCATAACACTTTCTACTACAACCAAATTCTCTCTGCTCTCCATCAGTCATTACAATCCAATGGACAGGGAAGGTTGTAATATATTCACCTTCTTCAATATCTCTCGTTGCGAATAATCCCATCCCACGATTCAGGTCTCCGGATACTGATTCTTTTAATTCAATTGGACGATCTTTATATTCTTCCATCTCATTACATGCTCCCATGATTTGAAACAGGTTATTGCGTAAATCATCTTTTGACATTTGGATTTCGGAGACTGATTCTGACATTTATATTATACTACTTCTTTTTATTTTTATTTAATATCTCTTCCGCAACATTCATATCAGCATTGTTGTTTTTTATTATTTTATAGATAATCCCACTACCTTCATTAGTTGGAGCAATACTCATATCTGGATTATGTATTGAGGTTGTTATCTCTGTTATTGTCTTCGCCTTCGTTACAGTGAAATTCGTCTCGGTTGTATTCTGAAAAAAGAAGTCTCCGAAACCATTCTCCTTATTCACTACATAGACTATTGGTAATGTCTTACCATCTGAATTATATTGAGCATCAGAAATAATATCAGACCGTATAATATAATAAGGTGTTAGCATTTTTCGTGGCAGTCTCTGTGCTTCAATACTCGCAGATTCCTGTTTATCTGATACATTTGAATAAAACCCATGGATCGCAACAGGTTTCTTCCCTCCTATAATCTCTGACTCTATTGATGGCAACTGTCCCGTATATAATTCACCACCATACACATTTGTCTTAAATTGAATTACATCAGAAGATTTGATAACAGCATTCGTTGTCAATGACCCCTGAGGAGTAAATGTAATCTCATCATTCAGTCTCCGCTGTCGCTGATTTAATGTATTATTAGAACTAAATTGACCATATTCAAAACCCATGATACCCATCAAACTATCTTGCCATTTATCTTCATTAATATTAAATGACTCTATGAATATACCGCCCAGAGCATCAAATATATTCCATGGTTCAATATTGATATTCGTTGCTGAAACCTTTGCTCCACCACTGAATTGGACATCCGCCAGATATGGCATCATATCAGGGCAGAAATCTCTCTTTAATAAATGTTTATTCAAATACCAAACAGGAGTCCCAGCATCCGCATTAATTGGATCTGTTCCTGTATTTGATCCCGCATTCACACTGTTCCCTGTATATTCAGGTGTGTGTAATGCCTGAATCTGAAATTTACTCTCATCAGGATCCCAATTGATTGTCGGTTCATTCGCTCCCACATATCTCTGTTTAATTGAATGAACCACAGGTCGCGTTGTGGCAGAATGGTCGCCCAAAGCATCTGAATCTACAAAATATCTATCAGTTGCGGGTCCATCCAGCATTCCAGTATATAATACCATTGATGATGTCCCATATGCTGAGAAATGTGGATCATATCCCAACTTTCGTGGTGTCGTATATCCATCTAATCTACTATCACCATGGACATCCCCAGATAAATGATATTCAGCAGTGCCCACTATTGGTGCCGTCCAGTCCTCACCAATCTTCCCCCAGACCTTATCATAGATTCCACCGATTCTAGATGTATTAAATGATATTACTTTATATTCTCGTGGCAGACCCGTTGCGGGATCATTCATAGTTACAGTCTCCCGAATCGCGAATCCATAATACATATCAAATTCTTTGCCTTCTAATCCTCCCCTCGCAATATTCTCCCTCTCAGGTTCAAATGTTATGAATAATGGAAGAGATGTAAAAAATTTAGGTTTGATATAATGTGCTCCCAGTGGTGCGCTCGCCTGCCAGTTAGCATTATTCACTGCTCCTGTCTGTTGCTCATAATTATCACTTCCCAACTGACTAAATGGATATACATTCCCAGGTCCTTCATCTAAATTGATATGAATAAATCTCGCCTTGTCTGATCCCAATGCTCCCAGAAAGTCTCCGAATGGTAATTCTGCCAGGGCACTGTTCTGAGTCTTAAATAATGACTCATCTCGTCCCTGTTGTCTAAATAACTCTTTAAAATATTTTAAATTAGTTTCATTCCATTCATACGATGTAACTATTTTATTATCAGCATGCTGAGGACTGTCCCTCATATCAAATGGAACCGTATTTAACATTTGACCAGGGATCCAGTTTCGCCACGATCGTGCTCCAGGTGTCACAGCAGTATCTCCCACCGGTTCCCAGACAACACCATTTGGATGTAAATCATATTCTCCAGCATTTATCTGTGAAGCATTCTTACATATCTCTCTTCCAGCAACCCACAAGTCAGGTCTTTTGACTCCGATTGTGGAATACTGCTGAATATATTGTATTACATTCAATTCGTCATTCGTTGTCACTGGATATGCGATCGCCTCATCCGTCCAATAAGATGCCCACCGATCCTTTGAGAACTCCACAGAATTTGCTGATGGAAATGCTTTATAACATTCTGAATCACTGAAACAGGAGACTGCTGACTGTGAAAGTAATTGAGTATTCCCAGGTCCCGGTGGGATTGTCTTACCTCCAGTCATAGCATAGATTGTCTCTACATCTCCCCGCTTCTGTAATTGATCCGTCATCTGTTTCGCAATCGCATCCGGAGACTGAAATCCAGTCTCTATTTCAATATCCTTCGTCTCTTTATAGATTATCCACTCCTGAAGACATGGATCTCTGTAATGTCGGCAGTTCACATTCAATTTATATGAATCTCGTGATGAGGTTGTATTATCAATATCTTCCTTATCTCCCTGCTGAATATCTGATATATATCTTGTATCACCTGTCGCTGTCCCATATTGACTTGCCAATCCCACATAATTCTGCTCACATACCATTATTGTAAATCTTGAATTATTCTGTCTATATTTAAACAGTTTATCTGTATTATAATCATGTGCGTCCAATCGTCTCGCACCAGTCGTGGAGGGTGCGGTTCCATTCTTCTGATATTTGATATCTCCATCTAATGTGTGATACCCAGCATAATCAATCATCATCGTTCGCCCCTGATTATATGAATCATAAGGTCCATTTCCAGTCCCTCCAAATGCCGTTTTAAACCAGTTAAATGCTGTGCCTGAGGCATTGTAATCATAAGCAATCTTATCTAAATCAAATCTTCTAGGAAGCATAGCATATCCCTGTCCATTATTAGTCTTATAATATGTAATTGACAATGATGCTTTATTGTCTGCCAATTTCTTTGGAACACTCTTTTGTATATATCTATATGATAAGGCACCGTTTGGAGGTAATGTCCCCTCGGGTGATATCACCACATCTGTGCCAGAATTATATAATGGATCTAAATACAACTGATATAATTGGAGTTCAGTCTCCTCAACTTCATAATCTAATTCTAAATCTCGTCCTGTAATCTCAATTACATCTCCATCTCCACAACCTCTTTCAGATATAAATCCAGAATGAACTGAAACTACATCTCCCACATTCAGTCTCAAACCATCTGAGACTTTACATGTGAACTGTGATGTATTAGTGCCTCCCGTGTGTTTCTCCGCTGAATTTGTGCGGTTACAATCTATTAATATTGTATCGGTGTGTCCACTCATTTATATTAATAGATGATAAAAAATAAAATTAAAAAATACGATGATTTAGGCATATGTGATAGAAACTCTGCCATTCGTGAGTTGGAGAGACTTGACAGTCTCCAACCAGACCCTCTGGACATATCCATTTGCGGTGACCACTGATGAATTACTCCATTCTAGATATAACTCAATACCCCGAGAATTGACCCGGTCTCCAGGTTGGAGTTTCAGAGCAGGGAAGAAATACTGTCCGCCTAGTGTGAATAAACTGTTCTTCGCAGGATCGCCCGTGAAGTTCGCCTGGACAGATGCGCATTGAAGACTCCCGAGTGAGAGACCGCCTTTGCCTTCTCCAGAGAAGAGTTGGCGGGGGACACAGGCAGGGGTGACCATTTCAGCAGATGCTGTATTATGAAAGTGTCTAGCACTATTCTTTACATCAATAGGGAAGATGAAATTATCATTATATTTTAAATTGAGAGTTGCTTCACCTTCTACATTAAGAGATGAAGTGGCACCATGAGATACATCACGGAGAGGTGCGAAGGCACCCGTCCACCCTGTATTTAGGTCTCCGGTTGTATTCTCATCCACAGAAGATAAACTGAAAAAGATTCTATTTATCATTCTACCTGCTCCACCAATATTTCTGATAAGTGTTCCAGTTGGGACTTTACCAGCACCATCGTTTAATGAATATTTAGAGAGTCTGTAATCAGCATAATTAAATTGGAGATTGCGGTTGGCATTCGCATATGATACCATCATTTCATTTGGATAGAAAAGATAATCAGCAATCATCTTAGTCTCAGATGTCTTAATAGAGCATGAGGTTCCTGCTGATGGATTCGCACGATGAGGTGCGATGACTCTTTGACTTGTCTTCGTAAAGAACAGTTCTAGAGTGACTAATTCATCTAGCATAAATAATGGGATCTGCTGGGTCTTCAAAAATGGCACAAGGTCTGCGAGTGATAACTGAAATGTGGGTTCAGTCTCCGCACTGACTCTCGTCAAATCATTCCAATATCCAAATTTATAAATGGGGCGACCATTACCAACTGACGCATCATTCTTACCACCAACCGTTGCGAGTTTATTCATAAATTGTAATGTGCCAGCAGGTCCTTCTACACCATCCTGCTGGGTTGGGATACCTGCTTCTACACCATTATCAAATGTAATAAAATCAGCAGTTGTATTGCCAGGTGCGATTGTGCCATCATCTCCGGCACCATTGTGGGGATTAGATCCCGCCCATCCCCACATATAAGTGTTCGCAACATTATTGATTTGATCCTTGTATTCAAATCCGAAGTTCATAATTCTAGAAGTAAGATATTGCTCTCTTTCTTTCATTGCCTCCTGAGACAAGAAGATTGACTTGTAACTCATGAAATATCTAAAATCGTCAATTTCTGAAACGGTTTTTGAACCGATTGAAAAACGGACCCGATCTATCAAATTATATACGCCTATATTGATTGGATATACACCTTTACGATCTACACCAGTGACAGCAAGTTGGAGTTTGGATTGTGAATGTAAAATACCTTTATTCTGAAAAGCAAATCTTACATATCCGTCATTATGAACTACAGGGTCTAGAATGTCTGTGAGGACATCCATGGAGGTGTCAGAGGGCATTGCTCCGATCTTTAGTAAATCAGGGATTTGAGTGGACTTAGTGCCTGAGGTTGTTCCGACAGTATTCATCTGGGAGAGATTCGTGGACTGAGACATATTTTTATAATAATAAATATATCTTAATTTAAAAATAAAAATATCAAAAATTTAATTAGATTTAGGAGACTACCTGAACTCCTCCATTATTAAATGCGAGGGTCTGTTTCGCATGGACAAACAAGAAGACTGAATGAGGAGTGTCCTTTGATAGACCAGTCTCCAACATTACGCCCCAGGCATCCTGTGAGAAATTCTGCCCCTGGTCTGATATGGAGTCATATGCGATACCAACACCATGGACACCTCCTCCATTAATAACTGTCTTATCACTACCTCCCACACATCCTGCCTGTGATAATGACCCGATGCCATTTTGATAATGAGTATTATGTCTGGATACGATTGTTCTATTAATAGTGCTGAATGATTTCACAGAATCCATAAAATGTCTTTGAAGAGAACCATCTACTTCATTATTCTGAGATCCAGTATTAGATAAATCATTTGGAGCATCCTTCTGTAATAGGTCTAGATTATATTCTAATGGGAAGCGTTCTGCCCCCTTCATAAATACTGCCTGCTTTACGAATGCGGGGAAATCATTAGAAGCAGACTGCCCATATGAATTATCAGATCCAACCAGAGGAGCAGTTGCCATACCATCACTCCGAATGTTATTAATATTCTGTGCGGGCAAGAAATTCATAAAGCATCCGAGAACCCGAGAGAGTCCGAGATTGAAATTCAATACAGCATTCGTGGAGTTAATTGATGTATAATATGAGGAGACTGAATTATATTCAAATGATCCAGATGTCGCAGGTTCCGAATCTACCGCTTCACAGATAAGTCTGACATCTCTCATTTCATAATAAGAGTTCGCAAGACCAACACTACCATCTCCTGTAAATAATACATTATTATCGGGTGCTAGATGAATTTCTACTAGAAGACCCTTAGTCGCCATAAGAGGGATTGATGAAGTGCCATTGAAGAGACCGCATGGGAGATGAGCACAGAAGGAGTTCCCAGATCCACGCTGAGTTGGGTTCGCAAGAACAGTCCGTTTGAATGCTCTGAAATTAGGCATGATAAGTGCTGTGGTGGATAGGTGCCCTGTGAGGTCACCCAACGAATTTAATACTGGAACGAATGAACTACAGAACCTGTTGTAAAATTTTATATCTTCTATGGTCTGATGTGTGGTCTGACTTTTTATAACCAGTCTCTCAATACAATTATAAATTCCAATGCGATTATTAATAAATGTTTCGTCAGTATCTAATACATAAGAGTCAGCACCATCTCCAGTATTATTTCTTACTGCGAATTTACCTGTGAATCTTACAGAACGACCAACTAATGCTCTGGGTTGTTCTCCGATTATGAATTGTATAATAGGATTACCATCTCTATACGAGACTACTCCATTTGACTGGATATTGGAAGGGACTATTTCTAGGTTACTGATTTGAGGTATTGAAGTCATATTTTATAATATGATTAATAAAAAAAAAATTAATAAAAAAATTACATTTTATTTAGACGATTGTCTGGACAGCATTTCCTTTTATTTCTAAGCGTCTGATGTGGTGGACAAAATTCATCCATAATTTATTCTTTTCGGGAGACTGGGTTTCAGCATATTCAATTTGTAAATTGAAATCTTTTCCTCGGGCATCGTATGTGCCTGTCTGAAGACTTAGTGCTCTACCGATAACTGCGTTGGTCTGAAACTTTCTAAATGATAGAGGTTTGATTCCGCAGACCGCGAGACTTTTCTCCAATTCAATCATCGCCTGCTGTTCAATACTGGTCTTATTACCCATCTTTGATACATCCACAGGTCTGCTTGGATTAAGTTGCCCATTATAAAACCACCTATACAGTGTTGCGTGATCCCAGCATCCTGTGAGACCACTACGGATTGAATTAACTGCCTGACCACCGACTCCCGTTGGTGAATCTACCGATCCAGAGTTTGCCTTTGATTCTAATTCTAAATAACTGTAATTATCTGAATTATGAGCATTGGCAGTCACTTTACCATTTGTCCCATCAATGACACCCTGTGCCTCTAAATCATCAAATCCAGTAATATGTTTATTACCTGAATAAATAGATGCGTCTGTGGGGACCGA
>VMHT01054266.1_pt1 | contig 10513 bp, 8 predicted proteins | sample 4693611 | NCBI WGS metagenome assembly VMHT01 (sample SAMN12280063, study PRJNA550983) | marine metagenome | isolation source: seawater sampled from same location over 5 years 0.02-0.2 micron viral filtrate | place: USA: collected off the coast of southern California halfway between the port... ...
CAACATACGTTCAGGCAGTAACAAACTCAATAGTCAGGTTGATGAAGTAGCAAATGGTAATTGCAACATTACGATTGCTGACCTTCACAATCAATCTACTGGAGTAATCAACGTCGTAATAAATTACGCAGTAATCAAAGGAGATAGCTAATGGCAGTATACCACAGAACTCAAAGGCTTCAAATCTACGGAAATAAACCCGAGGTTGAACAACTATTTGGCAATCGTTACCGAATGACCGTTCGTTGCATAGCGAAGAATGATACTGAGGCTTGGTACGACAAAAACAAAGATCAGATATTTGCTAACTTTGGAACATTGTATGATGCTGAAATGTCCATTGACGGCATTCCCTCTCGCACGGGCGAGGCTTACGCCAATATGGCTCTAGTTAAGAATGAGGCATCTTATACGCAAACGGGGGAGTATGTTATTGTATTTACATATGAAACCCTTACAGACCAATTCGTACAAAACGTAGCCGACAAGGTAGACTTTGAGGTTAACGGTTTAATGCGAATTACAAGATCAGTTGTAGCATTAAATGGGTCAGAATATTCTAAAGAAGTTGGCACTAGCTCATCTATTACAAGCAAGGGACACGGACCATCAACGGACGACCCAGTAACTCTTTACCTGTCTCGAGCCCTAGAAACCTCTAAGAGAGATTACGAGGTTGGTTACATAGAGGTAGTTGAAACCTGGCTTCAGGCAGGAATCCTTAACAGGGGAACCGTAGACATGGATGATGGATCATTACAACAACGGGTTACCAGTTACTTGGCAGTCGAGCCAACAGCTCTTGGCATTGTTATTAGAAGAGACACAGGATCATTTGAGGGTTTATCTACTTTTACCGTTACTGAAATTTTAGATTCAGCGGGTTCTGCCCTGTCATCAACGTCTCCAAATTTAGTAAAAACAACATCAAGCATTTCAAGTTTTTCTGTACCCGGCCTTGTTAGCTTGAGGGAAAATACAAACACAGAATTTACTACGGAAACCGATGGCACTATTCTGGGAAATAATTATATTAATTTTTCTTTTGATTTAAGAGGTCCAATTGACGTTTCTTGTCCTACTCAAACACTAGAGTATTTGCAAACCGAAAATCAAATACAAAGTGCTGATTACAAGTTAGGTAGTGCAACTGGTCTGTGGAGTCCAGGAAGCTGGGCTAGTTCTAGAGTTACTGGAATTGATAAAAAAAATAAACCATTCAGCGTATCAAAGGCATATAGAGGGTACAGAGCACCAGAAAATTTAATAAGGTTTGAGGAAGACCCTGAGACTGGAAGTAAATTTGCTTCAGGATTAGAGCGATATATATCGTCTCCTCGATCATTAAGTAATGCCAGTTTAACTGGAAGGAGAATGAATGTTTTTATAGATGGTTATGAAATGGCTAATAAAATTCCACCAATCATTGAAATAGGGGGAGGTCCAGAAAACCCCGTAGGAAAAAAATATGTAACCAACATTACAATTCAACCAGATTTTAAGGATATAGATGGAGTCGTATATTATAGGAAAACAGTAACGGTTAAAGACGTAAAGGGAGATGCTGTAGATGACGCTTCTAGTGGGGATTCGACCGACAATATGCTGGCTAGTTATACCGCTGATGCCGTAACTGCAGTTAACAATATTACTAGCGCAAACGCAACAGCTTACACGTTAGAACTAGATGCAAGTTTACATTCCGAAGAAGATGATTACTACCAAGGGGCATTGCTTGAAGTGTATGCTAGAGATTTAAATAGTACTAATGCTTTTAAAGATCTTCAAAGATTTATGGTTAGTAGCTATAACCCAGAAAGCAATAAAATTTTGCTAGTTAACAATCTTAATGACAATCAGGCGGCAGGTCGTTACAATTCAGGGACAGAATCTGATATTACTAACTATGATTTTGCTAGAATAAAATTGTCTAGATACGACGTAAATGGAACTGTAGTATATAACACTAAGTATACTAACAGCTACCGTAACATCACAGTTACTGGAGAGTTTACGCCATTTAAACAACAGCGACTAGAATGGGATGGATCAGTCGCTAACACCAACTACAATATTGATTATTCAGGATGGTCATTAAAAGTTGGTGTACACAGTTTTCCAATACTAGCTCTTGTTGCAGATAGGAGGACCAAGAGTAATATTTTTCGGATTGCTACCACCAGTCTTTCTCTCGCAATAAATGCGGGTGATAATTTTACATTAGTACCGCCTGTAACATACACTTGGCCCGCCCTTTAATATGCCAGCAACTTACGAACAAAGATTTTTTCATAATGCCGCGAAAGAAGGTGAACGCTTAGATCAGCAAGCAAGAGAAAGAAATGCGCACGATCGACAACGAAGACGACAAGAGGATCGAGATTTTGATAACTCTATAGGTGACATTGAAGACAGATACAAAGAAGCTATAGATAACGCAACTGACACGAGAGATAAACGTGCCTTAAGGGAAGAGCGAGATCGGGTAATTAGAGACGCAAATGAGCAAAGGGAAAAAGGGGATAACCCAACTAACAGAAATAGAAGTACTTCAGATGACTCTACTGACACCACTGGTAGTTACCCAGAAAACGGAGCCGATGGATCACCAGGAGGTGATGATAGCGCAGAAATCCTAGTAGGGTATACTGAAATTTCTGCAACCATATGTATTAACGGCACTCCAACGACTGGAACTATTCTATTTAAAGCCTCTTCTTAATGTGTCAAATATACTAATAACACCAATTAAAATAGATGGGACACACTATTGCTTACAAAATGACGGATTAACAGTTCCTATAACCAGTGGCATGGCAAGCACTACTCCAAAAATGCCAAGCACTGTAAGTGGAGATAATGTATTTAATATATATCAAGCGTTGGGAAACACTGACCCTAGCTATCCAGCTAATCAATTTAGAGATAGCCCTGCAAAGACTGGAGGAATAAAGTTTGGTGTTCATCAGTGTGCCGAGAGTATAGATATTCAGGTAGTAGGTAGGGCTGATATATATGGACCAGGTTTTGATACACTAACAATTACAATAGATGGAACTCAAGAAGCATTTTTTCAAAGCGTAGGCGGTGGTTCTGGTCCTCCATTTAGCGGGGTAACATCTTATAACCAAACAGTTTCAAAAACATTTTCAACAGATATACCTTGTGGACATATAGTAAATATTTCTGGTACATCTGGAACTTTTGCCAACAACGATGTAGGCTACGATGTAAAAATTACAGTAACCCTGCCCACCTAATTTAATACCACAAAATCAACACTTACTGACCCCCTTACCCCCTATGGTATAATAGGACTAACCCCTTTATTTAAGACATTATGGCAATTACAAACTTAGATTCATTACAGCGTCGACAAGAAATGAATGACCGCATTCGCGCGCGTCAAAACCGACTTAATCCTTTGTTTGGGCAACAACAGCAAGGCAATTCTTATTCCATTCCAATGGGGGGTAATTCTTTCATGAGAGGAAACCAAATAGGGGGAGCATCTAAAATAAATATATACAGAGCGCCTCAACCTGAACTTACTCCCGAGGAGCTTGAGGCGCAGCAGCTTGAAGAAAGAGCAGCACAATACCAACAAAATGTAGCTGAATTTAACTTAGGTCAAAGAGAAGCCGAGTTAGAAAAACAGAGAGCAGAGGCTGAGGAAATTGCAAGTGGTAGATTTATGATTGACGGAAGGGCGGTTACCCGCGCGGAGATGGATCAGTATCAACGAGGCGTTAAAGAATCAGGGGCAAAAGCACAGGCTGATTTTAATCGTGAAAACCCTTTCTATGCGGCTGCAAAGGCTGCAATGCCGCAGGCTCCTCAACCAGATCAATTTTCAAACGACGCAGACTACCAAAGCGCAATAAAAGAATATGCTACTGATGCTAGCGAACAAGCGAGAGAACAGCAGTTTAATCAAAGCCTTAACGAATTAAGGAGAAATGCTTTAACAAAATCTATCAACCAATTTAGGGACGACCCCATGTCGTATTTAATGGGTGGCGGTAGAGAAGGTTCTTCCACTTATTCTCCAGACGCTTTGATGGGTTACCTTGGTCAAGCAAGCCAACTGTTTAAGGCTACTGGGCAAGAGGGTAATTTTATGGACTTTATGTTGGGTAACACATCAACTCCAGCTCAAGCTTCTGGATTACCACCAGCATTTACCGCTAGTGATGCGCTCAAGCGTCAATATGGATCACCGCAACAATCATCTGTAATGCCCTCACAAAGGGCGTATGTTCCTGGAACCAGCTATGCAATGCAAGGATTTCAAGCACCACAGAGCGATAATCCACCAGCATTCTATTCAATGCCTAAAAGAAACTCGCGTCAACAGCCCGCACCTAGACGTACGGGAACAATGGGCTTCGCTGGAGGCGGTGGCGGGGGCGGGGGTTACTCCGGCATTGCAGCTACAAATGCTAGATTCCTAGGTTTATAACAAAAACAATAATTTATTATGGCTATTAACTACAATCCATTTTCACAATTCAACGTCGAGCCTTCGTCGTTTAGTTTACCCGCAGGTATGGATATGAACCAAGCGGCTACGATGAACGCCATGATGCAACCAGTTTCTCTGCTGGGTCAGCAGGGCGTTAGTGCGCCTCAGTCTAATTTTCGTCCAGTTACCGAGGCTGATTTAGTTGGAACAGATGGTATGTCTGCGTCTCAAATTGTAGACATGTTGAATCAACCTGATTATCAAACTCCTTCTCTTGCGAGCGATGATTCTGGGAGATTTTCTCTCAGTCAATTTCTTCTGCCAGGAATTATGAGAGGAGGCGCACCAGCCGTTGTGCCGTATTCTGGTGGATCACTTGCTCCAACTGGTCAAATTGTGCCGTCTTTTACTAGACCCATGATAAATGTAACTGGATCTGTTCCTCAATTATCTTTACCTGGACCAACAGCCGCTACCGCTGGAGCAGCAGGATTATCTCGGCTTGGACCTTACGGTATGGCTCTTGGGGGAGGTTACTTAGCTGGTACTGCCTTAGATAAAATGTTTGGAATTAGCGACAAGCTTTCCGATAGGATTATTAATTTGATGGGGATGGATGTAGATCAACCAGCTTTTACTAATGCGGGAACACTGGAAGAACTTGCCGCTATCAATCAACAAAATAACGCAATGTCTGCTCCTGTTTTTCGGAACAGAGATCCTATACGAGCAACCTACCAATTAGGGCCTGACTATAACAATGAAACTATAATGGAGCGTGAAAGCGGAGAAATATTTGCTCCAAGTGCAAGTCAGCTAGAAGCGTTTATGGATGGAATGGAATCCATGTCTCAGCCTACAGCCACAGGCATTGGTCTTGGGGGCAGTGAGGGCGTTGTCTTCGGCGGAGGTCAACCGCCCATGACTCAAGACGAAACAAGGGCTATGCTTCAGGAACGCTTTGGAGCACCTACCATATCTGCTATACAAAACCTACCTAGTGGTCAGGGCATGGGAATGATGACAGATGCACAGGGTCGCATGATCTCGCAAGGAGATGACAGATCTGTATTTGATCAATTATCTCAAGACAGAATTGATAGAATAGACGCTCGTGATGTTCGTCTAGGTGAAACCTTAACCGAACGTGACACACGGATAGCTGACTCTCGAACCGAGGGAACAGATCGAGGTGAGGAAATGACTTTTGAGGAAGCTCGTAAGTTTGTTCCAAAGGGACAAAAAGAAACTACAAAAGCATACAACGAGCGGATTAAAGCATTCCGAACCGAGCAGAACAGCAGGTTAAACAAGCTAAAGGAAAATCTCCAGGAACTTAAGGTTACGGGTCAAGAACTCAACAATGACAGGGTTAGGGGTTTAATAGTTAAATATGCAAGAAGTGAACCCAAGAGATACGGACAGGTTCTTGCGGAAGCTCAAGCAATGTTTGCCGATGGTAGAATAAAAGATGAAACTGAAATGGCTCTGTATATCATTGAAGAAATGGGGGACGATGTTTCTTCTGTGACTGATAAGTCTGACGGCTCAAAAAGTTCGATGATAGATCAAGTTATACAAGCAGGACAGGGAGGCAGTCCTTCCCCTCAGAAAAGCCTAGACGATCAGGCTTATGATTATGCGATTAATAATCCCAATGATCCTAGATCGCAAGAAATATTAAATAGATTAGGAAGAAAGTAGTATGGCTTTTGATCCCGATGCCTATTTAGCTAGGGGAAGTCAAACCACTGACTTTGACCCTAATGCGTATTTGTCTGGAGCATCATCATTCGATGTCGCAACTACTCAGTTTGACCCCGATGTTTATTTATCTGGAGCAACATCAAGTCCAGGTGCTATCGACTACGCAGCGGCGTTTGCTACAGACATAGCAATATCTGAAGCAGGTAGATTGGGCGGGGCTGCTCTTGGCACAGCCATTCTGCCGGTCATAGGAACTGGTATTGGGTATGTGGTTGGCGGTATGGGGGCTGGAGCTGCTGGTTCGATAGCTCGCCAACGTATACTTAACCCAGATGGCGAACTTAGTTATGGACAGATTGTTGCCGACGCATTTATTAATCTGATACCAGGAGCCAAGGGAGCTAAGTTTGGAGCTAGTGCAGTAGCTAGACAAGCAGGCATTGGCGCAGGCATATCTGGTGGTGCTAACATAGCTGAATCAATCATTGATGAAGGAGAACTTCCTACCTTTGAAGAGTTTACCAAGGCGGGCTTAACGGGAGCTGCCCTAGGTGCAGGTCTAGGGGTAAGTGGAGAAGTCTTTAGCAAGGCTTACAGTAAGTTTGCCGGTATGCCCACGCGCCGTCTTAGTGAAGCATTTAAGATTGGTGACCCCGACGCTAAGATACTAGTTGATGGGGTAGAGCGCACGGGCAAGGAATACGGCGAGATGCTGCCCAAAACCTTTAACGATCTTAAACTAGGTATCAGTGATGCCTACAGCGATGAGATGATACGTGCTCGCGTTTTACAAGACGTAGTAGCAGGGGGTCAAATAAAGCAGAAGGACGCACCACTAAAGGTTAAATCCGACGACAGTGACTTTTACCTCCAGAGAAGGTTATCTGGCCAGAAGATAACAGAGAAAGCCGAAGAAGCCATGAAGCTTGTAGAGCTAGACGGGGACTTCTTAGTTGCTAAAGCTAAAGAAATAGGAACTGAACCAGAGATTCTATCTAGGTCGATCAATCAATACTTATACGCCAAACACGGCATTGCCTACAATAAAGCCAACAAGTCTAAATACGGAGGCGATGGCGCAGGGGGAGAGACGACAAAGGATTTCAAAAATATTATCAATACATTTGAGTCTCAGGGCCTCAACAATCAACTCAGGGAGTCTATTGAGTTAAGGCAAGATTTATCTAAGAAGATATTAAATACTTTGCAGGATGGAGGGCTTATCAGCAAGGCTGATGCAAACAAGTTGCGCAAGCAGTTCCCGGACTATGTTCCACTTAATCGTATCATGGAAACTGACGACTTGTCAGATGTTGTATCCAGTGTTAGTGGCAGATCCGGAAGATACGAAACAACTTCAAGCGGAATGAAAAGAGCCGTGGGTTCAGACCTTGAAGTTGACGATATATATAAAAATATATTTGACAATTTAGTAAACGCAACTCAAAGGGCTGAGGTTAATAAAGCAAACCAAGCCTTTGTCAGATTAATAAGGGACAACCCAATTACATCCAAGGGAATAGCAGAAGTTACTAAACCCATAGTCAAAGGAAATAAACTTGTAAAAGATACTTCTGATGCCGCAAATGCACTTAGGGCAGAGGGGAAGAGCGTTCCACCCAAGAAGGTTCCTGTCTACAAGGACGCTGACAAAAATGTTCTAACAGTTTTTGAAGATGGCAAGCCTTTGCACATTAAAATATCTGACACTAAATTAGCTGCTGCACTCAAGGGAAATAACAAGCAACAGGTCGAAGGACTATTAAGAATGGGGCTAAACGTGAATCGTTTATTGGGAGGTCTTTATACACGTCAAAATCCAGAGTTCCTTATCCCCAATTTGTTTAGGGATAGGTCTGAAGCATTTGTAAATTCAATGTCCAATATGAAATTTGGACAGGCCGTTAAGTTGCTAAACCCTGTTTCTGCGATGAATGATGACATACGCACAATTAGGAGAAACTTGCTGGGCAACAAGGCAGAGCCTGGCACACGACAAGCGGAACTAGACTCGGTTTATGAGGAGTTTGTAAAGGCGGGAGGAAGAACTGGCGGCGTTGGTTTATCAACAGTCGCAGATATTAATGAAAGCATTAAAAAACTTAGTGGAAAATTAAATCAACCCGCAAAATCAAAAGCAAAAGTTTTCAACGAATGGATTAACAGGGTCAATGAATACTTTGAAAACGCCAGTCGCTTTTCTGTTTATCGTAACGGAAGGGCTAATGGCATGACTCAAGATCAAGCAGCGTTTGCTGCAAGAAATAGTTCCTTTGATCCTAACCTACAAGGATCGCAGGGTGATACACTTAGGGCGTTATACTTGTTCAGTAATCCAGCCATTCAAGGTGCTAAGAACTTCCTTCGTAGCATGAATCCAAAGAAGAATCCAAAAACTTTTGCAAGCGTGATGACCGCACTGGGGGGTATATCTTACACAGTAGACAGGTGGAACTCTCTTACTGATGAAAATTGGAGAGATGAGGTTGGAGATTACAAAACAAACAAACACATAACCATCGTAACTGGTAAAAATCCAGATGAGACTTTGAAGTATATCTCTATACCTATTGGTTATTCAATGGTTCCATACAAGGTTACCGCCGACTACGCCCAAAGAATTATATTCGGGGAGGAAGAAGACATTGATGTATCCAAAGTAAGCGAAGACATGAGAAAGAGTATAATTGACTCTTACAACCCTATGGGTGGATCTCCCGTCCCAACTGTATTTCGCCCAATACTGGAGCTGTCGAGGAACAAGAATGGAATAGGGCAAGACATACGCCCGGAGTGGCTTGAAAGCAAAAACATTTCAGCAGTTGAAAAGATTCACCCTTGGACTGCGGAAACACAAGGGGGAGAGTTAGCCATGAATCTCTCAGAACAACTTCAAGATATGGGCTACGAAGTATCGCCTGGTAACTTGATTTATTTGTATCAAACTTACACTGGAGGACCAGGAAAATTCGTTCAAAGACTTTTTGATGTTACGTCTAAAATTTGGAATAAAGAGAAAATTACTCCCTCCGATGTTCCCATTGCACGAAGGTTCTTTGGTCAAACATACTCCAATAAATTTGAGGAGCGCACGGGGGAAAGGCAGATCATAGAGAATATAGAGAGGCAAGAAAACACAAGTAGTGCGAAGGCTTCTAGGATTGCATTTAAATACAAGTCAAAGCTTCAGAATGCGAACAGTCCCCAAGAGCAATCTCTTATCCTTCAAGATATGAGGACTGACCCTGAAGCAAACGAATCTGTAACTAGGAGAATTGAAAAATTCTTGAAAGACGAGGCGGCGGGAATAACGGCTGCCGACAAGGATGTAAGGAATTTTTCAGTCGCTGGTAAGGCGCAATACTTCATGGAGCGCATTAAAAGCATGAGCAACGAGGAGGCAGCTAGATATTTGCAGGAACAAATTAATCGTGGTATTCTTAAACCTAGCGTTGAGGAAGCAATGATGGGTATGCAAGCATTTCAATCTGCCTTTGGTAAATAAAAAAGCCCCCCAGTTACCTGGAGGACCTTAGTTTGTTAGCTTCGTGGTTTGGAAGGGCTGGCTAACGGCAACCCCGTATTAGGCTGAATAGACCTTTCCGGAGCACTCACGACTTACTCTTTTGCAGCTGAGACACCAACAAAGTTATTCTCGCTCCTCTGCGTTAGACAGGATGCGATGCTGGAGCATATTAACTTTATTCTTTAAGTTCTCTATGTCCTTATTTAAAGTTTCATTCTGTTTGGTCAGAGCCTCGCACGATTTAGTCATGGCCTCTAGTCCTTTAGATAGAATGTCTTCTGAGTTAATCTTGTAAACGGATTGGGTGTTATTTGTCTGCATTTATGTTATGTTGTGTGAAATTAGTTTCCATTGGTCAGCGTCTCTCTCTAGCCACTCAAACAGATATACAATATCCTCGCTGTCTAGTGGTTCGTCAGACTCAAGGTAGTATATACCTTTTATGTCTGGGCTTCTGCCTCCAGGCTTGTCGGCTTCAAACTCTACAGTGACATCAGTTGTGTCACCATAGATGTTGTCCATTTGTATTTTATGTTCGTAGGTCATAGTTAGATAAACATTGGTTCAAAGAAAGCAAGCTTAGGAGAGTAGACAACACCGCAACCTAGCACTGGTCGAGCAGCGTATATACGTCCGTAGTTCATGGCAGGGTGACTATGGTCTACACCACAGCCTACGTTCATACCGAAGACAACACCGTCCTGGTTGGCGTGGTAGTTGATACCAGCCTGAGCGTGTAGGTGACCCATAACCAGAGACTTGAACTGAGCCTGAGCGTTCTTCAGGGCTGACATCTGTCCTCCCTTTTCTTTGTC
>VMHT01133990.1_pt1 | contig 10513 bp, 15 predicted proteins | sample 4693611 | NCBI WGS metagenome assembly VMHT01 (sample SAMN12280063, study PRJNA550983) | marine metagenome | isolation source: seawater sampled from same location over 5 years 0.02-0.2 micron viral filtrate | place: USA: collected off the coast of southern California halfway between the port... ...
ATAAGACATTACGAAACAGCCCTTGTTAGCTTCATAGAAGCATCTTCTGAGGCTTCGTCATACATTGCGCGGATCGTCACGTCTTGCATGGCGTTATTTCCGGTAAAGTCCAAGTTAGCACCTGTGAACTTACACTTAGGGAAAAGCAGAGTATATTTTTTACTGCTGACCGAACCTAAAGGGAAAGTAACACTAAATAGACTATGGTTTGTATCTCTAGCTGCATTATATAGGCTTGCAAAGTTACTATCTACATAGACCCTTGCGGTAATCTCTGCGAGTGCTGCGCCTTTGGTAAGACCGCCTTTTGTAAAAGTGCTCCCAAGAACATTTTGCGCTTCACGACCCTCATAGTTAAAATTAATCGTTGCGCTCTCAAATGCATCTAGCGTGTAGCCAGAAAAAGCAATCGTGCCAACATCAACGCCACTTGTAAGTGGGGCGCGTTCCGTTTGATCTGTGTAGCTTGAACCATTTATTTCGCTTGTAGTCGTATCGCTTGACCCCATACCTAATAGATCAAAAGCAAAGCTTATGTCTGCATTGGATGTCAAAGTAAGCGAACCGCCTACTGCTTCAACGCCCTGATAGCGCATCAATGTATTGGTGCCACCTTCACCTGCTGGAATACCATTTTCAACCGTCAGAGATTTTGTGGTTTTACCGCTTTTAAGAACGTTAGTAGAAAATGCTCCTTGAAACAGACTTTCGAAAAAGCTGTCATAGGCTCCATAGACAAGGGTTCCTGACATTTCCCCAGTGACGTCGATGCCACCTATAGCGGTTTCTACTGCCTCGCCTTTACCTGCTAAAGAACGATGCTCAACGATTGAAGGGGCAGCGGTCATATTTATTGGAACGTCACTGTTAGTAAACGATGGTGTTGATGGCGTTGTCCCCGCCGTTGATTCAGCCACAAACGCACTCCGTAGCTGATTTGATGCTGTGCCAGTCATTTTGTGGCCTCCTATTTGTATTCGTAACGCACAAACGGCGCGACGAAATTAGCGATGTGAAAAGGTATATCAGAAACTTCACCAGAAATATACGGGTGCTGTTGCTGTGGTGAAAATCTGATAAATTCATTGGTTGTTGCGATTGCACCCGCATTTGTTATACGTTTGTCAAAGAATATACCATCCAAAGTTTCAGCATATCCGCGCCACGTATTTGTTCCTTTGCCGCTCTCCGTAAAAATCTGGATACTTATCAACCCGATATATTCGATGCGATTACTAGATGCACCAATAGAGCCTTGCACGACCTGACCATTTGTAATTGTCAAGCGGATGCTATTGATGCTGGGTTCAAACTCATGCCCATCCAAACCAATTGGTGTTGCACCCGACCATTGTGTTGCAAGATATGTTTCTATAGCAAGGCGCTCTGTTGCATAGCTCATATAAGTACATTCCTATATTTGCGCTGCATTTCACTAAGAGTAAGAGCGACCATGCCATTAGGGGCTTTCTTTGACCACCCATTTTCAAGGCGATTAGCATACGGCAAATTGTTTTGAATTATAATTGATTGATCTTTTTTATAATCAAAACTCTGTATAACTTGACTGCCTTTATTAATTGTTGGACCGCCAGATTTATCAGTAATTTCATGAGTTCCGCGATTAAAAGAATTTTTTGAAACAATCCAGTTACCGAGAAATCTGCCTGTTTTAACTGGAGCCTTAAATACAATACCACGTAAGCTATCCATAGCAATCAAACCAATTGCATCTTCTATCTTTTCATCTGTATCAGCTATTTCTTTATTTAGTTGAAGGTTAAATTGTTTGACGCTCATTTTTCTAACACCACCGCATATTGCAACGAAACAGAACCAACAATATTTTGCGCCGATTTTACCTCATAATCTACACTATTGACAGTTAGTTTATGACCTTCCTTTGCTGCTGCTGAAAAACCTTCTAATAGTACAAGTTGATCCCTTGGGCCAATGACGCTGTCCGCAAATATATCTGCTGTTGGCGTTTCAGTGTCAAACAAAGCTCTACCAGTGATAGCAGTTTCCGTTTCAGCATACGCACCTGTTGTATAATTATATGATCCATTTGACACAGATGTGAGCGTTGCATCATCAATAACATCAGTGATTGCATTATTAACTGCATCAAAAGCTGCATCTGCGATTGCGGTGACTGTGGTACTCATCCCCTAAATACCTTAACTTGTGCGCCGCCGTAAATGGTGTACGGCGAAATCAAACCTTCAATGGCTACATAGCGCGGCGTTTCTCTGAAGTTCGTATATTCAACTTCTGTTTCGACAGGGCCAGCTTTATTACGCTCACGCACTTTTGCCCCATCTTCAACGGTAGCAAATGGGTTAGTGCCTTGATTAATTAAATAAGCTAATTCTGCTTGTGCGTCTTTAATATCTTGGGGAACTGTCTCAGGGTCAATAGGCCAATCTTTAACCAAAATTATGCCTGTTAATCTAGGCCATGCCATACCTTGATACCGAAATTGACGCTCTCCGACGAAATCATATGATCTGTTTATATAATCAGCCGCTTTTACTAATTCTGACTCCTTTGCGCTCGTGTTGCCGCCTATATTTACGTTTCTTTCTGTCCAAAAAGCCTCATACTCAGCAACCGTTATGTAACTGTTTGTATCAGTGCCGCCAATAGTTGTTACAATAGCCATTTGTTAGCCCTTTTTACTGGTGGCCTTCTTTTTTACAGCCTTTTTTTTAGCATCTTCATAAAGCGTATGAATTTTAGCGTTGAAGTCGCTTTCGTTTATTAGCGCCCATCCATCTTTTGCTTTTTCATGCACTATCTTAATTAGCTTCATTTTATCACCATTTAACCTCTGCGGCCCAATATGCTGCGCTCATTCTTCCTTTAGCAATGTTTTTTCTATGTCTTGCTCTAAAGGACTTCCGTCTTGCTTTTTCTGCTGCAGTCTTTGGGTTTTTACCTGTGCCTTTTACACCTTGCTGACCGAAGCGGATTGTTTTAATCTTGTTTCCAACCTTTGCTAAAACTACGTGAGATTTTGTAGGGTGGTTAGGAGTGCGCTTCGGTTTATTATAACCACTAACGCCTAGCTTTTTTATTCTTGCTTTGCTCACCTCAACCTCCGCAATGCTCTACGCTCTGCTTTAGTATATCTCGCACTCTGCTTACCCGCTTTCGTAGCCTTGTTTTTAGCGCGTGAGCCAGCCGCTTTTTGCGCTGGGGAAAGACTATCACGAACGGCTTTTGGTAAATATCTGCTTTTTCCTTTCTTTCCAGTGTAATCCCACTTTTGACCTGTCCATTTTTTAAGCGACCGTTGTGACTTTTTGAGTGCCATTACCTATAGCCCCCACCAGCCGCTTTATATCGACGTGCAAGCAGTTGAGCTTTTCTTGCCGACCACTGACCAGCACGACCACCTTTTGTCCCGCGTTTTATCGAGTAAAATAACCGCTTGCGCAGCATAGGCTTTGTGTAGTTCCCAGCAGCGTTGACGGTTGATTTACGTTTTTTAGCGGGCTTTTTAGCCATTACTTTTTCTTCTTTTTGGCCTTCTTCATTTTCTTCTTAACGACAAGACCTTTTTTCTTCAGATACGCTCTAGGCATTTTTATCTCCTATACGAGGAAAGGGGGCCGAAGCCCCCAATTTATTAACCCATGACAACCGCAATTGCGTCTGAGTTCCATGCTTTGAAACCATAGACACAACCGACTTGGATCATTGCTTTGTTAAAGCCTTTGTATGTTGCAACTTCAAATACTAATCCTGATGATGGGTCTTGAACGATCAGAACGTCATCTGCCGCATCGCCACCAGTTGGTTTTGCTGGCGCACGCATAGCAATTTCCATCGCAGCTTGGTGCATCATAATGTTGCCAGTGTAATTATTTCCCACTGTTATCGCTGCATTATCAGCGACCGCAACACGCAAACCAGTGTCACCTACGACAAGATTACCACCAGCCAATGCAGTGTTCACAATATATTTATTTGTGTCACCCGCAATAGTGATTACATCACCTGCTATGATTGTTCCCGAACCGCCGTCTGCTGGAATAGTTGTGTCACCGACCGCAGCCGAAGCATTATTTACAAGATAGGATGTACCAGTTCCTTTAGTATGATCGCGCACTTGACCGCTTTCTTTTAAAGAAACCCCTTGCAAATTAAGTAACTCACCGCGACGAAGCAAATCATCACTCCCCGCCGTGTTTACTTGCTGCAACGATGCTAAATTACGCAGATTAACACCTGCCGCAGTATTCACAACTAAACTTATTAAGTTGTCATTAGTAGGCATTCCATTGTCTGCTAAAATCTGTCTGGCTTGTGCAACTTCATTAAAGTTAGAACCAAAAGGCGTTGTGCCAGCAGTACCGACAGCACGAGAAGCATTTGTATTTGCCTCTGTTGCTAGGTCAGACTCGATTTCATTTACAAGCGTTCTCATCGCTTGCATGATTTGAGCGCCATAAACGGTTTCATAACCAGCGCCGCCATCCAAAAAGCGAACATCTTCGCCCGTAAATGGAATTTGCACACCACGCTGTTTGGTAAGTGTCAGCGTTTTATTTGTAAGCGTTTGATCTGTTCCTTCTGGAATAGTCATTGCTGGAGTAATATCGACTGCTGAGGCAGACGGGGTTACAAATGAGCGTACTGTTTGACCAACCGCTGCTTCCTCAGAACCAGCGTTTAAAGTTGATGCAGGGATAAAGCCGACAAGTTCGCGGCCTACAATATCAGCGGCACGATAAATGTCAGCCGCCAGATCAGTTAGGGTATTAGCCATAACATTTCCTTTCGTTTGCGGTTAGCCATTAACGACCTTGCCGCCATCTTTGAAGAATGATGAGCGTTCACTTTGCGTCATTGCATTAAATTGTGTCCGCGTCACCGATTTAGTGCCTAACCTACGGTCAGAACTCGCTGGTGGTTTGCCTCCACCTGATACACCCGCATCTCTTGTGAAATGCTGACCAGTATCCGACGCTGCTAATTCTGTAGCTAAATCGCCAATCGTGGCGTATCCATCGCTCCCCGAACCAGCAAGGGGTTTGGAACCATCCGCAGACATTATACGAATATTTCCGTTTTCGTCAAACCCAATGCGTGATTGTGCCATGAGTGATAACGGCGCAACACCTGCACTGATGATATTTTCATGCAATAAAGCTGCTCCCAATTCTGACAAAGCATTCTTTTGCACCAATTGTTGTCTTTTAGAACGCTCGTCATTAAGCTGCGTTTCATACTGCGCTTTTAGCTGTGCGACCACTTCTTCATTACTTGTTTCAGCAGGTGGCGTTTGCTTTGCCTGTTCTAATTCTTGCTTCAGACGATCATTTGCCTTTCGGCGGCGCATCGCCTCTTCATTAGCATCAACTAGCTTTTGATTTATTTCTGTAATTTGAGACTGCAAACCAGCAATCACGTCATCTTGAGTTGGTTTTGATGCTTCTTCTACTTCGACGGTTTCTGTTTCTTCGCTCATAGTGGTTCCTTTTTACAGGCCAGCTTTGGCCCACGCTGCGCTTTCGCGCTGTTTCAATTGGTCTAGTGTAAGTTCGTTGCCACGCCTACCGACAAAACGATCCATTTCTAAACCCGCTCTGAATAACTTAGCCTTAGATTGACCAAGCACTTCATCTTGAAAATCCCTTGGCTGTGTGCGCAGCCATTTATCATAATTTAGCTCAGAAGATACCTGACCATTCATTGACGCCCTTGTAGACGCAACAGGCACTTCTTTTGCGCTAATACCTAACTCGCGCAAAGATTTAAGCACAGGAATTGTTGTCGATCTGCAAGCTGGATGCGCTGGCGGTCTTGGCCCTGCGTTGGTCGGATATACTTTGCCATCTCTTGCACGACAGATCGCCGTTGTTCTGCCGTCCAGTGTAGCAACCCACTCGACAGATTTAATTAAACGGCTATTTCGTCTGTATACCAAAGATCTAGCTGTATTTGCACTATGCGCTAAAGACGTTCTAACAGTTGTTTCTGCGCCCCTGCGCGATTGCTCTATGATCCCTTTTTGGGTGCGTGTACCTCGGACAGTCTGCACTATTTGTTGTGTTGTTTGTCCTTCGACATAGCCTTGCATCACCGCATCTTTCAATCTGCGAAACTGACCATCTGGCAAACCTTGATACCAATCTCTTAGAAACCTGCCTTGAAATGGCCTAGAGATTACACCCGCTATTATTTGCTCATCTGATGGAGCGATAAAATCCAAATCTATTGGCACCAATTTACCGAATAAATTCATCTGCCATTGTTTTTCATATTTAGCTAATTCTTCAACCTGTTCATTTAGCAGTGCAATCACAGGCTTATAACCCAGCTTGATTTTGTCTTGTAGCTGGCGAAGCAAGCGATTTAATTGACGCCTTGGCATTTTATCAAGGTCTGACTTAATTAAATCAGCTACCACTTTATCTTCAACATCGATCAAAAGTGCTAATATATCTTTTACAACGCCTGATTTATATCGCTGCAAGTAAACTTGATGCCGAATAGTTGCATCAGCGAAATCATCCGATATTGCCATCTGGCTCGTCCATTGGTGCCATTTCAATCATCTCTGCTTCATCTTCTGGGTTTACTTCCTCAGATAGCAGATTACGGCGTTTCGCTTCGTTAATATAAGTTTGCTTAGAAATAACCTCTGCTAGATACATTTTATTAATTGCATCCATATCAAGGTGGCTTAAAGCATTTGCCGCATAATCTTTGTTTATTACAACATTTATATCGGCACTAATACCTGCCATTTCTGCCATATACGAAAACGCAAGCTCAAGCGTATCCTTTAAATTATCAGCCCACATCCCTAAGCGACTGTTAACTTTGTTCTCATCAATCATATCGCCTGTGGCTGTAGACGAACCAGAGCGAGACATAATTAACTGCAAACCCATTGCTTGCATTTGAAATTCCATATCCTTTAGCTCAGTGCGCCCCGCGTCGATAGCAGCGCCAGAGTGTTCAACAACCCCAATCTTTGCATTTTCGTTTGAAGAGTAAAACGCATACCCAGCGCCTTCCGTAAAGCTCTCTAAATCTTCGCGTGAGTAACCGTGAAAATATTTCATCGGTGCGCGAGCATGGTGCATAATATTGGCTTGATCTGATTGCGATCGCCAATGAGCAAGATTAATCTCTGCAAGTCTAGCATGGCATGGCTTGGCCTTCAAAAACCCGTCACGGCCTAAATCAACAGCCGCCACATATATTCTAGGCATCTGCGTTTCATACTCTGTGTATAGCATAAATTCTTGTGCGTCGTTTTTACGGTACAATCTGACATTAACTGTGCCCACGATCCGATCTTCTTCAACTGGCAACGTTAAAACTCTAATTTGTTCTAATACGGCTGGATCAAACTCGTCGTCGGTATCTTCCGTGATGCTTTCCATGATACGGATTTGCGTAAGTGTCGGCGTGTTATCAATTATATCTGTGCGATAACCAATCACATCTTCTATGGATAACCCCACAAAATAAGGACGAAGGTTTTGCTGTTGAGCTTGCAATCGTGTTACATCAGCAGACCTTGCTGGTGCATCGACCATAATAAACGATATTCCCGCTACTTGCGCTTCATCAAAGCATTCTCTAGCAAACTGCGAAAGATCACGGCCCTGCAAATCGACGTTATACTGCCACATATCAAGGTCGGTGCCAGTTTCAACTAATAAAACAGGCATTTCAAACACCTTGCCCGATAAGTCCTCAACGGTCTTACCAACTCCATCAAATAGCCAAGTTGATTTTACTCTAGCTTCGTAATCGTCATCGGTTTCCTGTGGAAACTGAGGCAAGTATTTTGTTTCTTGTTGACGCATATAAGCGCCGCCTCGGATTAAATCACGACTAGGCGCAGAGGCATCAAGCATTTCTTGTATCTCAGGACTTATTTTTGCGACTGAATTACTCATATTCTAATCACCATCTTTCCAGCAGCTTGAACCTTTATAAGCGGCGCGATTGCATAACGAATAGCATCAGGCGCATGGTTATTTGCATCAATCACATCAGGCAAAATATCACCTGACAATTTATCGACCTTGTGACTGTATAACCTAAAGTCATCAATGGCACCCTTGCAATTTGGGGCTATTATGACAGATTTAAAGCCGCGAATAAACCTAATTCCTTCTTGTATGCTATTGGGCCACTTTTTAACGCCCTCCATACGTGGAAAACCATGCCGCTGTAAATAACTTATTGTCTTTGGCTCCGCACTATCAGCACGGCATGTATAGCGGTCAAACTCTGGTATATGCTTGCAAATAAAGCTGTGCGTATCGTCTATTTCTATTCCAACGCCATAGGCTTCTTTCTCAATATACAAAGTTTCATCATGCACCCAGCATTTAATTGCGACAAGCGGATCAGGACGGAAACCAAAGTCAACGCCAAGATAAGGCCCGTCCCAGCCTTGCATTGGTTCGAAGTCCTCAACCTTCCATTTGCCATAAAAAACTTGTGCTTCGTTTATGGTTTCATATTCGCCCAACCAAATATGAGCGTAGCGGTCAAAGTCTCGTTCTTTCGCCGTTTCTGCTAGATCAATCATGGACTGCGGCGCAAACGGATTATCATCGTAATTCACATGAACCAGCGCTGTGTTATCATTGTCATTAAATATTTGTTCAACAGCATCGCTCGGACTTCTTGGGTTCCAGCTAAACCATAACTCAGCGCCTTCCTTACGCATAGTCGGATCAAGTAATTCTATGGATCGCTTAGAAAGACTTTGTGCTTCCTCGCACCATGCTAAATCAAAACCCTCTAATGATTTTATGCTATCGGCTGTGTGATCTTGCATTCCTTGGAATATAATTACGCCTTCACCGCGCAGGTTCTTAATCTCTGTTGTTTGTATTTCAAATAAATGCTCTACGCCCAGCGCTGCTATTTTATCTTCTAGTAACTGCTTTGCTGAGAATTTAAGGGATCGCTGCACCTCGCGTATGCAAACCACTCTGCTATTTGGGTTCATTAATTGGCGTTCAATTACTGCCTCTGCAAAGAAATGTGACTTACCAGATGCGCGACCACCTTTTGCGCCACGATAGCGCGGTGATCCGCTTACACCTGCAAACAAAGGCTTAGTCCATTTCGGTGTCTTGATCTGAAGTTTCATCTATGAAAATGCGCTCAATGGTTTGTGGGGTCATTGATCCGTCTGAACTGCTATGATCAATATGCTGCGTTTCTCGCCATCCGCACTGAGTTTTGAGATAGAATATCTGCGAAGTGGTATCGCCAGCCCTTGCCTTTTTTATCAAACTTCCTTTGATAGAAAACCCTGCTTTTGCTCTTCCCTTTTTATAGCGTCTATAAATCTCTGGGTTTCTATCCATCATATTGTAGAAAGTTGCGCGACAAATACCGAAATAGTCAGCGATTTCCTCCGTTGTTCCCATCGCCGCTAATGTTTCTACTTCTTTAATTTGATCTTCCGTAAGTGTAATCTCTGGTCTTCCAGCTTCACCGTTTGCCATCTTATACCTCAATTTTTGGAACGTGTAGGTCAGTGCTGCCCTGCCGCTGTTCTGATTGGTCATCAGTCATCGCCTGCTTTACACGCTTTGGATATGGTTTTGACAAGTGCATTATACGTTCTTTTATATTTTTGTCTAAAGGCATTAAATATCGATGTTTTTTTGTTGCATTTTTTTTTACATTTGGATCAATATTTTTTTGCAGCCATTCTTTAGTTTGTTTCCATCCCTTGCTATGAATTGTTTTATTGTGCAATACTTTCCCGTGAATTATCCAACCGTCATCACCTTCAAAAGTTCCTGCATATATCCAATTTCCCGCTTGATAAATTCCACCAACATGACCTTGGCTCATTTCATCTGCAAAAGATATAACCAATTTAATTCCCGAATTTCTTCGCTTCATCATTTTAATTGCAATAGCAATCATTTTGGAAACGGGCGCCTTGTGATCTCGCAAAGCGACACGCACTAATTCAGCCACCTCACCACGTCTTGCCAATCCATATTTTTCACCTCTTGTTGAATTTCCCGCACCTATACCAAACAAAATAACACCTTTGAATTGATTATCTTCCCATACACCAATTCTCGTTTGGCAATTCGGCATGATTTTTGAATAGTGCCAATTCTCACAAGCATATTTTGCTGCTTTTGACGTAGCCCAATCTAATTTAAGCAATTTTATGTTCCACAGGATCAAAAATGTGATCGCATTTTGGGCATTGGCACCTTGTCTGATTATCTAGTCCACCATGATCACTATCATCGATATCAGGTTGAAAATTAGGTAAATAAAACATTTTTGACAATTCATCATCATTGAAACCAACCAAATCAATGTCAAAATCTAAGTCTTTGAGGTCATCTAATTCTATTTTTAGCAGTTCCTCGTCCCAGCCAGCGTTTAAGGCAAGTTTGTTATCTGCTATGACGTAAGCGCGTTTTTGTGCGTTTGACCAACCTACAGCAGTCATAGTTGGCACTTCTTCTAAACCAAGACGCTGCGCCGC
>VMHT01077773.1_pt1 | contig 10510 bp, 14 predicted proteins | sample 4693611 | NCBI WGS metagenome assembly VMHT01 (sample SAMN12280063, study PRJNA550983) | marine metagenome | isolation source: seawater sampled from same location over 5 years 0.02-0.2 micron viral filtrate | place: USA: collected off the coast of southern California halfway between the port... ...
CTTTGTGAATGTTGGCACCTTAATAAAGTCAATTATATCTCCAGCTAAGATTAGCTCATCAAAATAAACATCTTCAAGCATGTCACAAAGTAAATCCTCTTTCGCATGCATGCTGCCGATATGTAAATCAGAGATCACCAATCTAACATAGTCACTCATTAAGTCTCCTCTCCCAATCTGAGTATTTTTCAACAATTATATCAGGTATCTGTTCGGTTGTGCCAGACTCAGACCAGAATATAACATAATCATAGCATCTTATTTTGTGGTCGTAAAAATAAAACTCTTGTCTAATCTCAATCACTTCTAGTACGATACCAACGTCAACATCGGCGCTCATCCATCCATTGCCGTAATCATCGACATTGTGAGACTTAATACAAACTAGGTCTCCAATCTCTATATCATTGCAATAACTCAAACTAATTCCCCCTGTGTTCGTAACTAGTGGGCGATAACTACTAGTTACTCGGAGGGTAGTAAAATGTGGGTTATTATAGTCTTTGGGACACTGATAGCTCTCTTTTCATCTATGATGGTAAGTGATGCTATAGTCTATAAGAATTACCCAGTATCAGACCAGTATTGGCTAGCGGGACTTTTTATTATTAGTTTTCTTGCTGCTATGATTGGTATGATTGTTGTGTAATTCCATCGTACCCCAGTCACAGTCACATGGGGTACACCCACAACCTTCGCAATAATCAATTTTCTTTTTTGAAGACGTATCTTTCTGTTTTGTTTTCACTGTTGCTCTCCAATTTTCCCACTCTCGACAGTAGGGCGTATAAACACACAAACACAATGATCTGGACACCGACCAGTGTCCACAAAGTTGTTGTATTAAGGTTTATTTTCATTTTAACTCCCGTTTTTAACTTTAAATATTTTGGCCAGTTTAAAGGAAACTTTTATAGTCGCAACATTATAGTTTGTAAAGTTGTTATTAATAAAAAAGTGTCCGTCACTAGTGTGTGTGCAGTAATACTTTTCCCCTTTTCTAAATATGGAAAAGTCTTGAATACAAATTAATGTTTGGCCATTAAAAAACATCTCATTTAGTAACTAGTTCCACTTCATGTTTAAATAAAAATATTTCAATCCCGTTGCAGACCACTAGATAATCAAACAAACAAGTGGATGGCTCTGTCGGATATCCAATCACTATACCGTAATCACCATCACATATCATCTGGTTCTTCGATAATTGTAAATTCGCCTTTACTATTACTAGTGAGCCTATCTTCTCTAACATAGCTGCCCATAACCTTTAAACCGTTTTCGGTCGCTATCTTAACTAGAATGTCTTGGTCATAAATGTGAGTAGACTCTAATAAAAATTTAAGCTCAACACTCATATCGCCGGTTGAATAAGGCTTGTATATGTCGTGAATGTTATCAGAACCAATCGCAACCACGATGTCATGCATGATCATTTCGTCGACTGGCGTTACAGCATTGTGTGTTGGAGTAAGAACCTCTGTTCTTCTAGAATCAATCCAGGCGGTTGGGCACGCGATAAAAGATAGCCCTGAGTCTTTGGCCATTTTGTAGACTTCCTCTCGATATTTCATGGGGTGTGTTGCCAAGCTAATTGAGTGGACCGCCGTTACTAGCCCTTCGTATCCATGCTGCATAGTTTTTCTAGCTAGTAGTTCTGTTTCCCTCTCTCTGGGTGAGTTTAGTTGATCAACGTGGACATGTAGCCTCTTTTTATATCGCTTTGCTAGTTGAAAAATAATATCCAGATGATTGTCCTCCAAGCCCGCATCTGCTCCGGGAAGAGAACCAATGATGTCGACAACACCGGTATCAAGTGCCATCTCCAAGAATATCCTCTCATACGGACTTACGATGCCTTTAAGTGTTTGCGTCGCAATTTTAAAATTAACGCCAATACCTTTTGCATATTGTTTTGCTAGACCTGCTGCTCTAAGTGCTTTTAGGCTGACAACAGAGTCAACGTCGATGAAAGACAGGCAAGAGGTAACTCCCATAGCTTGTTGATCGGAAAGTGCCGCTTGGATGTTTTTACAGTACTGATTCATTGTTGCGGACTCCTTGTACCTATCAACATACAGCCATTTTTTGTGTAGCTTGTCATACACCACATCATCTAAGTTTTCTTCTGTGACTGTGTAGGCTCTGTCAAAATGCGCATGGGCGTTCACAAAACCACCGTTCTTTGCGACCTTATCAAGCAAAAGCCGCCACGGATCAAAATGTGTCATTGTTACTCCTGTACTCTGTATTTAAAAAGTTGGTATAAGAAATCTTTAATTATTTTTTCTTTACAGCCGTCGTCGTCTTCACATTCATATAATCGCCAGCTAAAAGATAATTTTTTGTGATTAACTTTCTTCCCAATATCTGATATTTCGTCTCGTATTAGCGAATTAATTTTTTCATATCTGGTTGGTAGTATATCGTATTTTTCACATATGTCAAGAAACTTGGCCCAATTATTTTTACTAAAAGCTCCTGTCGCTTGCTTGAAGGCATCTATTTTTTCTAAGACTTCGGGTGTTTGCTCTTGGTTTGAAAACTTATCCGGGTGTAGTTTTTTTGCAATTATTCTATACATTCTTTGAAACACTTTGTGATTCTCTTTACTTTTGTCACTTCCCTCGTATTGTACAATGCCCTCTTCATCTGTTTTGATTTCTTTTTTTGGATAAACTTTTTCTAACTTCTCAGAATTATCTTCGTTCATCTTTCCTATGGGGACGTTTTTTCTCTTACAAAAGTCTTGATAGAACATCTCAAACTCGCCATGAGCATCCCTGAGTACTTCCTCTACATATTCTAATTCAGAATAAGCAAACAATAGTTCCTTAACCAGCTTCTTGTATCTTTTTACTACTAACGACATACTATAATTAGTCCCTATCAATCCCTATTCGATTAAACTCTCTATAAGAAAACAATTCTCTTGATGGTCTCTTGATATTAGTAGCCAACTCTGAGCCAATGTACTCCCTGTAGTCTTGCCAATTACCTAGATTATGAAAGTCAGGAGCGTCATAAAAGTTTGAGTCTGAGTGGCTAACGCCTTTGAAGACATCCTCTAAATCGAAAAACCTTGCTGACCATCTTTGCTCGATTGGTAACCGGCTTCTTGGTATTCCCCTTTCGTCAACAACCTCTGTGGTGTATGCCCCTGTGCCTTTGCGGATGTTCCTTCTGTATATGATAAATTCCTCTTTACCAAAAGTAAAACTTGTGTAATTGTTGTCACGAACAGTTTCATCGCGATGCCTAACATAAAAGTTTTGCTTGGACTTTATTTTTTTACGGAGTTTTCCAATAGGTCTAGGGTCAAAGATACCGTAAGGAAAGGAGACGTAATACTTATCCGGTATAAACCATTTTGATATCTGGTCTGATATCTTAACTGCTGTAAGGGCTCCTTGTATAATTGACCAAGATAGACAATCTCTCTTATCTCTGTCTTTTGGGTGAACTGGCACCCAGAATATTGGTATTCTAATCCTTCTGTCTTTCATCCTACTCTCGTATTTGTTGTAGAAATGTATAGGGTCTTGGATAAAGTCTCCAACTTGATGTCTTATTAGTGGTGATATGTCGTCATTGCAGACAATCCATATTGTATTACAGCCGGCATGAGCAGCTTCAATAACTGCTGCCTCTATCATTGTGTAGCCCGGACCAACAGGTAACATGGAATCGGGATAAAGCATCCCGAAGTCTAAAGGTTGGCCGGCAATTGGAATGATTCCTGCAAGGTGGTAATTTGTTTGTGACGAAAAAGTTTTTTCGTTAAATTCCATTGTTCCTCCTTATTTGGTTCTTGCAATAGTAGTTCTTCTAGACTTATAGATGGTGTATACTTTTTTCGATTCTCTCTATAAGTGTGTTCGATATTCAGAGCGTAATGAAGCCTTCTGCCGGCCTTATCGTATCCGTTGCTTTGTCCTCTTATGCCTGCTTCCTTCATCATCTGTAAAACTTTAATTCTAGCAATTCCTTCTGAATGGTCTACCAGTCGGGTTTCCTCTATGGCGAAATTAGACAAAGCCAACATGTCTCTTACGCTGGAGTTGCTTCCCATTCTACGCGATCTATAGAAATGTATTTTATTTATAAATGTATTCTCTGAGTCTTCAATAACTTCGTGCTGGTGATTGTTTCCAGATTTAACGTTAAACCAATCAAGCATGGTGACGTTCTCGTTATCCACTTTATCGAAGTAAACAAATTCATCTGCGCTGTATGTGATTCTCTTATTTCTCTCGGTTACAATTACAATCTTACCATCAGACTCTCTGTGTGAGCTTATAATGTTTGGGAATAACAGACAGCCATTCATTGACAATATAAACGTCAATCGGTTCCACATTTCAGATTCTAGAATTGTATCTTTCTTTTGGTACCCTAGCAATCGTAAAGATGGCTTGTAGGCAACACGTCTAACATCAATTGGATACAGCTCTTCCAAGAGTAAAATCTTTGCATGATTAATAAACGAATATAAAAGACTTTCTATGGACCCGCCAATTACTATTTTATCAAAATGATACTCATTGATCATTTCTTCCTCTTTATTCTTTTCCTTGTGGGTCTTGCTGCTGCCATTTGAGCCATTCTAGCTTTCATCTCAGGTGAGATGTTAAGCATGTGCGAAAACCTGTCAGTTGCTGGCTCTGGCTCCTGGTCTGGCCATAGGGATTCGTTGTTGGGAGCGATGTGATATTTAAATACTTCTTCTAGCTCTTCTTCGCTGGGCTTTCCAGTGACCGGGCTTTCATTTAATTTTTCCAGTATACTACGGATTAGGCCAACAGAATCATCGGATAGGGGACCTGTGTCATTAAATATTAAAGATCCTCTGCCGCTTCTTGCCTGATACTTTGTTTCGCTCTTTGGGTCAAACAAGTAGTGAATAAGCTTTAAATCTCTAATTAATTTTTTCTTTAACCTGGAGGCGTTGACGAACCCAACAAGAGAATCAATCCTAACTCCGCTAGTTCGAGGATCAGCTGCATGATAGGTGATATTTGATATACGATATCTTAGCTCTGATCGGGGATCGTTCTTACTCTGCGTTCTTTGTCTGACATAATCAGTTGCAGCTCTATCGTATTCCCCTCTTGTCTTTCTCTTAGGGTGCTTTCTTTCGGTTTCATTAATAAAGCTTCGCCATTCATTTAATATCTTTTTCATTTTCTTTATAAAATTCCATAAATTCTTGTGGTATCATTTTAATTAGTTCTGCGTCTAACAAAATATCATATACAATGTAAAAGGCACTCATTTCATTTTCTATCTGGGGCACAATACTATACGCTGGACTTATTATTACTCCAACTGAATTTTTGTAGTGTTCACCAATAAAGATCCCGTAATCGTTTAAGACTACGAGATCACCAGGACTGAATTTATGAGGCACCTCTAATTTTCCTGTACGACTGAACTGTCACAGGCCAAAGATCAGTAGCTATTTCGAGACAGGCTTCTGCGACTTTTTGGATTTCCCATTGGGCCCCCATATGCGTTCGAAGGTCAATGAATTTAAGTAGGTTATTAAGATTAACTGTTCCATAATACTCCGTATATAGATTTTGAGGCAACACACCTCTTGCTTGCTCACGACAAACACCCGCATTAATTAACTTGTCATAAAGTTTAAGTCCATTTCTGTGATACTTGTGCACTTCAAATGATGCATGAGACGGAGAAATAGGAAGAATACTTTCAGTATAACTTGACAAATCTGGATTTATTAATTCATCTGGGTTTGACGCTTGCCTATTTGATTCATGCTGTGTTCTGAATTGAGTTGGTTCATAGAATTTTAAATCTTTGTCTGTGTATCTTCTTGATATTTCGTTATAGCTCCACGTCCTATGACGATGATGCTGTGAACGAACAAACAAAGGGACAGTAAATTTGAAAGTAACAATATTGTGCTCCAAGGTTGAGGTATGCCTATGTTTGATAAGGTAATTAATAAGTCGCTTGTCGCGCCCATCCAAATCAGACTTTTGCATACCAAAGCTAACGCGAGCACTGTTAACGATGGTAAGGTCACTGCCCATATGATCAACGTAGTCCACGCAACCAATGTCATCGTTGTATATTTTAATTTTTTTGGCACGTTCGATCACTTACTTCCCCCTAACAAAAGTAACTTTTTTGCCAGGATTTTCCGAAGTTTTCTTGTAGGCCTCTAAGACTGAGTTGGGAGCTTCTACTTCTACTTCATTTATTTGTTCTTCCTTGAATACAAATGTTGAGCCGCGAACGCGAGACCAAAAGGAAGCATCCTTTTCGATAGGCTCTAAAGATGTCCATGGACCACCATAATTAACTCGGTTACCATTTCTGTCGTATGCATCAATCTGTCGCTTGTTGGAATATTTACCAACATCACCAAAAATAAAAGCGTCTTGATCATACTTTTTTGAAAGACTCCTGCCAAGATTAAATAGGTCTGTGCCGTCACCGGTTGGTGCGACATCACCTCTTTGCTCATCTGTAATTACGATGGATTTCTCCACTACACGAACCTCTTTTTTAGTCTCTCTATCTGTCTCTATCCAAGAGCCATCAATTTCAGTAAAAGGAAATCCAGCATTTTTAACAATGTCTTTCATTTCAAAACTTCTTTTGTCATTTTGACTTCTGGAGAAGTTGTGGCGATCAGCAGATATAACAACAAAAGCAATGCCTGTCTCATCGACTTTTTCTTTTATTCTATTAAAGGAAGATTCAACAATCATTGGTTCCTCTAGCAGCACCTCTCTATTATTTATTTCTTCTTTTATCAAATTTCTAAGCAAGTCTTTAGTCAATTTCATTGTTAATTCTCCCATAAATGTAATTTTCTAACACTAAATAGAAAGTATATTCGCTAATTTCAACTTTTTGCAGCATTCTTCTCTCTACTAAAACAGTGTCGTTAACAAACAAAATTCCATGGAATTTAGAATCCTCCGCTGCTTCTATCACGATGGCCTTTACGTACGGTGACGCCGGCTTCTTATAATCAGTGGGCAAAACTACAAGCCCCTTTTCTTCCTTTTTTTCTTCTACAATATCAACAACAACGTGTCGATTAAATGGTTTAAAATGCATTTTTCCTCCTGTAATAATATAACATATTTTTTATTTTTTGTCAAGACTATATTTAAAATCATTATTCATAAGCCATAGTCTTAATTTGCGCATTGATGAAAATTCTGCTGTGATTTCATAGTACTGAATTCTCTTTGTGTAATCCGGGAGAGCTTCCATCTCAAAGTGATCAGTGTTAAAATCATATAGGTGATCCCAAAGTTTAAACTCTTTTAAATTTTCATCAAAGCCCACTGACACTATTATTTTTTGCATTCTTTTTTTACGCCTTTTAACTTTTATCTCAGTCTCGGTTTGGTGGCCTGATGGTTCATTGTCGGCGATAGAGTGCGGCTCATCATTTTTCATCAAGTCACTCTAAAATTCTAATTCACATGCGCCACCGGCACAAGCTATCTCGCCCGAAAGATCGGTGTTATCCTCTGATTCTGTTACTTTGTCTAAATTAACCTTGACTAGAGATTTTAACATGTCTTCATAATCTTTTTCAGTGCAATCCTCAAAAGGCGCTTGCTTGTAAGTGTGGTCTGAGAATGGCAATATTGAAAGACCATTATAGTGTTTTCTATTTTCCCACATCCAGTCTCCAACTGTTTCCCACTCATCTGCTTTTACAGTAACCGTTGCAGAAACGTTATTTGTGTTTTGCCCTTTCCTATGACCGGTCACAACCCACTCATTAGCAACCTTCTTCACTCTTTCAAGTAAATTTAATGCCGATTCTGCTCTTGTGATTGCGCCATTTGGAGCCTTTTGGGGCACAGAGATAACAGCGGTGTCATGAGGTCTAAAAAACTCATTTTCGACCAATTTTGGGTGGTTATTGGCCAAGTAAGAGTAGATTGCTTCATTCTTTCCAACTCTTATCCTCCGAATGTAATGGCCTGAATGCCATGCGTGAATGCCACTAGAAGTCCCAAGAACAAGTGAGGTTGTTCCTGCTGGCTTTGTGGTGGTGCAGCGAGACGCCGGGCCAATTCCAATTAGTTTAGCCACTCTAGCATTTTCATCATTAACTGCCTTTGCGGCCTCAACCATATCTAGCCCTAAAACCTTTCCTGAGGCGATTCCTGTCATTGAAACACCAATGAGGTAATCTTTCTCTGTGTTGCGTTGCCAAATAGGCCTAAGATAATGAAAATCAGTGTAAGAGGCCTGAAGAGTCCCAATAAGAGAGGCTGCTCTGCATCTGTCCTCATATTCTTTTTGGGTTTCGATGTCACTTACATTGATTTCAGTCAAATTACAGAATTGAAACGGTCTAAGACTAATTTCGCAACATGGATTACATCCATATTCCTTATCATTCGTAAAATAGATTCCCGGTTCTCCTGCACCAGATGCTTTAATTCTATCCCAAAGCTTTAAAAATTGCTCTTTTTTAATCCTATGTCTCATAATAACCACAGAATTGTTTGCTCTACCTCTTTGTGGGTTCTTTTCCCACCAGTTACCAGTCTTCGCCGCTAGCATCTCCTCGTCATCAATTGAAAACAGAGAGATTAAAGCAGCTCGCCTAATACCACCTGCTAGTACAGCATCGGCGATGTGGCAGATAATATCATGAACTTCAATGGTAGTTAATTTATCTCCGTTATCTTTTGAATCGAGGATTCCTTCGACTTTGATTAAGCATTCTTTCAGCGGTTGGGGACCGGGCGCTTTACCACCACTTGTCACAAGTCTTTCACCTTTTGCCCTTATATCAGAGAAATCAAAACGAAGCTTCGATGTACCCTTGAAATAAGATTTAAGAAGAGCGGAAACAGCGTCGGACCATCCTTCAATCGAATCCCCAATTAGAAAGCGTCTGGCTCTTCTAGTATTTGGCTTCAATATGCCGGGTAACTTTTCAACATGGTGCTGCTGTACTGAGTAGCCAACACCTGTTCCGCCAAGTAGAAGTAACATAATTTCACCAAACACTCTATGATCATCAATTGGAGCATAAGCACAATTAAAAATTCTGTTTGGGCTAATCTCAATTGGTTTTCCGGCAAACTGCATTGCCCTCATAGAAGGTAAAACTTTCTTTTCATAAACAAACCTATATGCATTCTCAATCTCAGATTTTAGTCCCGGAAATTTTTTAAGGTGCATCGATTTGTTGCGTGTTACTAATTCATCCCAATTTTCTCTTCTACCTAACTCTGGTAGGAATCTGGCATACTTCATATGCACTGTAATGTCTGATAAAATTTTATTCGCTATGCTCATTCTGTCTCTCCTATTTTGCTCTCGCTTGTTTATATTTTTGTTTTAGAAATTTCAAGTTGTCTTTTGATGACATCTCTGGTTTACCTTCCTCATTTTCTGTCTTGTCCAAGACTTTCATAGTTACATTTGACCAATCAGCAAAGATTGGGAACACCAAACCATCCGGACCATTACGATTCTTTGCGATAAAAACACGACCAGTGTTGGCTTGTTTGTCTTGCGGGGTTCTGGACAGTGAAAAGATAAAGTCCGCTACAAAGCATTTACTAAAAGCCTCTGAGATGGATTCCATAGTTATAACTTCTGCATTTAATCCACCCCTGTTGGTTTGGCTAGCTGTTACAACTGTGCATTTTTCTCGCTGCGCTATCCCTCTTAGTTCTTCATAAATACTTTCCAATTCGTGCCTCTTTTCGCCCTGTGATTTTACTGGTTTTAACAAATCCGCATAGTCAACAACGATCATATCAGGGTTTATTCCACGCTTTTTTAATCGTTCAATGTGGCTTCTGATTGTTTGTGTCGAGGCAGACTTACTTGGATATTCTTTAATAATTAGATGTCCATTGATTTCTTTGAGCTTCTCTACAACATTAAACTTATTTCGTAATAAATCATTTAGTTTGATGTCAGTTATGCATGAGTCGAATCTTTGTCCGACAACAGCTTCTGCTAGTTCAAGTGTGTAATAGATGACGGTCTTCGACTCTTTGAGTGCAGTTGCTCCGATGTGTACAAGAGCCATTGATTTACCAGCCCCAGTTGGCGCAATAACAACACCAAGCTCGGACTGCCCAAAGCCGCCTTGTGTTATCTCATCGAAACGAGACCAGCCTGTTGTGATGGGATTTCTAGCTTTGACACGATATCTTTCGTCAATGTCCATATGATAATCGTGACCAAAGTCAACATTGGTGCCGAGCTTCATGGCTTCTTCAATAACCTTTTGAATCTCTTCAAAAGAAGATGATTTAAGAAGTTTTACCGACTGAATCATCGCCTTTTTAAGAACTTGCTTCCGGCAAAAATCAATTGCATGGTCTTTAATAAAATCAGTGCTTTCAATTTCACTGTTATTAATTACTTTTGCGTAAAATTGAGTTAATTGCTTCTTTAGTGCTTGAGTGTAATTTGTGACTTCCGATGTAATAATGGTTGCCATTGTTTCATAAGACGGGTGCTGTCTATATTTCGA
>VMHT01113893.1_pt1 | contig 10508 bp, 9 predicted proteins | sample 4693611 | NCBI WGS metagenome assembly VMHT01 (sample SAMN12280063, study PRJNA550983) | marine metagenome | isolation source: seawater sampled from same location over 5 years 0.02-0.2 micron viral filtrate | place: USA: collected off the coast of southern California halfway between the port... ...
GAGATGCTGGTCAACTGCTCATTCTTAGATGCAGCCAAGAACGCACCAGCGTCACGCGCATTGACAGCAATGTCCTCAATCGACTGATTGTATTCCACCACTGTCTCTTGCTTCAGGGTTACATCGTTTGTCTCGACATACTCTTGTACGGCAATCTGGTCTTCAACTGCGTTAGTCTCCTGTGCGACCTCAGCCCTCTCAGCGACTTCCTCGACAACGCTCAGTTGCACAGAAGCTACGATAAAGCTGTCTACAGCCTCGCTAACCTTGACCATAGACTCAGCAGCTTTCTCCTCCAGCGCCATCTTGGTAGTGAAATACAAAGCGTTCTGCACTCCTGCAAGAGCTTCACTGTAGGCAGTTATGTCGCCCTCATTGATGATGTATTGCTCGTCATCTACTGCGCTGTAGTCGATGATGCCGCCGACTGAGGCGTAGTGTTCTGCGCCATATACCGCATGACGACCCTGCTCTAGCTTGGCTGCAATCGTGCGGCTGGCATTGACTAGGTTATCAATCGTCGTCTCTGCTTGTGCTGCGGAAACGCTCAGAAATGCTGAGGTTAGAATCGCTATCTTCTTCATCATCGCTTTCACCAATTCGTAGGATTTTGTCATAGTATGATTTACGTTTTTTGTAATCAGGTATGAAAGTCAGGGGGTCGCGCTTCATAAGAAGGGTAGCCGCTCGACCCACAACGAGCTTGCCATTGACTGATATTGGGCAGGGTGTTGCACTAGCAAACATCGCCTTCCAAGTCTCCAGAGATTGACACAGCCTAGCCACAGATGCAATAGACATGCCCTGCTCTTTCAAGGCTTTTGCGTCTCTGCGCCTGTTGCACTCTGCATCCTGCCTGTAGCCGCCCATTGACAAGCCAAGCACGTTGACCTGCACACCCATACCACGCCCTATCAAGCAGCTTTCAGAGCCACCAGACGGTGCGCTAGTCGACACAGCGGTAGGCGGAGGCGTTACATTAGATGCAGCCCCCGCGCCGTTGTAGTTGTTTGTGGTAGAGTTTGATGGGTTGTTTGAACTGACAGTGCTGTTGATGTTGCTCGTGTTCAGGTCGCCAGTCTGCTCATTCTGGGCGTATGCTGCGGTCAGGCACAGCAAAGAAACTAGCAGTACACGGCGCATCTCATCTTAAATCTTCTGGGAAAGCAGAGACAGGAGCAATGTGATTATTGCCCCTGCACTCGTCATTATAATAATCTCAAGTCGCTTGACGCGGTTGATAGTCTCCAACCACCGTTCAGCGCATACAGCTTCATGCGTGTCAATCTGTGACTTAACTTCGTGAACGGTGATGCGAGACATATTATTTCTCCTTGCGAAGATTTAGAGCTAACTTCTGGATGAAGTCGTCAATCTTTGCGAGAATCTCATTGTCGCGCATAGACGGAGTTACATTAGCAATCACCGATGCGGCGGCTACGATAGCTGTAATCCAAGTAATCAGAGTTTCCATTATTCTGTCTCCGTCTCTTCTTCTAGTGAGGCTTCAAGCAGGGACATAAATGCCTTACGTCCGACCTGAAGCTGGTCTAGGTTAAACTGGGTAGAGCCAATCTTGCGGTCAAGGTCAGTGATGTGGTTAATCAAAACCTTTTGGTCATCTGTGAGTTGCTCTTCAGTATATTCTTTGTCGTTAATCGTAATGACGTTTGGTTTTTTCTCGGTCATTAGTCTCTCCTTTGGGTTGTGTTACCACGGCACTCCGTCAGTAGTAACAGGGGTTTTCTGCCCAGCAATATCAGCAGCCAGAGCAGCTTCGGTGTCGGCTTGATTGACTTCTTCATATACCCAGCCAAGCACATCAGCTTCGGTCAGGCTATCAAAAGCAATAAAGCCATCGGCATCTGCATCAGGCGTAAAGCCGACAGTGCCATAAGAGGAAGCAGAATAGGTTACGGCATCATCGCCCGACCCAACTGTTTCCGTTTCAGTGACGCGCCAATGCGCCACAATAACGCCGCCATCGGCAGTGTTACGTTCTAAGTTTGCTATAGTCCAAGTTGCCATTGTTTTGTTTCCTTATCTAACAAGCCATTCTTCAACCGTGACATTACCATCATCATCGGTGGCAATGTCTCTCATTTTAATCCAGCGGTTGCCTGTCGGCTGACCAACACGAAGACGCAGCTTACCAACCATACCAACAGCGTCCCACTCTTGGCGGTCTTCGCGCGGAGTGTAAGTCTGCGTATCGTCATATGATGAATTAACTTGCTTGCGCTTTAGCGTGTTGCCATCATCATCTTGAGTGATGACTGTGGCATCTGCTGGCACAGTTACATCACTAGGAATTTGGTCAGTCTGATAAGAATGTTCAATGTCATCCCCATCTTCAACAGCCTCAGTCCATTCTGTTACCGTATATGTTTCCCAGATGTAACCACCAAAGTCATCACGGTTAAACTTGCCGCCCCAACTTGACCACGCCGCATCACCGACCACACTAGGATGCCCAGAGATAACACCAATAATGTCTGCTGCTGCATCGCTGCTTGTGGCTTTGCGGATTTTATTGCCACTCATCAAGACAACGCTGTAACCCCTGCGGTCTTCATCGCTGCTGTTACCGTCATCCCACTCAAAAAATTCTGCATAGTCAGCACCAGTCTGAAAGCCAGCATCACCAGCAATTCTACCATCGCCTCGTATAAATGCCTCGTTGTCGGCTGTGTTACCAGATGATGCTAATAGGAAATAGTAACTGCTGCTGCCACCACGGTTGCATCTTTGGCGCAACATCTGGCTTGTATAACTTGAGTTAGATGAACGATGTTCCTCAATGTTAGTATTTTCACTAGAAGCAACATAAAGTATGCCCTCATCGGCAGTTGAACCGATTGAAACGTGACCGTTATTAAGAAGGCGCATAATTTCATTTGTTGTGCCACTTGACGCTTCTTGGAAAATAAGATGACCGCTATCAGCTACTATTCTGTGGTCGCTATAATTATCACCCCCAAAAGTATCATTAGTCCCACGAACAAATTCAAGGCGCGGGCTAGGAAACGAAGTTGTGTTAGAATGAATACGAATCGTAGGGGTTTGTGTTCCATTTTTTACTGTTAATTCATGCGCTGGCGAACTCGTGCCGATGCCTACCCGCCCGCTGCTGTCGATGCGGAGGCGTTCTGTGCCGTTGGTAAGGGCAACAAGGTTAGAGCCATCTGCCCCAATTTGAACATTATTTCCTGTTTCTGTATTATTACGAAAAACCATTTTTACAGCAGAATTGTCGGTATCTAAAATAGCTGTAATTGCACTATTGCTAGGGTTGTCAATATGCAAACCTGCACTTGGGCTGCTCGTGCCGATGCCTACCGATGTTCCAACATAAGCAGTGCCGCCAAGATAGAGGTCGTTGAAGCGGGCAGATTCACCTCCCAAATCAATACCATTATCTCTATATGCTTGAGAATTAATATCAAAAGGTCGAATACCGTCTGGCCCTGTAGAGTCAAAGGAAAGGCCAACTGCAAATTTGCCTATATAAAGGTCAGTATCCTTAACACCAATCGACCCGACAGTTGAGCCTTCTTTGCGGAAAGAAAGAACGTCACCCTCACTTGTATAAGAGCGATTGATATACATTGTGCCAACAGCAAATTCAGGTTGGTCACTGCCGAGTTTCACACCACTAGCACCGCCAGTAAAGTTTCTGGGGTCACTGCTTGTTGTTGATATAAGCACACTTCCGCTGCTGTCGATGCGCATGCGTTCTAGGCTATTAGCCCAAAATCCTAACGAATCATCGCTATTATCATACTGAACCCTGCCTTTTGTTAGGCTATCTGAGTCACCCATAAAAATAGAACACGTTCCAGTATTCGCAGTGCCAAGCGTCATACCTACGTTTCCTGCACGCTCCACAAGAAATGCACTTGCCGTTGTGTTAGCCCCTAAAGATGCACTGCTTTCCGCAACGTGCAAGGGTGTTCCGCTATCAGGCGAACTCGTGCCGATGCCTAACGCTTCCGCACTCGCATCCCAGAACAGCTTGGCAGTTGTGCCTGTGTCTTCGTAGAAGGAGATGTCGCCGCTGCTGTCGATGCGGAGGCGTTCTGAGCCTTCAACACGGAAAGCCATATACGGGCCGCCGTGATAATAAGTAATACCACCTACAGGTGTCGAAGAACTGTCATCAGCAAACCAAATCCATTGCTCTCCACCTGTGCTTCCAGAAAACTGCAACGCACTGTGAGATGAACTTTCAACCTCTAGCTTTGTATAACTGTGAACTGCTGCGGATGATGTGGTGCTTCCAACGGTTGCTGAACCAGCAGTAAGCGCTCCAGTAGTAGACGCAGCAGCAAAAGAGGGGCTGGTCAGCGTGACAGTACCGTCATTCATGTCAGCCAAGTCAGCCATAATCTCACGAATGGCGTTGTTAATGCCGCTAGGCAGGCAGCCCTCCGCTATGTCAACCGACTGAATGTCCGTGTTTGACGCGGCTGTTTTGCTGTAATCTGTAATACTGTTCTTTGCCATGATTTATTCCTGCTCTGATGTAGCAATTCCAGCGCTAATAAGGTATCCACGAAGAGCTGTGTCGCGCTGTTTTGCCACCTTAGCTGATGTTGCTGGGCCTTTCAATAACTCTGCCATTAACTTTGGATTCGACACAACCGCTTCGCTTAAAACATCCTTAGCTGTTACATTCGGCATCATGCTATAAAAACCGCGACCAGCTTGAGCGCCTTTACTAGCAAAAAACAGAGTAGCACCAGAACCCCTTGCCATAGGTGACTGCGCAGCGAGACGAGCGCCAGCTAAAGCCATACCCTCTTTAGCCAAAGTTCCAGCACTTTTTAATATAGTTTTTTGCAGACCAGTACCCGCGTCAAATAAATCTTCAATAGAATCTCCGCGAGTCATGGCGCTGTTTATTTTATTAGCTTGAGCCGCCAACGTTTTGATTCTAGAAATTTGAGCGCCAGAAAGAACCCCAGAGTTTTTCAAAACAGACTCAACTGTTCCAGTCTTTGTTTTTGCCCCAAGTATAGACATAATTTTATTTCCATCAACAATGCCCGTCTCTGGCAAAATTGAAGAAGAAATAATATTGTCAAGCACGGAAACTTGCAAACCCTCTTTCGCGGCGGCATTTGATTTTACCAGCTTAACCATGTCCGTTAGTTCTTTTACGGCAGACGGTGATGTTTCAAGATTAGAAACAATCCTTGCTACTGTTTTGTCAACATCATCCGCCTTCAAAAGCTGTGATGCAATAGACTTTCTATCAAAAAATGCAGACGCGCTTTTTATCAATTTTTCAGATTCATCAACATACTTTGTTGCGCTCGATATATCTAAAAATTTATCCTCAACACCAAGCCGCTTAATCATATTTTGATTCTGAGAAACAAAAGACTCTAATTTTCTTGGCGCAATACTACCTGTAACAGGGTCGCGTAAAGAGTTAACCATATCATACAAAAAATCTCTTTGGGCAATTTGCATGTCAACGGCAGATTCCCCAGCTAGCATAGGAGCTTGACGCTGGCCCATTTCAGCAGCCTCTTGTAATTGGCGAGACTGAACAGATGCGCGAGGCCCACCAGCCCTCATTGTTTTTTCAAGGGTAAGCTCTGGCTCTGTTTTTAATCTTCCCGATGGCGCTTTACCCAAAATATCAGCAGCAAAAGTTTTTCTAAACTTGTCGTTTAGATTCCTAGAAAAACTTCTAGCAACATCAACTTGTGTGCCAGCAACCTGCGAAAGGTCTTCAAGAGCAGAATCAGCAAGACCCCTCATAATTCTAGCCATATTTAAATTTGGATTTGCCCCGCCAGATAGTTGTCTTTCTTGACGAAGCGCTTCACTTCGAAAACTAACCAAGTCTCCAGAAGTTACCTTAACCGTAGGGTCTTCAAATGATTTAACCACTCTATTGATAAATGATTGAGTCGGTGACGGAAAGGCCTTCTCATCTATAACCTCTGCCCGAAACTCAAAAAACTTACTAGATAAAGAGGTCGGCTCTACATCAAGGCCATCTGGGACTTGCTTCCATAATACGGTTTCTGTTGCCCTTGCGTCATCAAGAGCAGACTGTAACGTTTTTCTGGCCTGAATACTTGCATCTTCTGGGCGAGCTGCTCGGGCCGCTGGGAGCATTGACTCTTCGAACTTAGCCTGAGCGCGAGCAACCCTGTTGTCTAGAAGTTTATTAAAGTAATCTTTTCTTACCTGAGCAGCTTCAATAATTTTATACGGGTCGCCCTCCCGAATAACAGAAGAAAATAAATCATTCATTTCTTTTGCTGTTTTTTCTGTCAGCTTTTTGTAGGCATCTCCAAACTTAACACTATCCCGCGCAAGCGTAGCCTCCAAGTCAGTTAGCATCGGGCTGTCAGCCATTTGAGCGGCTGTTAAGCTATCAATTTCTGCATTTTGTGATATTTGACGAGAAAGAGTAGCCGTATCTTCACCGTAATCATTAGCAATACGTTGAAGAATTTTTGCCGCCTCATCTTTTTTGAAGGAAGATGTTTCAGGAAGTTTTCCAATTCCCTTTTTACTTTTAATATCTTTTAATTTAGTGACAGCTTTTGGGGCAAAATTTGCAACAAAAGTTGCGGGAGTCATAGCGCCCGCAATAGTTCCAGCAATCTGTGCAGTAGGGCTTTCTGGCGCAGCAGCAAACGCCATGCCACCACCTGCGCCAGCACCCAAAGATGCTGTGATTTCACGACCCATAGCTGTTTTGGGGGCAACCCTATAAGCGTCTGCGATATCCCTGCCAATAGATGTAAGTGTACTAGGGGCTTGAGCTATATCTTTTGCGGCTCTTGATGTTAGGGCCTGTTGAGTAGTACCCCTAGCAAGGCCACCCAAAAGACCAGCACCAGAAATACCACCACCAGCAACCTCACCACCAAAAGCAAATGGACGCATAGCCTCTGGAACTTCTTCCATACTTCCATACATCATGCTTGGGGAGACTTCTGATATACTTTTTTGAATTGTGCCAGCAAGGCCTCGCTCGCTAACAGGAATACGAACCTGCTCTGGCGCACCGAGTTTTTCAAGGCCAACATTTATACCGCGACTTGCCATTTCTGTGAGGGTTACGGGAAGAAGCGGCAGGTTTAACAATCCAACATTTACACCTTGAATAGCTGTTTCAACAGCGCCCTTGCTTTCAGGCAAAGAAACCAATCCTCTTCGAGCCAACTCCTCAAGGGCATTTGATTTTTCAATGTCCAAAGTGCCAGCACTGTACTGGGAAACAAGCATGTCAAGTTTTTCTGACATTTTACATTCCTAAGTTAAGGGTATCAAACAACTCTTGATTGCTTTTTTCGCTAAAACTTTCTTGCTTTTGAGCTTTGTACTCTGGTGAATAAATTCCAGTATTTGTTTGGCGTTGAGAGTCTTTAATTAAAACCAGCTCATATTCACGCACAGCAGCAGCTAACTCTCTCATTCCTTCTCGTATTTTCGCTTTTTCTTTTGGGTTTGTTGTTTCAGCCAAAAGTTGACGAGACCTTGATAGCTGTTGTTGCCCAGAAGAAACAAGGGCTTTTGCCTTTGCTCTGTATTTTGCATTTGTGTCTGATGTTAAAGGTAAGTTTTCGTCTATCAATTTCTGAATTGTTGCGGTTCTTTTTCCACCATTAGCCTTAACAATAGCGTTAGACATTTCAAGATTAAGTCTATTTGTTTCGGCAATAGCCCTTGTAATATCTGGAGTTGGCTCTCCGCCTGTAAGCCTTGCGCCAGCACCACCCAAAAATCTTTGTATTTTGTCTAGGGGTTCACCACCAGCAGCGTCATCCAAGTCAAATGTTGACTCAACTTCTGATAATTTAATTGGTTTTGCAATGATAGAAGAAACATCATCTTGAGTTGTTTGTTGAGAGCCAAATGGGTCTGACGTAATCTTTCCCGTACTTTGGTCAACCAAAACATCCGCCCCACTTGGGCCTCTCATTTTAATAACATCAGGTTTTCCTAACGCCTTTATTGCAGCGGCTTGTTGAAGCTGGCTACCCAAACTTTTCTGATATGCTTGCTGTGCGCCAAGAAGCCCCTGCCCTAAAGAAGCGGCTGTGCGAATAGGTGTTCGTGATGGGCCTTGACTTAAAAGCCCCATACCTAACTGAGTAATAGCTTGTTTTTGAGCTTGCCTGCGAACATCCTCACCGAGCAGTTTTTCAAGTTGAGTGCCGCCACCAAAAAGATTTCCAGACCGATAACTCTGCTGAACAGGAGAAATAAATTTATCAAATAATCCTCTAACCATTATGACCTCCCTAGCAATCCGCCAATCAGCGCGCCAGTAAGCGGGTCTTGTTCGTATATTTGAGAGCCAATCAATGCGCCACCCAAGAACTGTTGACCACTGCTAGGCTCATAATACGGTGTAATCTGCGTTGAAACCTTACCCATAGGGAAACCAGCAATAATGTTTTGATAACGAGACAACTGCTCCATTGGAGATGTTTGCTCATACTGATAACGCTGCATGGCTTCTTCAATACCGCGTTGCGCTTGAGCTTCACGAGCAGCACCAACTTGTTGAAGACGAGAAATGTCGGCATAGTCAGTGGCAGCCATCGCTGGGGCCATCTGTGCGGCTTGCAGTCCAAGACCGCGCTGCGTAGCAAAGTCACGATAGGCTACATCAGCAGCTACATCACCCAATGCACGGGCTGTAACATCAGCAGCAGCACCAGAACCCAAACGACCACGTTGAGCCAGTTGACTCTGCACACGAGCTTGTACGGGGTCTAGCGCACGTTGGATAGCACCAGTAAGCAAACCAGACTGTGCAGGCGGTACATACTGACCTTCAGGGCCTGTGCTACCAAGAAACGAACCAACAGTCGATTGAGCTTGCTGTGTTAGTGGGCTACCAGCTACGGCGCGTTGCTCCTGCATACGCAGTGCTTGTTCTGTTTGTGGTGTAAAGCCAGCGTAAGTCTGACCTTGAAAAAACTGCGGCGCACCAGCTTGATACTGGCGCAATGCCTCAGACATACCGTACTGCAAGAAGGGTTGAGCAAAGGCATCAACACCTGTCTGTGTTACTGTTTCTGTAGTTCCGTCTGCCATTTTATTTACCTCTGGCCTTAATTTATACGGTTATCCACCGTTTGTAAACGCTATCCTAGAACAGCATAATGAAAAAGAATATCACTTGTATTTGCGTTGCTGCGATGTGTAAGTGTAAAGGTTTGTTTGCCCACGCTGCTAAGATAGAGATGAGATAGCTCTTGGGCTGCGTTAGATGACTTAGGTGTCCAAAGAATCACGCTGTTAGGGTTTACACGCAAATCACTAACCGTTGTGGTTGTAGAGCTTGCAGTCAACTGAAACGCACCAGTAGAGTTTATCTTACCCTCTACAAGGTTGTTGACAACCTCCGCGACCTCACGAGGCGTACCACCCATATTCGGAAGTCTGCGGTATTGGTTAGCCATTACCTGCGTCCTATCGTGTTGGCATCAACGTCAATGCCCTGCGCCTTCTTCCACTCACCACTCAAATTCAAACGCACCCGATGATAGCGTCCGTTAGAGCGTACAGGGCAGAAGTTGTCATTGTTCAAGGTAGATGCGCTACCAAACGTAAACGTGTCAACCTGACGATTGCGTGAGGCAACCTGTGCCGTCACTGTGCCAGTAGAATTTTCACGCAAGCTAACATATGGGATGACATTGTTGAGTAGCGAGTGAGAGCCTGTGCGAACCTCAAACTCAGCAGTCTCTACTGTTGCGCTCAATGTGCTTCCTGTGAAGGTTTGTATTTTTTTGTCTTTTGAAGCGGCAAATAGAAACTCGCCGCCGCGATAGACAGCACCATCGAGAGAAGCAGGTAGAACGTCAAGATTACCAAAAGCAGCATCAAGAGCTTCAAGAGTGTAGCCAGCGGTATAAATAGGTGCAACCATATCCACAGCAACAGACGCGGTACTCCACTTATCAAGCGCATAGTTATAGATAATAAGTTTGTCAGGTGAACCATTCGTAGCCGCCGTACTTGCATAAGACCAAACAATAATCTGGCGAAGTGGGTCAGCAGAGGCTGTCATATTCTTAGCATATGCGCCGTCCCAGTCTTCCAAGAAGAAACGGTTTACCTTCTCTGCACCGATGGCGCGAGAACGCTCACCATCAAACATATAGAAGCCGTCATCAGCCAGATAGAAGACACTGTGACCAACATTACAAACGCTGCCAGCAACCTTACAGCCACGCACCGTCTCCACCTTGTCGAACTGGAATATCAGTGGCGCACCGATGTAACTACCGCGCACAATGCCCTTCTCCATAAGAATAGTGGCATATTCACCGCCGACAAGTCCAGTCACATCGCCCATGTCTTGAATGTCTTGGAAGTCAGCCTGAGTCGTAGCAGATACAGCCCAGCTTGTGTAATCACCCAGTGCAGACCAGCGCACACGATAGGGCTTGTTGCCATCTGTTGAGTCATGCGTAAAGCCAGTCATTACAAAGTCACGCACAACTGCAAGATACTTAGCC
>VMHT01188911.1_pt1 | contig 10508 bp, 13 predicted proteins | sample 4693611 | NCBI WGS metagenome assembly VMHT01 (sample SAMN12280063, study PRJNA550983) | marine metagenome | isolation source: seawater sampled from same location over 5 years 0.02-0.2 micron viral filtrate | place: USA: collected off the coast of southern California halfway between the port... ...
CAAAATAGTTGAAGTTGCTAAAGCAAGTATAGTAGGATTTGGTGTATTATTAGATGCACTAACACCAGTGTTTAAGTTTATTAGATCATCAATGAACGGATTGATAGATTTTACAAATGCGTTACCATCATATATTAAAGCACTTGGTATAATTGGATTTTTAGCATTAGGTCTCAAAGGTAAATTGATTGTGGCGGCAATTGGTTTTGTGATCAACAATATGAAAGAATTATTTTCAGGCTTCTTAAGATTTATTGGCAATATAACAAGAAAAATAGCCTCAGCCGCAGATGCAATTGGATTAGATTCATTAGCAGGTAAAATGAGAAATTTTGCTGATGATATAACAGCAAAATCAGATTCATTGGGTCAAGCATTAGAAGATACACTTACAACATTAGATGATAAATTGATGGGTAAAATTGGTAGAATACCAGGATTCCCAGAACCAGAAGCAATGGGCAAATATGAAACAATGTTTAAAGGCTTCCTTAATAAAATTGAAATGATCACTGATGAAAGACAGAAAAAACAATTAGAAAGAGATAAAGAATCTTCGAACAAACAAATACAAACACAGCAAGAATCATTATCAAAAGAACAACAAATACTTGAGAAAAAACTTAAACAACTTGAAGAAGCACTGATGAGTGAAGTGCAGACTATTGAAAATACTAGACAAAAACAATTGGCAATAGTTGAAGAAAATTTAAAAGAACAATTGATTACAGAACAAGAAGCACAAAATATAAGATTAAAAATCAATCAAGATGCAGATGCTAAATTAGTTGATCTAAAAGAAAAAGCACAAAGAGAAATAGTTAAACAGGCTGAAGAAGCATTAAAACAAATGCAAAAGGCTGAAGAAGCATTATATGATCTTAAAGTTGAATTATATGGTGAAGATGAACAAAACATTAAAGATGCTTATGATAAAAGATTACAAATAGTTGAAAATGCATTAGATCAGGAATTAATTGCAGAAGCAGATGCGGCTAAAATTAAAGCAGATCTTCATAAGAAAATGCTTAAAGAAATAACTGAAGCAAACAAAGAAGCACTTAAAGAAAGAAGAATTGAAGAACTAAAATCACAAGGTAAAACAGAAGAACAAGCAAAATCAATATTAGAATTTGAAAACAAAACAGCTTCAGATAAGGCTTTGTTTGCAATTGAAAAAGGTAGAGAAACATTTGAAGCATTAGGCACAATGAATAAAAAAGCATTTATGGCTTATAAAGCATTTGCAATAGCAGAAGCAATTGTGTCAACATACAAAGGGGCGGCCAAAGCATTAGGTTCATTCCCACCACCATTTAACTTTATTGCGGCGGCGGCTGTAGTAGCACAAGGATTTGCACAAGTGAATCAAATTAAATCAGCAAACTATTCAGGTAGAGCAATGGGTGGTCCAGTAGGTGCTGGACAAACATACATGGTTGGTGAAAGAGGAGCTGAAACATTTAGAGCACCTGCAGGTGGCGGAACAATTATACCAAATGGTGGCGGTGGCGGACCAGTAACAGTTAATTTTAATGTTCAGGCTATTGACGCACAATCATTTAACGGAGCAATATCAAAACAAAAACAAACTATTGTAAATATTGTAAATGAAGCAGTTAATAACACTGGAAGAAGGAGCATAACAGCATACTAATATGGCAGATTTTGATACAACATTAGGCGGCACACTAGGTAATATACAAGCAATTGAATTACGATCAGTTCAACCAACTGTAAGAACACAGTCAATATCGGGAAGACAACAGGTTAGATCATTTTCATCACAGTATTACACAGCAAGATTAGTAATGCCACAACTAACACAAGCAGATGTAAGAAGAGTTATGGCTTTTCTTATAAAACAACAAGGTGGCTTTTCAACATTTACAATAGCACCACATAATTTACAACAAGTAACAGGCACACAAGGAACAAGTGTAGGTTGTGCGGCAGGAGCCATTGGAGCAACTTCAATAGCACTAGATTCAGGCACAGGATTGTATAAAATGGGTGATATGATCAAGTTTTCAGGACATTCAAAAGCATATATGATTACACAAGACCAAGGTGGCACAACAACAATTAATTTTGAACCAGCATTAGTATCAGCAGTTGGATCAAGTGAAACTATTAAAAGTGGTAGCACATTTGAAATGACTGTGAGATTAGCTGGAGATGTAAACACATATCAAATGGGTAATGATGGATTTGGAACAATAGAATTTGACATAGTGGAGGCTATTTAATATGGCTTATTCAGGGTCAAGATTCCAATCACCGTTATATGTAGGTGATAAAACAGGTGAAGTTGAAAAAAATCAAATCAAAACATTTCATCTAATGGAGTTACATTTTGATGATTCAGATCAAGCATTATTAAATGACAACTTGTATTATACAGATAATTTTTATGATGTTAGTTATGATTCATCAACAGCACCAGATTCAGGTGCAAACACATATCAAGCATTAGGTAAGTTTTTAACATTTGGCTCTGTTGTAGAGTCAACATCAATTAAAGTAAATGCTATTACAGTTGGTATTAGTGGAGTAAACACAGCAGACATAAGTGATATAGTGCATTCAAATGTAGTTAACAAAAGAGTAGTTATATACAGAACATTTTTAGATTCAAACAATGCTTTTCAAACAAATAGAACATTTTTATTATTTGATGGCAACATAAGAAACTTTACTTGTTCAGAAGGACCAGAAACAAGTTCAATTAACTTTTCAGTAGCTACACATTGGGCTAACTTTGAAGCACAAAATGGTCGAATCACAAACTCTAGCACACAATTCTTTACTAAAAAATATAATTCAACTGAAAAGTTTACTGAAGATAGAGGATTTGAATATTCCTCAGTATTTGTAAAGGATGTGCATTGGGGACCGACAAACTAATATCAATTAGACCAGCATTAGTAGATGATATTCCTTCACTACTTGAACTAGGCAGATTAGAACACCATGAAAGTGGATGTGACTTTCCTTATTCTATACACACTTGTGAAAGAATGTTACAAATGGTAATGTTAGATTCACAAGCAGTATGTCTTGTAATTGCAATGGATGATATACCATATGGCTACATCATAGGTGGTTTAGATCACATTGACATGAGTCCAAAACCAATTGGTATAGCACACAAATGGTTTGTATATAATCCAACACTTGAACCAGCACTTGATAATGCAGGGGCAAAGTTGTTGAAAACATTTGAACATTGGGCGGCCTCTAGAGGTGCAACAGATACAATGGTTACATTATACACTAATCAAAATTCAGTTAAATACTATGGACACGCATTTGATCAAATGGGTTACAAACAAAGTAGAACATACTACAGCAAGAGGTTAATAAATGTTTAATTGGTGGCGAAAAATCAAAATAAAATGGGCGAAAAAAGAACTTGAAAAGTATGCTCCTCGTGGCGAACATCTTGCATATATCACCAAAGAAGAAGCCAAACTATTAAAGAAAAAAGGTGGTGCTGGACTTAAAGTTACAGCAACAGGTATTCCATCATTCTTTTTAGACAAAATAGTTAGAGGTGTTAAAGACTTTTTTGGCGGAGTAATTGATGCTGTTGGCAGTATAGTTGATGCAGTCGGCGATATAGTTGGGGGTGTTATTGACTTTGTTGGTAACATAGCAAGTGGTTTCTTAGGTATGTTTGGTATGTCATTTGATATGCCAGAATATGAAACACCAGGTTCATTTGAAGTTATGCAACAGGGTATATTGATCAACAAGCAAAGTGCTGTTGGTGGTGTTCCGTTAGTATATGGTAAAAGAAAAATAGGTGGCACAAGAGTATTCATCGATACAGCAGGTAATGATAAAGAATTTTTATATGTGTGTTTGGCACTATGTGAAGGTGAAATTGAAGGTGTAAACAAAATATTCATTAATGATTATGAAGTGCAATTCCCAAATAGATCAGGATCAAACAATTGTTATACCAAAGAAACAATAATGGATATTGGTAGCACTTTAGCAGTTGGTGGTAAATCACCATTTTATGTAAATGGCAAAGCCAGAGTAAAAATAGAAATATTTCACGGCACAGAAGACCAACACGCAAGTGGTTTATTAGCCGGCAGTAGATTTTGGACTATAAAACATAGACTTAGAGGTGTTGCATATTTGGCATTGAGATTTGAATGGGTCAAAGCAGAATTTGAAGGATCAGAACAAAAAGTATATAATCCATGGCAAGGTGTTCCAACTGTTCATGCAGAAGTATTTGGTAGAAAAATACTAACAGCATACTCGGCCAGTGATAACACAGATTCAAACACATCATCATATGAAACACAATTAGCCAACACAGGAGTTGGTGCATTTACATATTCAGATAATCCTGCAAACATAATTTTAGATTATCTTCGTAATCCAAGATATGGTAAAGGCTTAAATGATAATAGAATAGATTTTGGAGAATTTAGAGCCGCAAAACTAACTTGTGAACAATCAATTGCATTTTCAGATGCACTAACAAGTAATTTTATGAGTTGTAATGCTGTAATCAATACAGAAGATACTATGATGAACAATGTAAAAAGATTACTACAATCATGCAGAGGCTTTTTACCATATGTAGATGGCAAATATAGATTAAAAGTTGAAACAGCAGAAATACCTGTGGATCAATTTGAAATAACAGATGATATGATCATAGGTGAAATATCAATTCAATCACCAGATAAAAATGCAAAATATAATGAATGTCATATTACATATGCTGATGAAGATGAAAATTATGAATCATCTACATATGTAGAACAAGATGCTACTGCGGCCGCACAAGATGGAGAACCATTGATACTTAAAACATCATTGCCCACAGTAACCAAATTAGATAGAGTAAGACATATTGCAAAATATATGATCGATAGATCAAGAAAACAAATGATTGTTGCTATAAGAACAACCAATGAAGGACAAAGTATTGTAGCAGGTGATCTAGTAAGAATTACACACAAATATAATAGAACAGTAGGTGGCACTGACATAACAGACTACTTGTTTAAATCGCCAACAGGCTCAGCAGTAGATTCAGTTTATTCAGCACCGGAAATGATATTTAGAGTTGTAGCAACAACATTAAATTATGATGGCACAGTTGGATTACAGTTGATGGAGCATGACAATTTCATTTATGCTATTACGACAATTGTTCAACCACCGCCAACTCCGGAACCACCACCTGATAATCCAGATCCACCAGATCCACCGGATCCAACACCGCCACCTATACAATGTGCTGACGGTTTTGTATATGATCCAGACACACAAACTTGTGATGCGGAAACTGAAGATCAACCTGCAGATCCACCACCTGCAGATCCACCACCACCACCTCCACCAACACCAACTCCTGGTCCAGTGCAGGTTACTACCGGTGTGGAAAGAAGTGTAGCATTTATTGAATTTACAGTTAAACCATCAAGATTAAGAAACAACATACTTGCTTTTGATATAACAAACGAAACAACAGGTTATAGACAAATATGGGCAAGACCAGTTGCTGGATCAACAGTGGTATATCGTATTGCTTCTGGATCTAGAGGTATGCGAATTATTCCTGGTATGGTATTAAAGTGGAAAGTATATGAAACTAGTAATACTGGAAGCCAAACTATTTTATCAGAAGGTATAAATGTTGTAAGTGGAGGCGCATCAACATCAGCAGTATCATCAACAAATATATCATCAGGAGGTTATGCGTAATGGCAAAGTATCAAGGCAGAACAGTAAAACTAAACAAACCCATGCAAGGTGATGTAAAGAAATTCAAAGTATTCGTAAAAGATCAAAAAACCGGCAATGTTAAGAAAGTTAACTTTGGACAAAAAGGAATGACTATAGGCAGAAACAATCCCACAAGGAGAAAGAGTTTCAATGCTAGAATGGGTGCTGTGTTAGACAATGTAAAAGGACAAAAGAATTTATCAGCCGCATATTGGAGTATACAGGCTTGGAAAAAAGGATTTAAAATATAATGGGAACACACAACGGAACAGTATTAGGACCATATTTAAAACACAAAGGTGATAATGCATGGAGTGATTTAACTTCATGGACAGCATACAGCATATGGACACAATACACAGACACTACAATTGAAAGTGCTACAGGATTCAAAGGAACACCATTAAGATACCAAACATCAATTATTGATTTAGGTAGTTCAAAATATGTGTATCCAAAAATCATGTTAGGTGTTTTTGGTTCTGGTAGAGTAACCATAGAATATGGTGATGCGGCAGACTTATCAGATGCTACTACTATAGGCACATACACAACTAATAATTCAGCAACAGGAACTATAGCAACATATTCGATGTTAAATCACACACAAGCAGGATATTGTGATGCTGGAACAACCACAATATCATCAACCACATACACATTAGATTACACAGGCTTCAAAGCTAGATATGTAAGAGTTACTGCATTTGTTGAAAGCATTATTTCCATGAGAATACGAGGAAGCAATATAGCATACCATGGTAGAGGAAACCCAGTTATAAAATCATTATTGATAGAGTTTCATGATGATATGCAAACAGAAATATTATATGATGTTGATACTAGTGGATTAACTGGTTCAGCTGAAGCAAGAGTTTTAGTTCCAAGATCATTAAGCACAATTACATCATTACAACTTACAGCACATTCAGAAGCAAATAAAAAATTAGTGCCACAAATAGTAAGTAAAGCAAACAAAACAATTAGAGTATTAGATGTTAACAAGTTCCAAACCACGGCTGTAGATGCTACTGTAGATGTAGCAATGACAGGATTACCAGAAGTTGAAGAATTAGGCAATGGATCTATAGATAAAATTAAAAAAGGAGACGATTAATGGCATACAATTGGCCCTCATCACATAAAGCCAGCACTACAAACACGGATGGTGCTGATGATAGACTTGATCTTGCAAGAGCAGACATACAACAAAATATTGTAAATGTAAATGAAATTATTGATATGTTTGATTTAGCATCAGAACCATCAAACGAAAATATATTAAAATACAACACTACAACAGACAAATTCGAAGTAGGATCAGCCGCAGTAGGATCAGCCGCAGGCTCAGACACACAAATACAATTTAACAATAGTGGTAGTTTTGGAGCAGATGCTAACTTTGTTTTAGAAGATTCTGGATCGGCATCAGATAGAATTTTAATATCTAGAGGACACTTATTGGTTGGTAATAGTGCAACAGCAGGTGATAACACATTAAATTCAACAGCAAGTGGACACATTCAAATACATCAAAAGGTTGGAACAAATCCAGATTCTAAATTGAGATTAAGAGCCCTTTCAGGTGGTGTAAGTGCGGCATATATTTCAAGTGATCAACCATTGGTTATAAGTGGTGGTGATATTGCGGCTTCGGCAGGAGCAACTATTAGATTAAATGAAAATGGTGGCACACTTGAAATGACAATTAGTGGATTACCAACCAGTGATCCAGGATCTGCAGGTCGTATATGGAACGATAGTGGAACACTAAAAATATCAACTTAATAAATACATACACAGGAGAAACAAATTATGGGATGGGCAAATTCATCAAATGTTACAACAACACATTTAGACAGTGATGCAGATTCACCAACTTCAGCAAGACCAGAAATAAAAAAAGCATTAGATGAATTAACTAATGTAATCAATGGTCGTGATACAGCAAATGGAGTTTGTGGATTGGATTCAGACACATTGGTTCCAAATAGTAAATTACCAGCAACTTTAACTACAACAGGTTCAAACAATTTACAACTACAACCAGCAACAGACATGGTAAAAATTGATAAGTTTATCAATTTGGCTCCTGTAGCTTATGCGGCATTACCAACTTCACCAGCCGCAGGTGATATAGCATTCTTAACAACAGACGGGGCAGGTGCTTCAAAGAACAAACCAATATACTCAACAGGCAGTGGTTGGAAATATTTCTTTGATGACTCAACAGTGGCGGCTTCATAGGAGATGAACAATGGCAAAAAAATGTTGGAAACATCCATGTGTTATATGTTGGATAACATGGCCATTTCGAAAGTTTTGGGACTTAACAATAAAAGGTTATAAAAAATAATAATAATGTCAACAGTAAAAGAAAATAGTCAAAGAATAAACAAAATAGAAACTGATGTTGCTGTTATAAAAAACGATATATCAACTATCAAAGACAATCATTTAGCACACATAGAAACAGATATGAAAAAATTAGATATGAGAATGTGGTGGGTGTTAAGCATATTGATTGTATCAATTGTTATACCATTTGTAAAGAGTATGTGGTAATGATGAGAATCTTGTTTATAGGTGCTTTGACATTTACAATGTTGTATATATTGGCTTCACTAGCAGGACTATAATGGTTGCACCTTTACATAAAGCTAAAATGACCCCAGAAGATAGATTGGGTTATTTACAAAACGAATTAGAACAACTTCAAATAAAACAAAGAAGATACAAATCAGATCGTGTAAGACCCAAAGAAGATTTAGAATGGTATATCAAATGCAACGAGCATTATATTGCCAAGGTCAAAGAAGAAATACACACACTTACTACAAAATCCAATTAACCCCTATTATACGGTGCTTAAAATAGGAATAAGACACCATTTATTACAGGTTTGACTTAATTGTTATGCTTGTAAAATGATGTTGGGTGATGCTTAAGGAAAGATATGTCAATATTGCGTATATACAAATATAGCACATCACCCAACTATCGATCTAGGATGTATAATATATGCCTTATACATCAATACTTATCATAATACTCCGTTTTTACCGGAAATATAGGTGTTTTTTGACTGATTTTGATATATACTACTAATGCAAATAGAACAATGGGTAAAAACAATCGAATCAACTAAACTAAACAAAAAAGAAAAATATGTTTGGGTTTATAAGCCAGTAAAACACACCGATTTAGACAATCATGTTATTATCAGATTAGTAGTGTATAATGGCTCACACAAAAATACTGTGAAAAGAGGCGGTTGGAAGATTTATCCTCTTGACAACAACAAGTAATATTTGCTATAATACAGTTGTATGTCAATTACAACAATCTAACAAAAACATAGGAGAATACATATATGAACAAACTTATATCTGGTCTTCAAGACCGTGCAACTATTAATAACATAAACTACACAAACAACATAAACAACGATAAACTACAGTTAATAAAGAATAGTAATGAAACTTCTTCTGTTTCAGGCCTAAAGGCCTCTGTTGAGAAAGAAAGTGTTTCAAATGTCCGGGGAACTGCTGTTGCCCAGGCAATACTGCCCTTCAATCTCAAAAGCCTCAAAATAGATCTATTTGATAATGCTACAGATGAAGAAGCATACATAGGCAAAAGACGATTCAAAGTGGCTTTGAATATAATAAATTCAAGTGGCAAACAATTAACATATCGAGCAGGAATGAACAGTGAATTACGACACTACAAAAGAGGTGTTGAAAATCAAAACAGCACACACTATAAAAAAGTAAAACAAATGGTTGAAGAACTGAAATATCCAGGTGTAGAAGATCTAAGACTCAGCAAGTTTTATAGAAACATTAGTAAAAACAAAAACTTTGGTCATCAACACAAATCTATGCAAGATATGAGTTGTATAATGCACCAAACACCATATGGATACTATTTTTATATTGTTATATGTGATGAAGTTATACAAGCAGATGTTATGTCAGGCAAAGGTGTGTCAGCAAAACAACAACAAGCAGGATGTATTGCTACATGGCATACATCACAAAGCACAAATAACAATTATGAACCAGGTTATGCATTAGATGATCTATTGGGAGAGTAACAACAATGACATTTCTCATAAAAGCTAGAAAACAAGAATACAGTGGTGAATTAGTAAAAGGCCAAAAGCCATCTGTAAAAATAGTGCCATCACCTGCAGATGGAGAAAAACTGCATGATCATTTTGCTTGGGCTTTAAATAATGTGTGCGGTGAAATAGAAAACCACTGCCATCAAAATTACATAGACCTTAATGATTTGATGGGTAAATCATTGATTAAACATCCTTTTAAAATGAAAAATGGTAGTCCATTAAACATTGGCAAACAATTTAAACATACGCCTAATGAAGTATGGCGAGAGTATAAAGGAGTAGGCAAATACTACACACACAAAGAATTGTTAGATAGCATCAGTGAAAAAACAGGTGTAAAATTAAACAGATATGAAATGGAACATTTTACAGAAGCACAAATAAAAAGATGGAATAGATATATGACATTATGGAATCAAATTAAACATGGTCGTGATTGTTTAGATTCAGAAAAAGGAACAATAAGTGGTGATTTTAATCAATACAAAGTTAGAATTACTGAAATAAAAGACGACAACAATCCTCCTTCACTGTGTGGAGTCAATATTACAAAGTTATAAAGTAAAAAGACATATTTAGAACACTGATCTAAATAAATATACAAGTGAAGCAGAGA
>VMHT01176038.1_pt1 | contig 10507 bp, 9 predicted proteins | sample 4693611 | NCBI WGS metagenome assembly VMHT01 (sample SAMN12280063, study PRJNA550983) | marine metagenome | isolation source: seawater sampled from same location over 5 years 0.02-0.2 micron viral filtrate | place: USA: collected off the coast of southern California halfway between the port... ...
GTCAGGTACGACTAAGGCATATCCAGAAAACTTTGCTGGCATCATCGCTGCTATTCAGGATTTAGATGGCGCACAGAACGAACCTCCTGTAAGTATTGGACCTAAGCCACCTGGTGGTGATGTCATTATCAATCCTGATGGTGACTTTGAGTGGATTATCACAATCAAGCCTGACGACGGAACACTGTGGTTTGACACACGTCAAGGTCGTCTATTCACTTGGATTGATAACGACTGGTACCAAACAAACGGTGGTGATGGTATTCCTATCGTCACACCAGATGAGCAGCCACCGGCAATTGATGTGGCCGTACCTGGACAGATGTGGTACGACAGGAAAAACAATAATCTATTCATCTTCAGTGGTCAGTATCAAGCAGCTGACGGCTCTATTAATGAAGATGGTGATGGTGATTTGGTTTGGAAGCTAGTTGCCGATTTAGATCAAGACTTTATTCAAACAACAGCAACGCTGCCCTTGACTGTAATTGGTCCAAGGATTGCAGAAGCAAGAACAATTGATGACCTTAACTATATTCCGACAGACGATGCTTCTCTGTTTACAGTTCAGAAGGATTACAACGAATTCATCTTTGCTTACTTAAATAATCTAGATGAAGGTCTATCAAATATAGAGCCAGTCTATGTCAGCGACACACCTCCAGCTCAAGCAGATGTAAAGCAAGGTCAGCTGTGGTACGACACAGAAGCACTGGAGATGAGCATTGCCTATGAAGATGCTGACAGCATTCAGTGGGTTCCTGTTAGTGCTGCTTATAACTACGACGATGACCTGACTGATATCAGAGCACTAGTTACAACTGAGACTCGCTCACGTGAGCGAGACATTCACGCTCTGCAAGAAAGGCTTAATAGCATCGACATCAGTGATGCTGCTGAAATTACAACCATTCAGACAACGCTTGATGACCTTCAAGCACAAATCACTGATATTCCTACCTACAACCTAGGGATCTACACCAAAGAAGTTACCTTTAATAATGCTCTTGCCCTAGTTGACGGACGCATTGATGCTGTTGAAGCACTGACGGCTACACTCAGTGACTACGCTACTACGCAATCGCTTTCAACTACTTACAATACTCTCTGGAACCTTAGTAATACCAAGGCAACTAAAGATGAGCTTGCTGCTGTAGAAGCTGCTATCCCATCTGTAGATAGCTTTGTAACTCAAGCTGATATCAATACCTCAATCAATAACATCACAACTGAGTACCTCCCTCGTACTGGTGGAGTGCTTGACGGTAGTTTCATTATCCAGAAGACAAACTACGCGCTCCCTGCGTTTAACTTTGCTCAAGCCAGCTGGTACGGCAAGGACGCATTTAAGTTCACAGCTAATGCTCCTACTACTGGTAACGACAGTACCTTTGGAACGACTGATAACTTCTGGGAATACGCCTGGAACTTTGGAGCTGAAGAAGATTACTGCTGGATTTACAATGACACCAATAAGGTATTTAGTATTACAAAAGATGGCCCTGCTTGCTCTACTTTGGTGCTTGGTGACTTTGGTGATAACAACAACAACGGTCGCGTCATTCACAATAAAATAGATGTGAAGGAACGGCTGACTACTTATCAGGCAGCGTTTGAGCAGATGCGTCAAGGCGTATCTAACGCAACTGACTTTGATTCACTCAAAGCAAATATCCTTTCCGCATTAGCATCTGTTTAATACCATGGCCGCATTTCAGTTTCCGGACCCCGCATTACAGACAACTGTAACTAACCCTATTACAGGTAGTACGTATCAGTGGAAAGAGCCTCCTGGTAAATGGGTGGTCACCGTCAAGATGCGTGACGTTGGTGACATCATCTGGGAAGGCGATAATCCACCAAATCCTATTGGTGATTACAAGCTGTGGTATAGCACTGACAGCCTTGAGCTGTACTTCTACTACTGCGATGTTGCTAATACGTGTGCTTGGGTTCCAACCTCAGCACCCATCACGATGCTTGAGCAATTAGACGAAGGCCTATTTGAGCTTCGGTCTGATGTGACTGCTGTTAACTTAGCTGTCCGTGAAAATGAAAATGCCATTGGTCGTACAATTTATTTTAGTGATAGCCCACCATCTATTTATGATGATGTAGACAGTGGAGACACACTGGCTGATGGAACACCTATCTTTTTACCAAACGAACTCAACTATAAGTTTTGGTATGACACTGACCGCCTGGAGCTGCTGGTGCTCTACAAGGATCCAGGCGACGGTGCTTACTCCTATGTGCCCGTTTCTTTGCCGCTGACAAACATTGATTTAGATTCACTAAACAGTCAAGTTCAAGCTAACTCCTACAGTAATAATCAGCAGTCACAAGCAATTGTGGTGCTTGAGGAATTACTCGTTGCTATGCAAGAAGATATAAATAATTTAAATAATTTGACAGAGCCTGACGAAGAAATCTATAGCAGTGTTCTGTATATTCCATTTACAAATGACCAAACAATTTATCCGCTAGAGCTGATTGAGAAAGGTGAAGGTTGGGCTGCTGACGGCATAACAGGTCAGTTTATGTATGACGTACCTGACAAACCAGTACATATTGGCTTTAAGGCAAACCAAGTCACAATGCCTCAGTTTGATTCAGGCTTGGCTATCAGGTTTACCCACACCAGTGGTGTGATGTACGCACGCATTAAAGGTTCTTGGCACTCAGGTCAAGTTCATTTAAACCTTGAGGAACAAGCTGGTGAACCGTTTGTCGCTGGTGAGTTTATAACTGAAATCGCAATTCAAGATAGAAAGTTTGTAGAGCGTGCTGGCGATACAATGATTGGTGATTTAAAGTTTCAAGGCAATAACAAAGTTGTTACCCGTAACATTGATTCAGGGCAGAACAGCAATCTTGAATTAAAGCATAACGGAATTACACGATTGTATGTTGGCGGCTCTGCTGTAAGCATCAATAGTCAGGGTGTGCTTCAGCAGGAAGGTACTGAAGACAATCATCTTGTGACCAAAAAGTATGTAGATGACCTGACGGACGATACAAATAACAGCATTTCGACTTTTGAAACTGCTATAAAAGCAGCTGGCTTCCAACTCGGTAATTTTAGATATAGAAGAGGCAGCGATTCTTTTGTTTCTGGGTCAATTGCGTCAAATACCAGTACTAATCCTGTAAATATAACTGAGTTAAAAATCTGGCATACCAATCAAAATGGCGTTCAGTTTGGTAATGACTTCTACGAAAAGTTTATTACTGAGAAAATGTATATACACATTAGAGACAAAGGCGAGGCAAGCTATGTCGGTAGGATTGATGGAATAGAAATGGTAACCAACGGCATTAAGCTGACATTAACTCCACTAACGAACGAAATAAGTGGATCAGTCTATTACAACAACCAATATGACGTATCTATTGGATACAACAAATTCGGCATCAAATACCCACAGTAATGATTACTAAAATAGAAACATACAAGAGGATTACTAATGGCTGCTAATACTCCACCGCTTCCGCATAACGAAGGGGATACATTTACTAATGATGATACTGGTATTAAATATCAGTTTATTAATGGAGCCTGGCGTGCTGTTAGCAGCAAAGCAGCAGAAGATGTAGCAGATGCTATTGGCACGATTGACTTGCAAAAAGTCTGTGACAACGGCAATATTAGTAACATACCGATTGCTATTGAAACTGTACAAGGTGTCAGTGTTTTAGAAGATCAAGCTCTGCGTATTACGCACCAACAAAATCCTTACATCAGATTAGTTGATGAAGCTGATGGTGATGCTCTTGAGATTACTCTCAATGATGATCACGGTCATATCGATATGTCAGATTTGAACGATAAGCTTCACTTTAAATTTGGAGCTGTAGAGCAGATTACTTTTAAAGGTGACGGAAGTGCTGAGTTCAATGGCAAAGTAAAAGTTACTCCTGGTTCTGAAGACAATGATGCTGCTACTTATGGTCAGCTAGTTACGGTACAGGAGCAAATTCAACAACTTGTGCCTACTTATGAAAGAGGTACGTACATTTTTTCTCAAGAAGAAGTAACGAGCAATAGCGCAACAAGAGGTAGGTACAACTTAATTAGAAAGAATAACAGTAGTGATTCAGCTGCTGACCGGAAAGCTTGTGACGATGCACTCAATACTTGCAACAGATTTCCTGACAGTGATCCTATTGATTGCAATCGTGACTACCAGCGGTGTCTAGATGCTATCCCTGGCAACGGAACACTTGATGTATATATCGATCAATTCGCTGACGTTAGACAAATAAAATTCAGTCAGTATGACGTAGATGGTGGCAAACACGAGTGGAACGATGTTGAAGTCGGTCAAGTAATTGACATCTTTAACGATCACAACGAAGATTATTTTGTTGGAAAAATAACTGCAATTGTAAAAAGCACTAACGTAGTGACCCTAGATGTTGATAAAGTTCAAGCAAAAGGTAAGGCTACAGGAACAGCGCGTATTAAAGTATTTACTTTAGATAATGAAATCGAAGAGCTAGCGAATTACGTTCGCAAAACCGGCGATACGATGACAGGAACACTTGAAACGACCAGTAAGATTTGGATACGTCCTAACGGTAATGGGGCGAATGGGAAAAACAATATGCTTGTTGTCAATCAAGAAGCCGCAGACAGTGGAAGCATTGCTAGGTTCCAAAAAAATGCTGCTGATGTATTCAAAATTGAATTTGATGGCAGCACTAGCTTAATGAATAACAGGCTGACAAAGCTAGGCACTCCTATTGATAACACAGACGGTACAACTAAACAATATGTAGATGATGCTGTAGGTGCGGCACACGGACCTGCTACCCATAAGTGGATATACAGAGAAGGTAAAGATAAACTTGATTTGCTTCCAGGTGAATTCACCGGACCAAATGATCATAAATATAACAGTAGTAAGCACTATAGTTATTACTTTAATCCTGAATCACTTACGTCAAGAATGGGATTTTACAAGGATTATGATATGTACTTCCCAATGAATGCTCTTTGGGGAGCTTTTCATTACTGGGATACTAACTATGATCCTCAATGGAAATTAAAACAGTATGTCCCTGTCAGAAACATACATATGTTTAGAGACGATAACTACCTTGAAATCTATACACATACAGACTATCCATCTGGTAGCGACGTCATTTCTCGATTTGACGATGGACGAGCTTATTACTTCTCAATTGGTGGAATGATTTAAATACTAAAATAGTGATAGGCATTTTATAAACGCAGGATATGGCAGCCGTATTTCCGCTAGATACTACTAAACCGTGGACTTTTAATGGCGTCACCTATGAGTACGATGCTGCTGAAGATCGCTGGTTTGTAGTCAGCACCAACAAGACAGACTCTGTTGACGATAGTCTTGAAGGACTTACTCGTGATGTTGATGTTATCAATACTGTCATCGACCAAGAAATTGAGAACCGTACTAATCTTTTAAACGCAGCAGCATCTAAAAACAACGCTCAGGATGCTGCCATCCTTGAGCTAGATCAGCGTTTAGATGCTATTAGTGATGCTTCTGGAACGCTGCTATTTAAAGGAAGCTATAAATATGTCCTTGAAAAAAGTGAAGAGGCTTGCAATGAAGTCTACCTTGCTTGTTTAATTGAGGCAGCAGGAGACCCTGTAGCTGCTGGTGAATGCAGTCAGGTCCACGCTCTATGCAGTGGTGCTATTGATGAACCTTATCCAAGCGGCTCATTCACGACTAGGGGAGCTACTAATGTTATTAATGAGATTGAAGAGTTTGTAATTCAAGGCGTTGACTTAGATGGTCAGACAATTGACTGGATTGGAATTGCTGAAGTCGGTGATTACCTAGAGTTCTTAGACACTGGTGACGGAGACACCGCACTTTATGAAGTCATTGAAGAACCTAAGGTAGCTAATACAGAGCGCTCTATTCGCGTTAAGTTTATACGTGAGACAGGCTTAGGTGACAGTAAGTTTAACCTTCAGTCTATTTACACTATTCGTGTATTCAAGAGTAAGCAGGGTATTGACATCATCGAAGCTGATGATCGCTATGTTGCTCGTCCTTACACTGTTCTGTTTTCTGATACACCACCCGCAACAGGTGAGTCAGTAAATGGAGTGCTGCGAAGTGGTGAGCTGTGGTATGACACACGGAATCTCGAGCTGTTTGTTTGGAATAACAATGCATGGGTTACAGCAGCTAAGCCTCCTAATCAGGATGTAGTCATTACGCAAGCCCTTGCAGATATTGATGCATTACAAGCTCAACCAAAGATTGTGTCTTCAATTGATGCTCCTGCCAATCCAAAGCAAGGTGATTTGTGGTTCAATCCCTCCACATTAAAATTCGCGTTCTACACAGCTGGTGCCTGGATTAATCCAGATCAAAGCTAAAATTTAAATATAAGGTACCAGCACATGTCATTTATTTTTCCAGACCCTAGCGTCTCAACAACAGCAACTAATCCAGAAACCGGTATCACATATGAATATGCCGATGGTATGTGGACACCTGTTGCTACTGCTGATATACGCCAAGATGCTGAGATCGATGCACTTCAAACAGGCGAATCGATTGATAGGCAATTGTTAGTCAATCTAGCTAACAGAGTAGATACTAATGAAGATGATATTGATGCTGTTGAAGGTCTGGATCTTACGAATGCTTTGTCTGCTTTGGCGTTAGCTCAGCAAGATATAATTGAATTAAAGTCCAAAGTTTCTTCTTTGGAACTCACATCATTCCTTATTCTGGAGTAATATGGCTTCTAACAAGCTTTCTGCTCTGTCAGCAGTTAGTGGTTCACTGACCTCTGACAGTCTTGTATATATTGCCGACACTCAGGATAGCGGTTCTTCTTACTCCAGTAAGAAAATTACTGTCGCTAACCTCCTGAGTGACGTTGCATCTACAACTGACCTCGGTACTTTCACCGGTACCACCATTGATAACAACCAATCCATTAAGGCTGCACTTCAAGCCTTAGAAACCGCTATTGAGAGTGAGGCTTCCAGCCGTGCTACTGCCATCTCTGATTTGGTTGATGGTGCTCCTGCTGTTCTTGATACCCTCAACGAATTAGCCGCTGCTATCAACGACGACGAGAACTTCGTTACAACCATCACTAACCTGATTAACGCTAACGAAACTCATATTGATAATGTTGCTACCCTGACTGGTGTTGCTAAAGATAGCGCTAACCTCGGTACGTTTACTGGTTCTACTATTGCTGATAGCAGCACTCTTAAGGCAGCTATCCAAGCACTGGAGACTGCCCTTGAACTGAAGGCTGCATCTGCGACCGTCACTGAAATCGACAGCAATGTTGATGACCTCATCAGCCTGTCTGGTGTTGCTGAGCAGTCAACTGGACTGGGAACCTTCACCGGCTCTACTATTTCTGATGCTTCCAACATCAAGGATGCATTGCAAGACCTGGAGACCGCAGTTGAAGGTGCTCAAGCTGGTTCTGCTGTTGCTGACCGCACCAAGACTGAAACTGGTGATGCTGACACTACGCACTACATCACCTTTGTCGCTGACGACAACAGCACTGCAACGGCTGAGACCGTCTACACCGATGGTGGTATTCAGTACAACCCTGCGTTGAACCTCTTGTCAGTCGCAGGCCGTATTCACGCTCTTAACTTGACCCTTGATAGCGTCAACGTTACTGCTACGGCAGCTGAACTGAACCTGCTTGACGGTGTTACCAGCACGACTGCTGAACTGAACATCCTCGACGGCGTCACTGCCACTGCTACTGAACTGAACCTGCTGGATGGCGTTACCGCTACCACGTCAGAACTGAACATCCTTGACGGTGTCACCTCTACTGCTGCTGAACTGAACATTCTTGATGGTGTCACTTCTACTGCTGCTGAGCTGAACATCCTCGATGGTGTGACCGCTACCACTGCTGAACTCAACCTGCTTGATGGCGTTACTGCCACTACCGTTGAGCTGAACTACGTGGACGGCGTGACCTCTAACGTTCAAACGCAGATTGATAGCAAGGTTGCTACCGGCGCTAACGTGAACACCTTGGTTGGTACCACGTCTGCTCAGACCGTGCCTGTTGATGGCAATGGTGACGACAACTACCTGTTCCTGGTAGTCAACAAATCCAATGGCGCACTGACTGCTGTTGATAAGACCTTCCTTGAAGCTGAAGGTTGATAACACTCAAGGCTCCCTAACGGGGGCCTTTTTTAATGCAATAAAATAGTTATATATACAAGGCAGAGTAATGGCTTTTATTTTTGTACCAAATGCAGACGGTAGCTTTACTGAAGGTGATAAGCAAACGAACCCTGATACTGGTGTTGAGTACATCTACAGCGATGGTGCCTGGCGTGCGCTAGGACCAAAGATTGAAGATGAGTTTGATACTCTTGATGACCGTTACCTTCGATTAACTGGCGGTACATTAACTGACCGTTTGTTTTTTGACCGTGGAGCAAGTGCCACCAATATGGTTATTTCACCTAACGCTGGTGATACAAGTAGTTCTATCTATGCGTTGAATGGCGGTTTTATTAGATTGAGGAGTTCATTAACAGACGACTTGAACAATAACGTAAACACTCATATTTCGTTTGGCAAAAACCCTGATACAGACGAACCTCAGACAAATATCTATCACGTTCAATACCCAACAGAAGCTAATTGGGCTGCTAATAAACAGTATGTTGACAACGTGGCATCTACATACCTGCCCTTAAGTGGCGGTACATTGACTGGAACTACAAGAATTAATGGAGCTAGTTTCTTTGTTAATAATGCAGACGGTGACGAAGTCATTCGCTTGCAAGAGACTGGATTTATCCGAAGTCTGGATATGGTGCGTGTACAGAGAGAAGGAAGTGGACCTGCGTTCCAAGCACGTATAGGTACTGAAGCTAATGCTGAAATCAGAACTGAAGGCAGTGCTTTCTTCAAAGGCAATGTCAATATGCACAGTAACAAAATAATTAACGTAGCTTTACCTACTTCCGGCACAGATGCGGCTAACAAAACTTATGTTGACCAAACAGTTGGAGCCATAAACCTAGGCGGTCTTGGTGCTGTGCCTGTTGGTGCAATTATGATGTGGATTAATGGTCCTGCACCTCAAGGTTGGTTTAAATTAAAAGGAGCTGATTTTGATATTAATGCTTATCCATTACTTCACGCTTATCTTCAGCAATCAGAAGGATATGTATCTGGCAAGTTGCCGGATTGGCGAGGACATTATCCAGGACAACTTGGCGACCATCTTAATGGTACTGTAGGCATCAAGCTACCGCAACGAACAGCAAAACCTTCAGGTGGTTCACCAAAGTCTTCTAGGAGTATTCCTAATAATAATACTCGTACATTTACAGCAACAGGTAATACAAATGCTTACTCAAATGGCATAAGCCCGGTCACGATTGATACTGGCTGGGATGATGTAACTAGACCTAAAACTGTAGCTGTCCACTTTATTATTAAACACGACTAATGTCCAAAGAGCGCTTCCTGCTGTATATGCTTGCGGGCATATTCACATTCCAAGCAGGAATGCTCGGCTATGGTGTTTACTACTGTGCGCAATCCGGTGGTGTACAAGCGTGTCCTGAAATAGGTAAAAGGTACGAGCAAACATTCAACGTGATGATAGCAACCACGCTAGCATTGTTAACAGGTCAAGCTATAAAAGAGAAGTAATGTTTACTCCTGAAGACTTTGAAATGCCGCTTGAAAAACAGCTGCGTATTAGAGTAATTGATAAAGAGATTGATGAGTGTAATGATATAGATGCGCTTCGTGAGAACCTCAAACAGTGCGCTTGCTCGTTGATGAAGTATCAGCACCTACTGTCAGTCACACTGCGTAAGCAGATTGAAAATGATATAGAACACTTTGGCGATAAAATAATGAAAGAAGTCGATAAAATGTTAGATGGCCACTCCGGGCAAGAACAAGATTAAATTCAACCGTAAGTATATGGCAAACAATGCTGACCCCAGCAAAGGTCCGCCGACTTACATCGTTGATACAAGCCAGACACCACCGATTGACCCCTGTCCTCCTACGCCTAATCCCTAATGACTACGTCGTACGGAACAGTTAAACACGAATACGGTAAGAACTGGATTTACTTAAACCCAAATCCAGCAGAAGGTCCATTTGCTTGGAATGTAGCAAGCCTTCCAGACCCAGATGATGCTGGCATTGTTGATGATATTGAGAACCTGTATACAGTTCCACCAATTATGAATAATCAGATTGGCCAAGTGGCTAATCTGTACTTCAGCATTGAAGACTGTAAAGCAAGGAATGAGCCTGATACTTTTGCTAGGACACTGAAAAGTAACATCAGCCTTCTGCTTGATGGAGGCAATCTACCGCCAACTTCTAGTAATGGTCTGTTTGATTTGACTGGTATCACCGGTATTAAACCAGTGATGTCTCAGCAGAATGATAAAGACGCTTACCTCTGGTTTGATATCAGCTCTCTTGACCCAGTTGATATTGATAGACGCCGCAGATAC
>VMHT01001340.1_pt1 | contig 10506 bp, 20 predicted proteins | sample 4693611 | NCBI WGS metagenome assembly VMHT01 (sample SAMN12280063, study PRJNA550983) | marine metagenome | isolation source: seawater sampled from same location over 5 years 0.02-0.2 micron viral filtrate | place: USA: collected off the coast of southern California halfway between the port... ...
AGTGTGTCTTTGATTATCTTTGCAAGACCACTAGTTCCTGTTATTGCTACTCTCATAATATTCCTTCACTATATTAAACGATGGTTTGCCAAATAGTGAACCATCTACACTACATTTATTACAAGGAGACATACTTCTATCTCCCTTCATTAATTTTTTACGAATCTTTGTCATGGGTTTACTGAACCATACATCGTGTAAACTATCTTGTAATAGATTACCAACAACATGTTCTCTACCCCAATCGTTAGAACAGAACAACACATCACCGTTCCAGTCAACAAACATTTTGTAGAAAGGGTAATGACAAGGCTTACCTTTTAGATTCTCTATACTATCATCTTCGATGCCGACCCAATCTACAACACCACTACGATTGTTTAATATGAGTCCGTGTTTCTCAAAGTCTCCCCAATGCATACGATACTTGTATTGGTCTTCTCTCACATTCGACATCATCTTCTCGAAGTGTTCCATTTGTTCTATGCCATCATACAGATTGATGTAGAGTAAATCTAAACCTGCACGATATAATTTGTGTGCATAGTCTTCTGTTAGTTTATCACCATTGGTGTTGCACTCAAGTGTGGCATGTGGCAATGCATAATTAAACTCTCGTACAATGTCAATGAAGTTTGGGTTGAGTAGATTCTCACCGAACCCACTGAATGATATCTTGCCTTTGAATCCGTTTTCACCTAACTCTTCTGCAATCGTTGTTGCACCCTTGACGGTCATGTGTAGATTTCTATTAGGGAATACTTTAGGGTCGTGTCTAGGACAAAATACACATGTTCTATTACAGAGTTCGGTGCTATTGATTTCTACTGTAAGAATAGAGTCGAGAGGTTTAGAACCCTTGTTTCTTTCCCAATGTTTCTTTTCTTGTTCTCTACGATGTTCTAAGAAATCGTATTGGTCAACTGCTGTAATTGGAATGTTTCTATTATCTTCCACATTAACTACTTTGAGTAAGGTGGTTGATTGTCCCAACGATAAAACTCTCGTTTCTCTGAGTGCCAGTACCAACCAGTATTTTTCTGTTCGGTCTGAGGTGTAGTAGATTCATTATAGAGTCTACTTTCTTTTTTAAATTCTTTAGTTTCGTTAATCATGTTTAAGTACCATATTGCCATTCGTTTATTTATTGTATCTTACGACATACCATATGTCTAGGTGTTTCTTCAGTATCATTGAATATTTCTGTTTCATATTCTCCCTCATTGAACATATCTTTTGGTACAACTATAAACTGACCACAATCATCCTTATTAAAATTGTCTGACTTAGGATTGGCGTTTATTTGTCTAAAGAATATTTCTGATTGATATGAAGCCGCATCAAAGGGTAAGGGTTCAAATGACATAAGAAATTTATCATATCTTCTGTAGATGTTCATAACATCATACAATTGGTCGTCAAGATATCTACAACCTAGAATGGTTGATACTTCTGTTGGTAAGTCAATACGAAAGAGATTCTTTGTATTAAGACTCTCTTCGTATGATTGACATAATTCGGCGTTTACGATTTCTCGTATGGTTATCTTAGAAGTAACCGCCGTCTTGTATATTGGGGTTATCATTTTCACCTTCATCATCTTCAGCAGATACAAACTCACCACTCTCTTGGAGAGATGCAATGAACTCATCTACTTGTGTTAAGAAACTTGTAATCATTACTGCCTTAGTATCTTTAGTATCTAAAACAAAATCTAACATATTACCTTGTTCTAAAATTGCAGCCTTAGTCATTGCCTTAAGTTCTGACTCTGAAGGTATAGTGACCTCTTCGTATTCTTCTTCTTCTTCGACTTTCGCATTGTCAAGTTTTTCTTGAGCAGCTGCAAGCATATCTTCTTCGGTGTCGTAAGTAGGAATACTTTCTTTAGGTTCTTCATAACCAATATCTAAACTAGGTTCATCTGGTCTTTGTGAATTACTGATAACTGGTGCTGACGGTGATGGTGCAGGTTCTGGTGTTTCTCTCTCTTCGATGTAAACACCATCAGCAAGTTCTTGTCTTACTGGTGCATAGTCTTCGTCTGAGATTTCTTCGTCTGCCTCTGCAACTTCATTAACTCTGTCTACTTCATCTAAGAAAGATTCTGTTGTAGTTCCACTTGGCGTGAAATCAGTTGTTGGTTCTTCTGCAACAAAGTCTTTAAATGCCTTCTTAGTTTCTTCTACTTTCTCTACGAAGTCTCCATCGTTTGAGATTGGTGTTTCTTCTACTACAGGATTTACCATTCTTGCCATTTGAAATGCACGAGAAGGTTCTTTAGGTTCTGAAGGTTGAACTGGTGCAGTAGCAATGTTGTCTTTCTCTACTTGTACCATTGCATCAACTTGTGCCTGTTCTTCAGCAGTAAGTTGTGTTGCAGTTTGTCCTGATTGAAGACCAATCTTACCATCTGCATTTAAGTCCATTGAAATGCCATGAGACAATAGAACTGCTTCCATATTTGCAAGTTTTAGTTCTGCTTCTTTTCTTCTTTGTCTCTCAGCAGTTTCACCATTTTTGATTGCCTGAATAGCAGCTTCTTGTTTTGCGATTTGTTCTGCCTGGTCCATTTCTGCCAAGTCTGCTAATCTCTTCTGAGCATTTTGAATTTGTGTATTGTACTCAATTTGAGCAGCGTTGATTTCATCTCTAAGAACAACAATAGCATCTAAGTCAGCAGGCTTAAGCATACCAGACTTTAACTGATTGTCAATCATTAATGAGATTACACCCAAGACATTTGGGTTAAGGGATGATTTGAATTCGGTAATTCTTTTACGAATTCTATCGGACTCTGTAAGTTCCTCTGTCACCTGTTGTTGTGCGAATGTTTGTTCTACCATTATAATTTAACTCCATGGAGTCCGACTCGACTAGAAAGTTTATACATCGGAAAGTGTTATAACTTTCCCTAGAATTCTATGTATAGTCTCTGCGGACATTAATATTTATTTAAAAATTAGCGTTAGGAAATGCTTTTTCAGCAATTTCTTTTGTTATGTTTTTGAACGGCCAAATCTTATCTTTGACTAGTTCCATTAGTTCTGCCTCTTTGGGAGGTATACTTTCCATCAATTCAATCCACATAGACTCTCTTCTAAGTCCTTTGACTTCATTGGTGCAAAAGTATTTGAATTTTCTAAACTCAAATCTTAATGATGTTTCAGTTAAATCACTATCTGGTGCATCGTTTGGTTTGTACGGTGTTTTGCCTTCTGGCAATTGACTTACAATGTTGTCATTAAATGCCCACTGTAATACAGGTTGTACTGCACCATTGTTTTCACCAAAGACTCGAAGACCATTTATTGCATTGTCTTCATTGTCCTTTGCGACTAACTCTGCTTGACATAGTATTTCATATACATCAGCATTCTTTTGTAAAGTTTCCCTTTTTGAAATAAGTTCTAACTTTGGTTTGTTTGGGGCACCCTTAGGTCTCCCTCTTCCTCTTTTCTTCTCGGTCATAACGAAAAATCTCCAATATTATCTATTAATTGATTCAATCTTTGTGTTCGTAAATAATCAAAGACTTTGCCTTTGACTGGTTCTACTTTAGAATATTCACTAAGAATTGCATCTTCTATTTTTTCTGGTATCATATCGAAATCAATTAATGTTTGATTTCTTAAATAATTACGGTAGTATTTATCATCATTTTCAATACTAATCCTGAGGTATTTCTCAAGTATTGGTTTTCTTAAAGGCGTTTGTCTAATGCCTGCATCTAAACAATCATCGTTAGATAATATATTTGGTATGCCGTCTGACTTGTCTCCCTTTAATATATGTTCTTTTAAAAACATATCTGCATCTTGACAATCAATCTCTTTGTTTAAATTAGGAGACCATTGTCTTACACCCCAATATTTGTGCAACTGTTGGAAGTCTTTATCACCAGATACAATCATAATATTTTCATCCATGTGAAACTTCTTAACAATGACAGCGATGATATCGTCTGCCTCACACTTCTCAACATACATATATTTGTATGGAAAGTTATCTCTAATTTCTTCTTTGACTTGTTGTAGTGTATCAAAGATTAATGTCCAATCTCTATCATCTGCCTCACGAGACTTCTTACGATTCGCCTTGTATAAAGGGAAGTAATCTTTACGCCATGTATTACCTGCATCTGTACAAAGTACTATCTGCCCATAATCAGGACCATATCTTCTCTGATAAGTTCTAAGTGAATTGAGTATCATATGTCTAAGCATAGATTCGTTTATTTCATTATCATTACTTTTCAGTTGGGCCATAAGGCCTGCGATAATAGTTTGTGTAAAATCAATTAATATCATAGGTACTAGTATACTCTAATAGGGGGCGTATTGTCAAGCAGGTTCTGGTTGCATAATTGAAACATTACCAGCGACACTAATTCTAACAGCGTTCTCTTCGTAATGTGCATAGACTGTATGTCTCAACCATGAGGGAAATATAATAATATCTTTACGACTAGGCACATGACAATATCTATCGTGATTCAAATAATTGGGTTCACCGTATTGAAGTTCTATCAGACCTGCAAGTTTACGATTCTGCAAAGCAAAATAGTCGGCATCTCCATGTACTGCATCATATTCATTGTCTTGTAGTTCTTCTAGTTTAAACTTCTCTAAATCATTTCTACAATATACTACAAAAGAATAATTACCTGTATGTGAGTGAGGTGGATTATATTCTCTTGCCTCTTGTATGTTTGACCATATACCATCTAAACTTAGTGAGTCTCCGCTTCTACCTGTTGCGTAATATGAGTATCTATCACAATGCATCATAAGTTCATCAGCTAATTCAGATGATATCGATGAAGTTAAGTCTGTTTGTTTTTTAATTCGACCTGCGAGTCTACCAGATGCATCGAACTCAATATTACCACCGAGTTCTTCTATGAGTTTATCTAGTTCATCTACTGCTTTGTCTGATACTTGGTCTATGTATACAGAAGGACCAAACGGCATGAATACCGGTTGTTCATTTTTAAATTCATATTCTTGTTCTGGTGGATTTGTTTTTACAACTTTCATTCTTTTCCCTCATGTAATTTAATAAAGTATTCTGCATCAACACATATTAAAGGTTTCTTTCTATTCTTTTTAAATACTACAATAGGTTCATACTTACCACAGTTTGCCTCTGACTGTTCATAGGCAGACCATATATTAACCTTCTCTTGATTCTTACACTCTACTGAGTATGGGAAGAACTCCCTTGATTGCACACCCATGATAACATCTTCGCCAGATGAACCCATAGGTCTTGATTCCATATCTTCTGGATTTAATTTTAGGTGTTCAACTAGTTTAGTGACAACCCACTTCTGTAGATTTCTACCTTTAGCTTTCGCTGATGATGTTTTCATTAAATTGCACACTCACTCCACAGCCACATGCGGACTGTTCATTTGGATTTAAGAATTTAAAAAATTCATTTAATCCTTCTTTAACATAATCTAAAGTCATACCATTTAGAAATGGTTGACTGTTTGCATCTATAAGAAACGAGAACTTACCGTAATCTAATACTTCGTCTCCTTCTCTTAGAATATCTTCTGCAAATACATATTCATATCCTGCACACCCACCACCTGTCACACCAAGTCTGACTTTAGGTACATTGCGTTCTACTAGTTTCTGAATTGCGATATCAGTGACTTCTATCATATAATTATTTAGTCATCCAGACCAGGATAAAAGTTGTCATTTCGTTCTTTATATCCATAGAAACTTCCGTCTTTCTCTACATTAAACATACCTTGACACCAATTGTCGGCACAGTCCTCTGCATATGATTCTGAATGAGTATGTAATTGTCTACACTCTATCAGTTTGCCATCTTCCATTAAGTCTACTTCAAAACCATTTTCTGATTTCCAGACTTCAGCACTTCTATTCTCGTGACGGTACATATGATAACTCTGCCTACTCATCATCATCCTGTGGTAAAAACTCAGTCTTATCTTTTACTGAGTCCCAAGGTATATGTACTTCTTGGTCTTCTGGAATATATAAATGATTAATCATTGAACGATTACATGTATCGATTGCATCGTACACTGTTTCAACGATTGACTCACCACCTAAATTAAATGATGTGTTGAATATAATTGGTACACCTGTTCTTTCATAGAACCCTTTAATTAAATTATAATAGTTTGGGTTCTGTTCTTCGGTCACTGTTTGAATACGACAAGTATTATCTGAGTGAACCAATGTAGGAATATCTCTTAATGCACGAGGTTTACATTGTAGTGCAAAAGACATCCACGGTGATTCTGGTAATTGCAACATGTCAAAATATTCTTCTGCATGTTCTAACATAACTGTACAAGCAAAAGGTCTATAGGACTCTCTCTTCTTTACTGTATTCATTATTGATTTAGCGTTTCTATGTCTAGGGTCAAAGATAATAGAACGATTGCCTAGAGCACGAGGACCCCATTCAGACTCATTCTGAAACATACCAACAATCTGTTGGTTGTCAATAAGTTCGTCTAGTACTACATCGAGTTCTCTATGAATTTGTGTCAATAACATTCTCTTCTCCGTTTAAATCATTATACATATCAATTGCAGCCCCAACAGCAGTACCACCATCATGAGGGATAGGGTCTACAAAGAACTGTACATCTGGAAATAGTTTTAAATATTTTGCATTGTTGGTGCAGTTTAAACTAAACCCACCTGAGAGAACAATATTTTTACATCCATCTACCATATCTAGTGCCTTTTGAATGACACCAGTTGCATGAACAAGTGAATCATGTTCTAATTTATTTGCAGCCGTATGTTTATTCCAAATATTACCCATACCACCATCTTCTTGCAATGCACCATAAGATGCCATACCCATAACTTTACCAGCGGCACGACCTTGTTCATCGCAACCTAATGCATAAGACATATTACTAAAGTTCATACCCATACTCGGATAAGAAGTAAATACAGACTCGACACCATCATAGTCATATGTCTCATCTGTTAAACACATGAGAGGGTCTTCACCCCAACCACCTGCGTTCATACTATTACGAATGTCACTTAACATACGATGATTCGAATATCTTTTATATAAAGGTTTTACTTTACCGTCTTTGTAATGCCAGATACATTCAATCTCTTGGTAACCTGGCCACTCATCAAAGTGAGTCATCCAACCCCCACCATCCCAGGTGATGCATAATGCTTCGTCATAAGGAGATAAGTGAGCACCACATACTGCATGAAAATAATGATGTTCATGTTTGAAGTCTACTTTATCTTTAGGATTAATTTGGTCAAGAAGTGATGTGTTAATTAAATTATCTTCGCCGTCTTGAACTTCAGACTTATTAAATACTGAGGTGCCATGTTCTTGTTGAATCTCTGAGAGTCTTTTACGAGATAATTGTTGTGCTGTGAAGTCACGGATGATTGCCTGTTGCAATTCTCTGTCTTGTATTGCCTTATCTGTAAAGTTTACATTAAACTGTCTCCTATCGAAGGAGGCGAACGCCACATGGTCAGGTTCGTGTAGTTGTTTATGTTCTACGCATACAAGTCCGAGTTCTTCATATGCTTCATTGCCACCATTGTCTTCACTTGGTGACCAATATTTACTTCTACGAGAGCGTTCCTCTTCGTATACATGCTTGACTTTGCCGTCTTCAATGACTGCAACAGCAGTATCGTGACTGGTGTTCACACCAAGAATCACTTCTTTTTCTTTCGTCATAATATATTTCCTGTTATGAGATTATTTTGTTATGTTATATTCTTTATTTAAACTGTCTTGTGTGACAAGCTTGCGGTCAAGCATGTCTATTACCATCTCCTGATGGCCAATCTTGCGTCCTTGATGCTCTCCGTAGAGATAAGAACCGGTTGCACAAAGAGTAATAAAGATAAAATGGGTTATTAATAAATCCATATGTTTATTTATAGACTATTATAGTAGTCGTCTTGACCATCGTTGTATTTTTTCTGATTCCTTTTGAAGAAATCTGGTCTACGAAATCTAATTTTACGAATTTTAGTCCAAACATTGTGTTTTTTACACTGATAATGTAGTGTCATAAACAAAGCAAACCATAATCCAAGTGAAAATACATACTTAAAAAGTATCCATGGTAATAAAATAAGGTCTAACATAACTTTTTCCTTTAAAAATTAATCTGGAGGGGTGGGAAAACTCTCTCACGCATGTCGTGAATTAAATTGTGGACTTGGTGATGTTCGTTTCCCTGCCCCTTACCCGAGCAGTTTACCATCAAATTGGTTTATGCCCCTATTAAAACTATTATACAGGTGTTTGTGAAATATTTCTAGGCCCTTTTTGCCTTTCTTTTTGCGTAACCAGTGCCTTTACCGATTTCTGCAACTCTTTTTGCGTGTTTTTTCTTAGATTTGTTGCGAATTCGTTTCATTGCAGTGATATTATCCCACTCTGCCTGATTCAATGCGATATAATCATCACACCCTTGACCTAGACCACGAAGAAACTTAACAAAGCGCTTCTTTTCTGCCTTGGTCATATGACTGTAGGCCTCAACGAAGTCTTCCTCAGTAGATTCTAGTTCAGCAATCAAACCATCCCACTCGTTTCGCATGAGTTCGACCAGTTTACGCTTATACTCAAGACTTGTAAGATACTTAACCATATCAAACTTAGTCTTATAACCGTTATCCATGAAGCAATCAATCTGGTACTCTATCTCACCTAGAGCGCCATTGACTTTCTTCTGCATTGCTATTTGTATTTTATTCATAAACTGTATATATTAAACGAAAGATTTAAAGACTCCTATGAGGAGTATCACAAACCCCACAGCGTTAAGCATAATGAGTGCCCTATCTTTCCAAAGAACACCCACTAATAACCATCCGAAGACCCCTAAGGTGCTAAGATACAAGTCGAAGAGACTATACGCTTCCGAACCTGTAGCACGCATTGCCATAGAGGTAATCAGTATAAACGAAGAACACCACTTGATGTACCATGCAACAATATCTCGTGTAATACTATCCACTAAACCACCCCATGATGATATTAATGATAATAATCCAACCACAGAATAGATTAGTACCCACTATGAACATACGAACCAGTGCGATATCATCCTCTCTACGCTTATCATACCCATCCTGTTCACCAAATGAACCAAGTGCATGTTTAATTACTTTATAAGTTATCCTCATCTCTCTTCTCCCAAGGGAATGGTTTATTGATATGCAACCCTACATACATGAGTGTTGCCATTATCACACACAGGACAAAACCTGCGATACTACTAATTTGTGCTACTTCTGTTTCCATAATCATTGCTCCTATGCAATATTCCACTTTCTAAACTTAACAAAGTCAAGTATATTCTCTTCAGGTGTGTAGACAGAATCATCTATATCACCTGGGTTAGGTTCGTCTTCGTATTCGACATGCAACTCAATGCGACCATTGATATTACGAATACACATAAGAGTGTCTTCTTCTATATCAGGATGCCGTGCAAAGAAATCTTCGGCACGAATCTCATCGTCAAAGAGAATCATGTCACCACTTACTTCCATTTTATATCCCATATATAACATTTTGGTTTTCCTTCTTTAAAATATCCAAAAAAATTTTTTAGTACGGCGTCAAGGTCATCCCGATGCCTTAACACTAGTGGACCAACGCAGAGGATTTCACATGGACTGTTTGCCACGCTCACTCAGAGACATTCTAAGACGCTCTATGCTACCCCTACACCCTATCTAGTGCAGTAAGTGGGAGGGGCGTTCTCATCCCCTCCACGAATGTTCGGACATTACCCTCTGAGACTTTCACATATGCATGATATATTATAGGTAACTCTCAGATGAACCCTTTAATATATAGCCATTATACTACAGCATGCAGTCTATGTCTAGTGGAATACCTTATCTACTCCGTTAATTACTATGAAATCTATCTCTACCTGGCCGATGATGTCTTCACCACCCCTAGATAGGACACTGGCACACATCATGTCCCAACAGTCATTCTCATGAACCTTGGACATGGCCAGTTGCATCTCTTTACTATTCAGTGGTATCTCCACTGGTATACCTGATGCGATGTGTATACCTTTTAACCCATTAACCATGATACTACTCCTATTAAACTGAACGGTACGCCGAACATACAGAGGAAACAACAGAACGAACTGTTGCAAAACCATATGTCAAGTCTTCTTAATCTTCTTTGGTTGTTTGTCATCATATGGATACCATAACAAAAAGTGAGACCCATTGTCAACCCCTAGTATATACTCCAGTATACATTGGAGTATACATATGATATGCATGGTACTCTACTATATATCAGGAGTACCATTAACACATAGACCTTACAGACATGGGGTCTTTCGCCTGTTACCTTCGTCAATTCATCATGGATACATCCTATCAAAAAGTGAGGGTCATTGTCAACCCCTTGAGAACCCCTATAGGAGGGACGGTCTCTCTCGTGTCCTCTCTTAGGTTCTCTCAGGTTATA
>VMHT01087244.1_pt1 | contig 10506 bp, 13 predicted proteins | sample 4693611 | NCBI WGS metagenome assembly VMHT01 (sample SAMN12280063, study PRJNA550983) | marine metagenome | isolation source: seawater sampled from same location over 5 years 0.02-0.2 micron viral filtrate | place: USA: collected off the coast of southern California halfway between the port... ...
GGTTGGGCTCTCAGGAAGTTCCCGCTTCGAGCGGCGTTGCCTTGCATAAACAAGACTTGCTGGCGCTTTTAACGCCAACAGGGCCCATTATTCGAGCCGTTGTTGGTCTGGCGGTATCGTGTAGACCAAAGTACCCGGCCTTTCAGCGAGGGATTAGACTGTATCTTAAGCCCCATCGAGTTGGTTAAACTGTCATTTGGAACCGATGCCCGTTCAGTCGTTGGGGCCTTATCATATCCATTACCATGGCGGACGTAGATGATAAGCTGGCGGATTGCCCAATTCCTAGCGTTTTTACCATTGGGGACGGCCATTAACCGTGTTCTTGTTCAATGTTTCCAAGGAACAATGGGTAGCTAGGACTCTAAGGGGGTTCCCGCCTCAAGGCATCTCGCTTCCGAAGAAACTAGCGCTTGGGTTAGATGAACTTTTTTTTCGTGTCTCCTTCGTCCTGAAGGATTCGCATAATTATTTGAACAATATTTACATGGAAATCTCCTTTTCAGTCCACGTTTAGACTTTTCGATGGCTGTATGTATCTGATTTATTTTATACGGAATTTGTAGATAGGGTTTTATGTCTTCTATAAATTTCAGAGCATCTTTGTGACATAATCTCCAAGTGTTACTGTGACAAATTTTATCAGAAGCCGGGGATTTTCATATTAAAAATGCAATATGCATATAACATATGTTACATCTGAGGACCTCAATTGTTTTTCCGCGATCAGAGCCTTTATAATCGCGGCAAAGCGCTTTTCTAGGCATACCGTTCACCTTCTTTGTCTTGAATTTTTGCCTTGACGTTCTCAATGGTGTCCGAGGGCTCGACGTCGAGGGTGATGGTCTTTCCGGTCAATGTTTTTACAAATATCTGCATGTGATATTGTTTGTTAGATGTGTAGGTATATAGTTATAATTGCGTAAAAATGAATGTAAAGTTGTACTAATGTTTATGTCAAAGTTGGTGCGATGGGATTTGTTTTGAAAGTTGACACCAACTATATATGTTCTAACGTTATTATTAAAATGCCGCGCATGAAATATGTACATCGGCGGCGATTAAGGCGCATTTTGTACAGTTGGTGTGTATGTCTAGGCCTTGTAACCATATTTTTGATCCTCAATATGTTTCGACCCGGACCAAGACGCATCGACAACAAACTGTACGTATACTGGATGTCCACCGATGCCGAACTTGAAGCCGACATGGAATGGGACCTAGACGACGTACCCAACATCGTCACTACTCGCATAAAAACCTTCGACCACAAAGTCGCCATCCAAAAAGCATACGACGAACGACGCCCCATTGCATTAATCATTCAAGACGGCGTTCACTTCTCCAACATACTCTTGGAACAATGGGAAAAAATCATTGCCACCGCACCAGCAGACTGGTCCATGCTACAAATGTGGACCAACAACTCCATCATACGCAAACACGGTGAATCACTACATGATCCATGGATTGCATGGTTCCCACAACACACCTCACAAGAAGCATTCTTCATCAACAAAAATGGCATGCGCAGTGCACTCCAAAACAAAGGACCCCTATTCAATAGAGCACAAACATACACATCCACACAACCATACGCCAAATCCAAACAACTCGTTGAATTGTCAACTCAAGTACCTAAGGTGTACGCACTAAACAGATCTATCCTCGTCATTACCACAACACTCATTGAAAACCAAAAACAATTTCAACAAGAACTCTCAGACTGGAAACGAGACTTTTTGGCGCTACCAGCCAAATGGCATTTGTCCATCATCGTGCGCAACCCAACAATGAAAAAATACGTAAAGCAGCACTGGCCCAAATTACCCAACCTCAAACTATACATCGAACAACTACAAGGACAATACAACAAATTCCAATTCATTCGACGATCCATAGACGACATGAAATCATTCAAACACGTCATCGTCAAAGATTCCGACATTGGTCTATCGGGATTTCCATGGCACACCTTTTTTGAAGCTCAAGAGGCTGCTTACGGTGTTGGAGGCTCTGTCGTCACCGGTGCCTTGCGCCAAATCAAAAGAGGCATTGACAAACGCCAATGGTTCAAATTTCAAGACGGAAACACATGGAAAAAACAATATCCCAAAATGTTCACGGAAATTAAGACACACAAAGTACCATTCCTAGAACAATTTTTTGTCATGATGGAAGGCTCATTTGCCAATTGGTTCTTCACACGCACGCTAACCGACACATTCCTCGTCAACGACGACAATTCCAGAACCAAATCTAATTGGGGCCCAGATACATTATGGTGCGGCGCGGCAAAACAATGGGCCCCATTCAGAACACCGTGTCTTCTTGTACCCGTCATAGCAACACACCGAGACACACGACAAGTCCTTTTGTGGAACTCATCTGCCCATCGCAAATACATCAATATGCACCAAAATCAAAAATATAGACAAGCATTCTCAAAATGGCTATTCTACGACAGCTCTGATATCACACATGAGCTTAAACCTATGTAACAGTATTTCCATTAACGATTCCAGCTGCATGACTTCCTTTTCCAAATTCAGTTGACGCCATCTAGAAATATAGCCAGCATAATGCGAAGCAGATATATCAGCAATGCGTGTCAACAATTGGTGAATTTGTTTCACAGCATCTACAACATTATGTGACGCCGTTTTCAAAGGCTCGCGGTCACAGTGAAGCGCAACACACGTTGCCTCGATCGTTTGCAAAGTGCATGCAATATCATGTTTGTCCAATATTTGCTGCAACGTAACCACAGTACCAGACGTACGCAGTGACGTTATTAATGATACAGTCGAAGCCACTACTGGAGATATTGCAGATGATACTACCATCTTCCCAGCAGTTCCTGCGATATAAACAAGTCCTGCTTGCATGCATTTTGTATAAATCATAGTAAATAGTGAACATTTATTGTTTTGTGAGTATAAAGCATTATATATTTTTACTTAAATTATGGACATTTACGTATACCACTACAAGTGCCCACAATGGTATGGATGGCAAACCGGAACAAGACGCCTCTACGTTGAAGGCGCTGTCCACCCCGAGGAAGCAGTCAAAAGCGACGCAAAAAAAATATCGGGATCTGACGATTGTGACATACACTTGATACAAAAATTTACAATGATCATAAAAGATGTCCAAACCTACCCCGCCATGGCATGTCTACCATTACATAAATGTAAAATCCCCGCTCACAACACATAACTTGTATAACTTCACATATCATTTCATACAACATTGATGCCATTTCAAAATGTCAAAGGGGCTTTGTTTGTATTTGTGCTCGTTTGGTTTGTGTGTGCACACTACGCATGGAAAAGAATTATGAATGAAAAAACAACTAAATTGAGAAAACGAACAACCCCCTCCAAACCTACAGATGCCATTTATGTACTTACACTGCAAGGAGTTGAAGGCGCCGATAAACACAATAAACATAGATTAGATGAATTCACGGATCATCTTAATAAACTAAACTGCACAAACAGAATCAAGATAAACGTGTGTCATGGCATTTATAAACCGCATCTTCAGCCAGGATTTGGGACAACAGAAGCATATATAAATTGTCTTGATAAAATTTACAAAGATGGTGTGCAAAGAGCATACATATTCGAAGATGATATTCGTTTCTTTGATCGCGAAACTTGCTTAGGGATCAAACCCAAACTACAGGCTTCACCTAAAAATACCTTTCTGCTGCTTTATGGAGGACATCATTGGGAATATGATATGCAGGCTTCGCAGGGCAAATACAATGCCGTAAAAAAAGCATGGGGGGCATACGGTTGGGGAATTCGAAGAGAAAATATTCAACCGGTCAAAGACGGATTTTATCAAGAACTCAACTCGGGAATCAATATCGTATCACCAGAAAAAAGCTGGCAAAGAACAGCTCTTGCTCAAAAGAAAGTTATATACGCCACAATTCCTTTACTATTAGAACATCCTGCTTCGTGGTCGAACACATGGCGCGGAAGTAGGCCAAAAATAGATGAAAATACATTAGTTGACGAGTCAAATTAGAATTCATTTAGTTTAATTGATGATAAAACAGTTTAATATTTAGCGAAGCTGATTTCTAAGCTGCTTCTCGTACTCCATATCCTTCAGGAATGCGTTCTCACCATTGCGAACCGATCGGCAACCTGGGTACACATTAGGTCCCCACATACCGGTGTTGAGCTCAATATTGGTGAATTCGCCGCCTGCCTTGTTCTTGCTGAGCGAGTGTCCCTTGAAGCACACCGTGTTAAGGTTGCGCAACGGATCGAGGAACTGATCATTCGTCATGTAGGACTTGAGTGCGTTTAAACCGAGTGCTGCTGCATATTTATCCGCACCGGGGAAGTGCTCTTGACTGAGGTCGAGTTGATTGTTGGATGCGTCCAGCACATCGGGGGAGAAAGCACCCGTGATATCGAGTGGGTTCTGGACTTTGGCACCTTTTGGAATGAGAAGAGCGATAAGGTCTCTGGTAAATCTCTCGCCTGTGACCTCTACTCCGAATGAATGAGCCCCTTCTTTATCGAAGAGCTGTGCTCCTTCTCCGCTGACATATGAATGAGCGAAAATGTCTTCGGCAATGGCCACGTTCTTTGGCTGCTTCACTACACTTTTGTGATAAAACGTATAGTGGCCAATGTGGACCTTGTGGATCACATCGTCGGTCAACATAAAATCGTGGTGGCCGTGAGCGGTAAACCCGGTGTCAAGTCCGCCCTTCATGAGAACGCCCGACGCCATGTTGTACGTCTCGAATGGGCGTACGAGAAGCACAGTGGCATCATTATCAGCGATGGTAATTCCAGCATTTGCAGCATTGGCCTTGGCGGCTTCGAGGGCATCACTGTATCTGACACGCTCATAGTTGTCCGTATCCATAGAGTAGATGAAGAGGTCGCGATCACCATTACCTACGTCTCCGTCCTCGGGCATGACAAAGAATGAACCGATCTGGCGCTCTCTGACAAGGAGATCACGGGGCTCTCCGATAAAATCAATATCGAAAGGACGGGTCTCGAAAACTTTCGATCCGCGAAAGCTGAGCAGATTGCCTGGTCCCTTCTCCAGGTTGGCTGCGGCACCGGCACCCTTGCGGTAAAACTCGACTTCTGCACTAGGTACCATAGTCACGTAAATGGACATTTTTGATGGGAGAATCCACACATTTGGCGAGACTCCCTCGTACTTCATCTGGTCCTTAATTTCTGCGTCAAGTAGGTATAGCCCACGTTCTTGCTTCTGAACAATAGCCCAGCGTTTCCTGGCAGTGGAGAGGAGCTGGCCGGGACGGGTTACGGTGGCACCGTGCTGGCGCTCCCACTCCTTGTAGTGGTTCTTGCTGGACAAGAGTGCGTGAATGACCCCGTGGTAGGCAGTCTCATTGACGGAATCGACGATCTGGCGAAGATTCATCAGGTAATGCTGGCGACCTTGATCAGTTTTGTAGAAACCGTGCTCAATAATGAAGGCCAACCCTCTTCGAACCAATCGATCTGACCTACTTTCACGCTCTGCAGTCACATATCTTGGGACGCCTTGGTGCGGTTCCAAATCCATAAGTGTTTTGTTAAAACGGAAAATTTCCCACTTAACGGATAGGTCATCAGTCAAAACCCATGGTAAAACGTCTTTGGTGTACCAGGCGTCCTCCTCTGTGATGAGGTAGTCAAAGACTTTCTCTAAATGCTTGTTTTTGCCTTCATAAGCCTTAGGTAGGTTGTAGGTCTCGTGAGCGAATTTATCCTCAGCTAGCATTTTCTGGTATTGTGGCTCGACTTTCCCAAAGAAGGGCTCAAGTGAGTGCAAAGTTCCTCCAGAAGTACCGTTATCCATTTTTGATGTATAGAAAACGAGGGTCTTATATAGTGTATTTTGTTGTTAAAAAACGCAAAAACTGTTTTTACATGTTGTGTTGTAGACTATAAAACGTTGTGTATATGCTAGTAGATGGGTCAATTGGTTAGTCAGCTTGAGTGGATTTGGGATTCATTTCATCGCGAGACAGGTGTGTTAATTTTGGGGTTGGATAATGCGGGTAAAACTGCAACATTGTATGCGTTGCATCTTGGCGAGCCAATGCCTTATACTGTGCCAACCATAGGTTTTAATGTGGAAGGTGTTCGCGTTGGCAAGTTGGATGTAAAGATGTGGGACATAGGTGGTCAGGATAAATTTCGCGCGTTGTGGCCGCATTACTTTGCACAGACGGATGGCATAGCATTTGTAGTGGACTCATGTGATCGTGAGCGTTTTGAGATTGTGCGTTCAGAGCTACATAGACTAATGTCGCACAAGGAGCTTGTGGGCAAACCGTTTTTGATTTTGGCGAACAAACAGGATTTGCCAGGTTCTGCGTCAAAAGAGGAGTTGCGAGAGATTTTGCAGATGGATGCTGTGAAGAGTTCGGAATGGTATATTGTGGAGTGTTCTGCAGTCAAAAATGACCGTGCAAAGATTGGGTTTGAGTGGCTGGCCGATCAATTGTAAAAAAAGAGTATAATGTATGTTATGAACAAAATATAAATGTTTAAGTTTTTATCAGGTGTATTCGTTGGGTGGACAGCTGCCCGTATTTTGCCACCGCCTCCTTCTGATAGAATGCCTTGGCAGCCCCCTACTGTCTCTGAATTACGTATATTGGCCCAACATGTGGCGCGCTCATTAGATGCTGTGAAAGAGTTTGTCGAAGAAGACGAAGATGATCAGCGAGCAGACTGATCAGCGAGCAGACAGAACGCGTTTTTCGTATGTCTCTGGTATTTTCTCGACGGTTCTGGATGCGCAATTTGCACATACGAGTTCATGACCGGGTGAGAAGTAAACATTCGACGAGCAAGATATGCATTTGTACTTAAACGCCGTTTGGCCTGGCTGTATAATTGCATTGAATTTCCTTTTTCGCCTTTTGGGTGCCGTTTTTTCTACTTTTGGAATATGTAGGGAATAAGAACTGTGCATTTGCCAATTAAAATAAAAGTGTCATACTTAAATATGAGTATGCGTAACATATATTCTTTGCAAGATCAGGGATTGGCGGATGCGCCAGAGCAGGGTTCTGAGGCGTGGTTGGCTGGTCGTGTGGGTCGCATAACTGGTTCAAAGCCGGGCGACTTGTACTTTAACTTTAAGCAGGAATCAGATTGGGACGATATATTGCAAAAGTGGTTTGGCGATAAGCGCGAAGAGTTTGACGCAGTGGCGATCAAGAGAATGGCCTGGGGCAGTAAGCATGAAGATACCGCTGTTGATGTGATTGTGGATCATATACCAAATGCCCATTTCTTCGAGTGTCCCATGATCCCTATTGACGACATTTATGCTGCGAGTCCTGACGGAGCTGTCATTGTGTTGAACAAGCCCATGGATAAACTGACTGCACTTGCGAAGGCAAATCTTACCAAGGAAGACGTGGCGTGGCATGCCAACGTTGAGATTAAGTGTCCAGGCGGAGGCATTGGCAAGACACCCGAAGAGATGGCCGCCATGGTTCGGAAAAAATGGAAATGTGCTGCACCCTACTACATGATACAAATTCATCAAGAAATGGCCGCCCAGAAGACCAACGAAACTTTATTTGTTACGTGGACACCGTTGCTGACACGAATGTGGCGCATCAAATTCGATGCTTCGTTTTGGAATCTTTGCTTGGAAGTGCTTGAGAACTTTCGGCTCAAAAACGTACCGTTCGACGTCATGTTTTCCAAGGTACAAACTCTGAAACGACGATGCTTTGGCGTGTCAAACGTGCCGATTTGGAAAGAAATTTCAACACCAAGTATTTAAGCATTTTACATAAAATATGAATGAATGTTTGAATGTCCTATTTGTTATCAAAACCGGCGTAAAGTAATTACGTTACAGTGTAACCATACTATATGTCAATCTTGTTGGAAGAAATGGTCTAAAAAAGAATTGGATTATTTTGATAAGCGATGGCCCACGTGTCCTTGTTGTCGCGATCCTCAAAAGCCATGGTATTTGCGCGAGGAAAACCAACAATTAATAGTTTTTGTATGCATGTTCGTTCTGTTTTGGTTCACATATCGCTCGCAGGAGGCTGGGCCGATTGGACCTGTTGTTGATTAAACGATCGCCATGCTTGTAGGAATTCTTCTGAGGGTTTCTCTCGCGGTCTTTCACCGAATTGGTGGACATTTGGCAATTCGGGTACATCTGCTACGTTGTTGGGCGCTACATATTCGATGTCTTTGCCTTTTACAACAAATGGTTCCCATGCATATGCATTTGCGAGACATCTCCTGGTGGCAAGTCGTGAAGATATTCTTCTGGGTCCGGACGATTGCGAGTCAACGTAGTAGAGGTTCTTTTGGCCATTTTCATCTTCTGGGCGAATACATGTGAAATGTCTTCGTAAAGGTTGGTGCAAAATGATTCCCTGGAACATCTCGTCTTGCACAAGCTCGTCCATAGAAGGACCCTTCCATTCTCTACATTGTTTTGTTTCTACAGCCCTATACACTTCAAAACCACGCGCTCTCAGTGCTTGGAGCACTGCAGAGACAGACCAATCGCCAGTATACGCTTGGTGATTTTGTATAGCATCGCCTGTTTCTTCGTGAATTGTTTTACACGCGCTATCCATATTCTGCCGCGTGATGGCTCCAGTCTTGAGCACATTCTGGATTGCATGCAGACCACATTCTTGGGACTTTTGTTTTGCAAAAAACATCTGTCTGATTCTTCAAGTGTGGTTTAAATAGGTTCACATATTTGTAACATAGTTTTGAAAAATCATACTTTGAAAGCTTCGATCTGACTTGTGAATAATATATAATTTTGAAAGCATGATAACTAATTTTGTCATTGATCGTAGCGTATCTTCATTTCTTTCTATTCCCGGTTTCGTTCAGTTTCGAAAGACGTGTAAGGTTTTGTATAATGACGAGGAGGCCTGGCAGAATAGGACAAAGAATTTGCCGATATATGTGCCTAATGCAAAGCATAGACTAGGGTTGAATTACCTTTTGAAATGGTCAACTACATGGGAGAACTTTCCTGGCTCGTTGCAGTGGTATCAACGCATTGTCAACTGGTTAGAGTATAGAATATCCATTAGGCTAATGTTTTCATTTATTCGAACACAAAATGTAGAGTTCTTTAAGAACATGGATTGGTCCAATTTATCCTCGAAGCAACAATTTCATTGGCAACTCCTTTTTCATCGCAATCGAAGACTATTTAAGTCCTCTATCTTGGACTACGATGGCCGGCCCAGAAAACGACTTCGATCTGGAGTGCCATATAGACGAATTGCACAGTCATGTTTCTAAGAACATATTCATGACAGCATTCCTAAATTGCGATTCTTTGCCACGGGTGTGGACTCTCACAGAACCTAAAACAATTAATTTTAAGATACGCGCGCGATCAGCGAAGGGTCAGCCTAAGATAGACTACTTACTGATTACATTTCAAATGTATTGTATTAGGAATAACGATGAGAACGAAGAAATAAGTCAATATTTAGGATCTTGTGTTTTAGATATATCACAGTGTAAAAAGAAATCTTATCACTCGGCTATTCGAGATGCTTCTTCGTCACCCCCGCTCCATTCAGGTCAATTATCCGTTACTTTTGTTCATAAGCCAGTCGTCACTGTGCCGCATCCCATTCAGTGCCCTAGTTTTGCCAGAGAATTATACTCTGCAGCCACGGCAAATCTAAATTGGATCGAAGGGTTTGGTTCGAAGGGTCTGCCGCCAATTGTGCACGGATTGCGCCTGGTACATTCGCCATATTACGTTAATTATATGGGAATCAGCATGCCCTCTGGTGCATTCTGTATGATAGATACAGAGAAGAGCAAGAAAATATATCGCGCCATCAAGTCGCACAATCAAAGACTAAGCATAGCGCTTTCCAGGAATACAATGACATCGACAGACTTCATACAAACTGTCGACGATCTCATGAAGTCATCTATCAAGTCAAAGCACATACGATGTTTAGCCGTAGTAGCCGATTGGCTCACCTTACATACGCAAATGGATATAAGGTACAGTGCCGATGTTCAAATGAAACCAGAATTAACGTCTACAGAGCGTTGGGACATACCTAGAATGCCATCAAAAAACGGTAAGACTGTATTCAATGGTGATTGTGAAGATTATGCTCGGGAAATATACCAACATTGCAAGGAACTGAAACATTGGATTAAGCCAAAGCTGAATGCAACGGCATTAGAATCAGCTGTTGCTGTCCTTTATATGTATGTGCCAACAATCGAACAAGGTGCTGTGGACAAGTCGGCGCATACTCGTTTCATCAAATACGACGCGCCATACCGCAACCACATTTGGGCAGCTATGCATCCAAGATGTTCGTGGCGTTCAAAGTGTACGGTTCAAATCAATTTGAATCAAATGTATGAAGCTTGGCCGCGGCAAAAGTGTGAAAAGAATCTGCCAATGATTCATTTAGAGGGTACTGGTGAAGTATACCCTATTGTAATGAGAGAAAAA
>VMHT01143443.1_pt1 | contig 10506 bp, 8 predicted proteins | sample 4693611 | NCBI WGS metagenome assembly VMHT01 (sample SAMN12280063, study PRJNA550983) | marine metagenome | isolation source: seawater sampled from same location over 5 years 0.02-0.2 micron viral filtrate | place: USA: collected off the coast of southern California halfway between the port... ...
ATACTCCAAGAGATGACACTGCGAATAAATATAGTACCCCTACATTTATGTCTGATAATACAAAATCTTCGCTCATTGGAATCACTGCCCAAGCGACTAAAGCGAGTGTCATAGTTACGATTGGAGCTAAAATAAAAACTGCTTTGTTTGCGCTAGCAGGAATAATTATTTCTTTAAAAATATATTTTAGGGCATCAGCAATTGTTTGTAGCAACCCAAACGGACCTACCACATTTGGTCCTTTTCTTTTTTGCACCAGACCCCAAACTCGTCGATCCAACCATACAATCATTGCAACTGAAACCAGTATTGGTACCAACAAGAATAAAATCTTATACACCTCTTGACTTAAAATCTGTATAAATTCAAACATTAGTTATCAGTTCCACTCTTTTTAATTTTTTGACGAATTTGCCTACATTCACTCATTGTCTTTGAAGATCTGGAGATGGAATTTGTATAGTAATAATCAAGTTCACGCACAAAAATCTCTTCGCTTAAAAAATTTGTTTTAATACTAGAGTTTTTAATTTCGGTAAATTTAGGTAATTCGTCAATATTTGAAAAATTTTTAATTGTAGATAAAACTTCTTTTCGTAAAAGGTCAAAATTTAATTTTTCTGTTCTAGTATTTAAATTATATATAATTCGATTAAATATTTTCCAATCTTCCAAAGCTTCTCCAATTGGGTAAGAGGCTTTTTTGCATTCTTGCACTCTACCTTCTAAATTTTCGTACAAACCATTTTGTTCTGTATAAGTAGCACTTGGTAAAATTATATCAGCTAGTTCAGCTCCTCTATCTCCATGACTACCTTGATAAACAACAAATTCATCATTTTTTTTAAAATCAAGATTGTCTGACCCGAGCAAATATAAAAATTTAAATTTCCTGTTCTCCAGTTTTTTGAAAAAAGAAAGCTCATTTTCATTTTTAATAGGTAAAATTTTTAAATCAATTAACCCTACTGTTGAAGCATTTTGAGTCAGTATATTCAATGAATTCCAATTTTTATTAATGAGGTTATTATTAATTAAAAAATTTTTTAATTCTTCAAATATGTATTTTCCACTCTCTAGCTCGAGTGCAGACTCACCAATTATGATTAATGGTTTTTTTGCTTGTAAAAGTTTTTTTGAGAAATCGCTATCTTTATTGATAATCTTTTTAATATCATCTGTTTTATTACCTAAGATTGTATAATCATAAGTAAGATCACCTGGATCTCCAAATGAAAAAATAGGAATGCGATTTTGAACATATGTTTTTCTAATTCTTGTATTCAATATTGTTGCTTCATGTCTTGGATTTGTGCCTACAAGCAAAATTAGATCAGAATTTTCAATTCCTTTAATTGATGAATTAAATATGTAATTCATTTTTTCTTCTGGATTTATGTAAAAGTCTTTTTCCCTAAACTCTAAGTTGTCACTTTTAATTATCTCAAATAGTTTTTTAAATCCCAATGCATTTTCCATATTGACCATATCTCCAATATGGCCTGCTATTTCCTCAGGCTCAAAAGTTTTTATTTTATCAGTTAAAAGTTTTATTGCTTCTTCCCAACTAGATTTTTGTAATTTATTTTGTTTTTTAATATATGGGACATCAATTCTTTGTTTCAATAAACCATCACAGGAATATCTTGTTTTATCAGAAATCCATTCTTCGTTAATTTCATTGTTAAGTCTGGGTAAAATTCTTTTTACTTCCCAATTGTATGTATCAACTCTTATATTTGATCCAACTGCATCCATTACATCTATACTCTCAGTTTTTTTTAATTCCCAAGGCCTTGCTTCAAAAGCGTATGGTTTTGAAGTCAATGCGCCAACAGGACATAAATCTATTACATTTGCTGATAACTCTGACTCCATAGACTTTTCTAAGTAAGTAGTGATTTGCATATTTTCTCCTCGACCGATTGCCCCGATTTCAGGAACTCCCGCAACTTCTGTCGCAAATCTTACACATCTCGTGCAGTGTATGCATCGGGTCATTTGTGTTTTAATTAAAGGACCCATGTATTTTTCTGGAACGAATCTTTTATTTTCAACAAACCTAGACTTGTCTACTCCATAATATAATGACTGGTCTTGCAAGTCGCATTCCCCTCCTTGATCGCAAACAGGACAATCTAAAGGGTGATTAGCTAATAAAAATTCCATTACACCTTTTCTGGCTTTTTCTACTAAAACTGTATTTGTTTTTATATTCATCCCTTCTGTAGCCGGCATGGCACAAGACGCTATAGGTTTTGGAGATTTGTCCATTTCAACTAAACACATCCTGCAATTACCAGCAATTGATAATTTTTCGTGATAACAAAATCTTGGTATCTCTACATCAGCAATCTCACAAGCTTGCAAAACAGTCATCCCTTTTTCAAACTCTATCTCTTTTCCATTAATTATAATTTTAGGCATTTTTGTTTTCCAATAAATGTTGATCTACTAAATAAGGATTGTTTAATTTTTTTTTAATTAACGGTTCTTCCCTACAACGACTTTCTACCTCTTTTCTAAAATGTCTAAGTAGTCCCTGTACTGGCCATGCAGAACCTTCTCCAAAAGCACATATTGTATGACCTTCAATTTGTTTAGTTACATCAGAAAGTAACTCAACATCGCTGAAGGTAGCTTTTCTTTTAACCACTCTATCTAAAATTCTCCACATCCACCCAGAACCTTCTCTACATGGAGTGCATTGACCACAACTTTCGTGTTTATAAAATCTTGCAATTCTAGCCATACATTCAACTATGTCTTGATCTTTATTAATAACTACAATTCCGGCTGTTCCTAATCCGCTTTTATTTTCAATTAAAGAGTCAAAATCCATTGTAATTGTGTCACAAATTTTTTTTGGTAATAACGGCATTGAGGAACCGCCCGGTATCACTGCTTGGAGATTCTCCCAACCTCCAACTACTCCTCCAGCATGTTTTTCGATTAATTCTTTTAATGGAATACCCATTTCCTCCTCTACATTACAAGGAAAATTTACGTTACCAGAAATACAGAATATTTTTGTACCAGTATTTTTTGGTGTACCAATTGATGCAAACCATTTACCACCTCTTCTCAAAATTGTAGGTACTACAGCAACTGTCTCTACGTTGTTAACGATAGTTGGACACCCATATAAACCAACTAGTGCTGGAAAAGGAGGTTTTAGTCTTGGTTGACCTTTGTTCCCCTCAATACTTTCAAGCAAAGCTGTTTCTTCGCCACAAATATAAGCCCCAGCTCCATAATGAATATGAATATCAAAATCCCATCCAGATCCGCACGCATCTTTTCCAATAAGTTTTTTTTCATAAGCTTGATTTATAGCATCCTGTAATCTTTTACCCTCATTATAATACTCTCCTCTTATATAAATGTAACAAACATGTGCATTAATTGCGTATCCAGCAATTAAACATCCTTCAATTAATTTTTGAGGTTCAAATCTTAAAATATCTCTATCTTTACATGTGCCTGGTTCTGACTCATCTGCATTAATAACTAAATAATGGGGACGAGATCCTACTTCTTTGGGCGCAAAAGACCATTTGAGACCAGTTGAAAAGCCAGCTCCTCCTCTTCCTCTAAGTTCTGAGGTTTTTATTTCGTTTATAATCCATTCACGACCTTTAGAGATTATTCCATTTGTATTTTTCCAATCATCTCCTTTTAAAGAATTGTCAATGTCCCAGCCAAATTCATTATAAAGATTTTTAAAAATTCTGTCCTCTTTTTTAAGCATGTTTTTCTCCATTTAAAGGTGCAACTTTTTCTGGGGCGGAGTTTTTTCTACCTCTAAATGATCCAGGCTTTAAAGGTTTGTTGTTTATTAAAGATGTTAATATTTCTTCCGCATTTTTTTCATTCAGGTCTTCATAATAATTATCATTAATTTGTATCATCGGTGCGCTTACACATGCTCCTAAACATTCAACTTCTATCCATGAACAGTTTCCATTTTTTGATATTTCATTTTCGTTGGGAGAAATCTTTTCTTTACATAATTTAACTATCTTATCTGCCCCTCTTAATAAACATGGAGTTGTAGTACATACTTGAATAAAATGTTTTCCTACTGGAGCTAAATTATACATTGTATAAAAAGTAGCTACTTCATAAACAGAAATATAGGACATAGACAAATAGTTTGCTATGTACTTTAATGCTGCTAAGGGTATCCAATTTTCATTTTGTCTTTGTGCTAAATAAAGAAAAGGCATAACTGCACTTTTTTTATTTTTTGTAGGATAGCGTTTTAAAATTTTCTCGGCTTTTATTAAATTTTCCTCCGAGAATTTAAATTCTTTTGGTTGAATATCGTGTACCTTTTTTATACTCATCGATCTACCTCACCAAACACTATATCTAAAGATCCTAGAACAGCGGGTACGTCTGCTAACATGTGACCCCGAATTAAATGATCCATAGCTTGAAGATGGGAAAAACCCGGAGCTCTAATCTTACACCTGTAAGGTTTATTACTACCATCTGATATCAAATAAACTCCAAATTCTCCTTTTGGTGCTTCGACTGCGGTATAGACGTTTCCTTTAGGAACTCTGTATCCTTCTGTAAACAATTTAAAATGGTGAATTAATGCTTCCATTGATTGTTTGATATCATCTCTATTTGGTGGTGAAATTTTATTATCAATGGATTTGATAGGACCTTTTGGTAGTTTTTCAATACATTGTAAAATAATTTTAACACTCTCCCTCATCTCCTCTATTCTACAAAGATATCTATCGTAACAATCTCCATTTTTACCTACCGGTATCTTAAAATCTAAATCTTTATAAATTTCATAAGGTTGTGACCTTCTTAAGTCCCAAGGTATTCCAGATCCTCTTAGCATAACGCCAGAAAAACTATGATCTAATGCTTCCTTTTTAGATACTATTCCAATTTCAACATTACGTTGTTTAAAAATACGATTATCCGTAAGCAAGGCCTCTAAATCGTCAATTATTTTTGGAAATGAATGACAAAACTTCTCAATATCTTCTACTAATTTTAATGGAATATCTTTATGTACACCGCCAGTTCTGAAATAATTTGCATGTAATCTTGAACCAGATGCTCTCTCATAGAAGGTCATTAGTGTTTCTCTCTCTTCAAATCCCCATAGAGAGGGAGTAAGAGCTCCCACGTCCAATGCTTGTGTAGTTACATTTAATATATGGCTAAGAATTCTACCGATCTCACAAAAAATAACTCTTATGTATTTTGCTCTAATAGGAACTTCTACATTCAATAATTTTTCAGCTGCCAAAGCAAAAGCATGTTCTTGATTCATTGGAGCTACATAATCCAGTCTATCAAAGTAAGGTAAGGCCTGGGTATATGTTTTTTGCTCAATTAACTTCTCCGTACCTCTATGAAGTAATCCTATATGAGGATCTGCTTTTTCGACTATCTCCCCATCTAACTGCAAAATCAGTCTCAAAACTCCATGTGCAGCTGGATGTTGTGGACCAAAATTAAGACTTAACGATTTAGTTTTTTTTACCATCTTTTCTTGTTTTTATTTCTTTAATATAATTAGTTCCTACCCATGGACTCTCAAAATCGAAATTTCTATAGTTTTGCTCAAGCTTAACAGGTTCATAAATAACTTTTTTTTCTTTTTCGCTATATCTTACTTCGTTAAACCCCGTTAAAGGGAAATCTTTTCTTAAAGGATGCCCTTTGAAACCGTAATCAGTTAAAATTCTTCTTAAGTCTGGATGATTTTTGAATTTTACTCCATACATGTCAAAGACTTCTCTTTCCATCCAATTAGCAGATGGAAAAATTTTAGTTAATGAATATATAATTTGGTTAACCTGAAATCTTGTTGAAAGTTTAATTCTAAAATTATTTTCGTGAGAAAGAAATAAGTATATAAGTTGAAATCTTTTATCATTTTCTGGGTAGTCTACTCCTGCTATATCAATCAACTGCTTAAATTTGCAATTTTCATTTAATTTTAAGAATTGAACTACTTCAATTAAGTCTTTATCACCAATTTCTATCAAAAGTTCATCGTTATCTATAGATGATTTCTGAATTTTACTTGTAAGTTCAGAGCTAATTAGTTTTTCAAGTTTTTGCAATTGTAAAGTCATTTTATCTTTTGAGCGATCCTTCTCTCCTAATTTTTTTTTGTAATTGTAAAATTCCATAAAGTAAGGCTTCAGCTGATGGTGGACATCCAGGAATATAAATATCTACTGGAACAATTTTATCGCAACCTCTTACAACTGAATAAGAATAATGGTAATAACCTCCGCCATTAGCGCAGCTTCCCATGGAAACTACGTACCTAGGTTCTGGCATTTGATCATAAACTTTTCTCAATGCAGGGGCCATTTTGTTTGTTAAGGTTCCAGCTACAATCATCACATCAGATTGTCTCGGGGATGCTCTTGGCGCTGCTCCAAATCTTTCCAAATCATATCTTGGCATTGATGTTTGCATCATCTCCACTGCGCAACATGCAAGACCAAAAGTCATCCAATGCAAAGAGCCTGTTCGTGCCCAATTAATTAAATTATCGGTAGATGTTGTTATAAAACCTTTTTCAGCAAAATCTTTTGCTAAATCTTTGAATTCTTCTGGTATCTCACTTTGTTTTCTTGAATTTAAAAATGAGTCAATCTTTATTCCCATTCTAAAGCTCCTTTTTTCCACTCATAAATAAAACCAATTGTTAATACACCTAGAAAAAACATCATTGACCAAAATCCCACCGCACCTATTCCTCCTAAAGAAATTGCCCATGGAAATAGGAATGCAATCTCTAAATCAAATATAATAAAAAGAATTGCTACTAAGTAAAATCTTACGTCGAATTCCATTCGAGAGTCATCAAATGCTTCAAATCCACACTCATATGCTGAAAGTTTTTCCGGGTCAGGATTTGATGGCGCGGCTAAAAAATTAACTGCTATAAACCCTATACTTAAAAATAGAGCTATAAATAGAAATATAATTATGGATAAATATTCTGTTAAAAAAGTATAAATCATTTTATTTATTAATATCTACCTCAATACCGTAGTTTAAGGATTCTTATATTAACTTAGTTTGTTTATAACATTTACACTTAAAGAGTACAGGACAGAAGGAAGCATTTTTGTTCATCAATAAATGTTGATTTATAACTTCCTACATGAAAATCATTATCAACTAGTGGCGGGAGTGACCGGGCTCGAACCGGCGACCTCCTGCGTGACAGGCAGGCGCTCTAACCAACTGAGCTACACCCCCCACAGTTATCAAATTTAATGGTGGGCGGTAAAGGACTCGAACCTATGACCCTCTCGGTGTAAACGAGATGCTCTACCAACTGAGCTAACCGCCCTATTAAATAAAAATGAGATATACAATAAAAAATTTATAAAGTAAAAAAGTATTTAATTAGTAATGCAATTTCGATAAATAGCTGTAATATTGATTTATTATGATTTTAAGCTGTAATTCATGTGAAAAAAAATTTGTTGTTCCTGATGTAGCTATAACTACAGCAGGTAGGACTGTTCAATGTGGCTCTTGTGGTAATAAATGGAAACAATTCCCATTAACAAAAAAAATAGAAAAAAAAACGGATAAAAAAATCAGTATTAAAAAAACAACAAATATTCCAAAAATACCTAAACCTAAAAAAAAAAGAATTAACAAACCAAGGGAGATAAATTTATATTCTCCTGAATATTTACAAAAAAAACATGGAATTAGTATTAATAAGGTCGATGAAGTCAAAAAAACATCGCCTAATGCAAAAGTTTCATTTGGATTCTATAACTCATTGATTTTATTCATTGTTATAGTCATAGTTTTATCTAGAGGACTATACTTTTTTGAAAATTTTATCGTAAACTTTTTTCCTTTTAGTGAATATTATTTGGATTATTTTTTTGAGAGTATTAAAAATATGTTCGAAATTTGGAAAAATCTTATTTCCAATTAGTAACCTCTAATTCTTTTATATTAATAAAATTTTTTGAAAGATTTGAATTATTTTTTTTAATGTCTTTAAAAAAATTCCAAGCTAGGACTAAAAGAATATTCTTTTTATCTTTAATTTTTGATTTATGTTTAATCGGAATTTTTACGCCAGGTACAAATTTATTATGCTTTAAATTATTATCCTCGACTATAAAATCAATTTCATTTGTAATACCAAAAAAATTTAAGGCAGTTGTAGCTTTTGCAGGAGCCCCATAACCTATAATAGTCTTATTGTTGTTTTTTAATTTTTTTAAATTAGATAAGACATTTTCTCTTATTTCATAAACTTTTTTTCCAAATTTTTTGTACGTTTCAAAATTTTTAATTCCAAAGTTTTCTTCCTCCTTAAGTATTTTTTTTACACTTACATCTACCTTAATTTTTTTATCTTTTTTAATGTAAACTCTTATAGATCCTCCATGAGTATTTATTTTTTCAGACTTAAAAATTTTGGCATTAAATTGATTAAAAAAATTAATTAAAGATGTTAATGACCAATAATTATAATGCTCATGATATATGTTATCAAAGGTAAGGTCTTTAAGTGTATTCATTAAATACTGAACTTCTATGATTATAGTTCCTTTTTTACTTAACAAATACAACATACATTCTGCCATCTCTTTTAATTTATCTGAATGAGCAAAGACATTAGATGCCAAAATTAAATCTGCATTACCTTTAATTTTTTTAATATTTTTCTTATCTAAAAAACCATTGAACGTTTTAATCTTTTTTTTATTAGCAAGTCTTACTAGGTTTTTTGCTGGTTCAACTCCAAGAATCTTCTTAAATCCTAAATCTAGAAATGGTTTCAACGCAACTCCATCGTTGCTACCAACATCTATAACATATGTTTTTTTTTTGTTTAATTTTAGCTCCTTCGTATATTCTTTAGCTGCTTCAACAAAATGATTTCTAAAAACTTTTGAGGTAGAGGAAGTATATAAATAATTTGAGAACATTTTTTTTGGGTTGACCGCTACAGAAAGTTGGCAATTGTGACATTTACCACAATAATTGACCTCTAGTGGATACAGATCACATTTTTCATCTTTTTTATTTATTAAATTATTTGCTAATGGTTGGTATCCGAGTGATACGACTCTTTTGAGATTAGTGTTTCCACACGATCTGCAATCAAACTTATAACATTCTAATAACAAATTTTTTTCTTTTTCATCAACAAAAACATGTTTGATAGTATGTGTAATACCATAATTTTCGTGATCCCTTTCGCCTCTGACAAGATTTAAAAAAGTTGTATCTTTTGTAAAAACCATAGAATGAGCAACGTTAGGTTTTATTATTGACAATTGGCTTTCATTAACAACTTGTGTTATTTTTGGTGCGTTAGGATTAATGATATCTTGAAAAATTTCAATAATTTGACCTTTAGTGAATAAACATTTTTGTTCTTGTTGGGGGTGATAATGGTTAGCTCTTATTGTTCCTTTTTTAGAATAAATCAAACCTATTAAATTTATTGGTTCGCTCAATTCATGATTTGATATTTTTCCTCTGTGATCTTCAAATAAGTTGCTACCATTTTTAACATATTCTAAATCTTTAACTATATTTTGCTTTGACCATTTTTGAATCATTTCTTTTATATTATGATCTAAATTATAAAGAAATTTAAAACCATTTTTTAATAATTTTTTATTAGATAAAGAAAAACCTAAATTTGGAACTTCATCATTTGTTTCTTTTAAGCTAATTTTTGGATTATGTTTTTTACAAACTTCAGCCACTTGTTTTACAGTTAGAGTATCTTTGGTTAAATTAAATATTTCTGATTTAATCGTTTCTTTTTCCTCCATGAATTTAAAACATCTCGCAACATCTATTAGAGGTACTAGGCTTTTTATTTGCCTTCCTCCTGCAAACAGCTTAAGTGTTCCATTTTGTGAAGCTATTTTGGAAAATAAATTTGGCATTATATCAATTCTCATAGAGTCAGTTGAATAACCATAAACAGATCCTAATCTTAAAATAATAAAATTCTTACCAGAATTTTTTAATTGTTTTTCATTGATAGCTTTTGATGTAGAGTACGACAAAATTGGTTTTGTTTTCTCATTTTCTTTTATATCTGTTTTAATTTCATTTATACCTTCGTAAACAACATGAGTAGAAGGAAAAATTATTTTACATTTATCTTTTATAACATCTAAAATATTTTGAGTTCCTTTTTCTCCAACTTCTTTTATCTTTGCATCATTAAAAGTATCGGACTCACTTTTTGTTCTAGGTACATTTGTTATTCCTGCTAGATGATGCACTACGTCAGCATCTGAGCAATATTTTGATATTAACTCTTTATCTAAAATATCGCCATGAATGAACTCCATATTCCAGTTTCTGATTTGATTAACTCTTTCAGAAATGAATCTATTATCAATAATTGTAATATTATGATTCCAGCTTACTCCTGAATATAATTTGCACAACTCCGTGCCAATGTAGCCTAAACCGCCAGTAATAATAATTTTTTTTTTCATA
>VMHT01037653.1_pt1 | contig 10505 bp, 2 predicted proteins | sample 4693611 | NCBI WGS metagenome assembly VMHT01 (sample SAMN12280063, study PRJNA550983) | marine metagenome | isolation source: seawater sampled from same location over 5 years 0.02-0.2 micron viral filtrate | place: USA: collected off the coast of southern California halfway between the port... ...
CTATCAGAGTTGTCATTCACTGGAACAATGAACTCTGGTAGTGCAATTGTTGCGTTTGATCCAAGTAAACCAAGATATTCAACACAATCACCATATGTAAGTAACTGTACAAACTTTATACAGAATAGTATTGGTATGAAGATTGATGGAAACTCAGTATTTGGACCATTCAAAAGTATGGTTACAGATGCCTTTACTCAATATAATGCAAATGGTATTGGAGTTTCAATCACAAATGGTGGTTATGCACAGATAGTTTCATTGTTTACAATTAATACAGATATTGGAGTTTATGCTGGAAGTGGAGGGCAGTGTGATGTAACTAACTCAAACTCATCCTTTGGTAATTTTGGATTAGTTGCTGATAGTGTAAGTCCTCGTAAGAATTCAGGTATTATTACAACATCCCAAGTTGCTAATCAGGATACTTTTGTACTAGATTTAAACGTTCCTTCATTTAATATATCAAATTTTGAATATGACAATACTACAGGACTGACAACGGTTACCACCTTAGCTAATCATAATTTTGAGGTTGGTATGGGTGTTTCATTATCAGGTGTTGTTTTATCTTGTGCTTATGGAAATAAATCATATCCTGATGGTGATGTTGGGTATGTCTTTGATGTAAAATCTGTTCCTGCAGCAAACAAATTTACAACACATGTAGGTATATCAACTCTTGCTCACTCATATGTCTCTGGTGGAACAGCAAAAATAGATGTAGTCAGACCGTTTGATGGTCAGGTAGTATATTTTGATGAATTATATCAAGAAGTTGTAAAAATTAATGTAACTAATGGTGGATCAAATTATACAAGCACTCCAACAATTACAATTGGAGAACCTTCAATTTCATGGGGAATCCCTTCAACAGCAGTTGCTGTATTGAAGGACGGAAAGGTTGATAGTATTGATATTGTATCAAGTGGTAGAGGATATGAATCAACACCATCAATTAGTTTCTCTGGTGGTGGAGGAGCTGGAGCAGCAGCTTCAATAGTAATGAAGAATAAGTATTATTCAATATTAAAATCTACTCCATTATCAAGTGGAATTAGTACAATCACTGTGAATGATAATGTTCCTTATGCAGTTGGTGTAGGGACAACAGTTCCAATTTTCAAACAAAGTCGAATACTTGCATCAAGTCATTCATTTGAATACATTGGATCTGGAACTGATCTTATAAATTCACTTCCTTCAAGAGGTGGAGTTGCAGTTCAAGATAATGAGATTGATGATCGTGATGGTGGACTCACTATATTCACTAGCACAGATCAAACTGGTCAGTTTAGGATTGGTGATGGTGTCATCATCGATCAACAAACAGGAACAATTAGTGGAACATTTTATTCTAAGAGTTTGTTCTCAACAATGACGCCATTCATACTAGCATTAGGAGGAGATTAAACAATGGCACTCGCACTTAACGTATTCCAAACAGTAATCAAGGTTGCACCCACAAACCCTGTTGGAATTTATACAGCTCCTGTTGGATATACTGGTGTTGTTCTTCTTGCTCAAGCAGCAAATGTGGGAGCACAAACATATACAGTTTCATTATCACATGAGAGATCTGTATCTGGAATTGCAGTCACAACAGAAATTATTAAAGATTTGCCAATCGAATCTAGTGACACTGCTAATTTATTGGCAGGAAAATTAGTAATGGAGACTGGTGATACTCTTGTATTATCAGCAAATAATGCATCAAATGTGAAATTTATAGGAAGTATATTAGAAACACTTAAGTAACATGAGATTTGCACCATACACTAGCGGTAGATTAAAAGAACTCAAGGTTGGTATATCCAATTACAGTGAGAATAAAAATTCACTGGACATAATTGGTAATTTAACTTCCACAAAAATTGGTATTGGAACTACTAATCCAACTTCTCAACTTCATGTGGTTGGTGATGCATTAGTAACTGGAATCTCTACCTTTAAAGATAATTCAATTATTGAGGGATCATTAACAGTTGGTAGTGCTGCTGCTATCACAGGTGGAGCACCAACCGATGAAGGAAATCTAGCTGTTTATGGAAGTGGAAAAAATAGTTTAATTATTCAGACTAATGATAATTCTCTAGATCGTGGTATTGCATTTAGAAATAGTGGTGACGCATACGTTGCTTATATGTCTGCGGTAGATGTTGGTAATAATGATGCTGAGTTAGCATTTGGACTTGGAAATGGTGCTCTTTCTAGCCTAGGCGAGAAGATGAGGATCACGAAGGAAGGAAATATCGGTATCGGTACAGAAATACCAACAAATCAAGTTGGTGCATCAAATACATCTATATTAGCAGTTGGTATTGTTACAGCATATAAACTCTACAGTACAGTTTTTGGTGAGTTTACTGGTGGATCTGTTCTTGCAAATACTATTGTTGGTGCTGCACTCTCAATTAGTGGTATTTCAACGATTGGTGATGCGAATGCTAGAACAATAAACGTATCTGGTGTTTCAACATTTACTGGTAATATTGATGCGAATGGTAATTTAGATGTAGATGGTCATACAGAATTAGATAATGTTAATGTTGCTGGAATAGCAACATTTTCTGGAAGAATTGTCGGTGCTGCAACAAGTAATATAATACCTTTCTTATATTCAAATTATTCTGATCTTCCAAGTGCATCAACATATCATGGTGCTTTTGCTCATGTACATTCACTTGGTAAAGCATTATACGCTCATGCAGGTAATTGGTTTGAATTAGTTAATAAGGAAGCAGATGGGAGAGTTGGAACAGGAACTGAGACATATAATATTGGAAATATTAATGCTGGTATTTCAACTTTTTCTGGAAACATAAATGCGAATGGAAATATTGTTGGAGATAATTCGACTAACATAAGTGGTATTAATTCAGTCACCGCAACTACATTTTTTGGTAATCTAACTGGTAATGTAACAGGTAATGCCGATACTGCTACCACTGCAACTATCGCAACAAATATATTAGTTTCTGATGAATCTTCAGATGCTGAAAACTTTATTGTATTTACTAATACTGCATCAGGTAATCAAACACCAAAAACAGGAAGTAACCTTACATTTAATGCAAGTAACGGTCAACTTAATGCAACTACATTTGTTGGCAACCTAACTGGCAACCTAACTGGAACGGTCAATACAAGTGCTCAACCAAATATAACCTCACTCGGTACTCTTTCTTCATTAAATGTATCTGGCAATGTTTCAGTTGGTGGCACATTAACATACGAAGATGTAACAAATATAGATTCTGTTGGATTAATAACAGCAAGAACAGGAATTAAAGTTCTAGCTGGTGGTATCGATGTTGTTGGTGTCTCTACCTTTAATCAATTAGTTACTTTTAGTAATGGTATAAACATTCCAACCAATAAAACAATTGGATTGGGAGATACTACTAGTGCAACTATAGAATATAATTCATCGGGTGTGATGAATAGGTTGAATAAACATGGTGCTTCTGATTTTACATGGAAATTGGAAGATGAATTTGGAGTTGGAGGTTTACATATAGAAGTTAGGTCTGGTACAACTAACTCATATGTTCAATTAAACCAGAATAATAATAAAAAATTACAAACAAAGGATTATGGTGTTGAAATTACAGGAACCACTGATACTGATCAATTAATTGTATCTGGTGTCTCTACATTTACTGGAAACATAAATGCAAATGGAAATATAGTAGGTGATAATGCGACAAATATAACTGGTATTTCTGGTGTTACTGCTACGACTCTAACTGGAACACTACAGACTGCTGCACAACCTAATGTAACTTCATTAGGTACGATCTCAAATTTAATTGCATCAAGTGCAAAAATTTCTGATCTAACAAATGGTCGTATTGTTACTGTTGGCACTGCTGGTGAATTACAAGACAGTGCGAATTTAACTTTCAATGGAACTACTCTAACTGCTGCTGCTTTTGCTGGTGATGGTTCAGCACTATCAAATCTTCCTTCTTCTGGTATTGGAACTAATGGTAGTGTTAATACTACAGGAATTATAACTGCTAGTCAGTTTCATGGAGATGGATCAAATTTAACTAATCTTCCTGCTTCTGGTATTGGAACTAATGGTAGTGTTAATACTACAGGAATTATAACTGCTGCTCAGTTCCATGGTGATGGTTCTAATCTAACTAATCTTCCTTCTTCTGGTATTGGAACTAATGGTAGTATTAATACTACAGGAATTATCACAGCGGCATCATTTAGTGGTGATGGTCAGGATTTAGATAAGGTTAGCATTGGATCCACAGACGGAAACTTTATTGGAAAGGGATACGCACAGGCTCAAAAGACAGTCAATGGAGGAGGTTCTCGTGGTCAAGGCAATATTATTTTGGGAAGATTTGCTGGATGTTGTCATGATAGTGGTACATTAAATGTTTATATTGGAGATTCAGCTGGAAGAAAATCTGTAGATAATGCAAGAAACGTATTCATTGGATGTCAAGCTGGATGTGGAAATACGACTGGTGATAATAACGTCTTCTTAGGATCAGCCGCAGGAAGAGGTGACTGTGGTGGTACTGGACATATGAATACCTTTATCGGACTACAGGCAGGAGTTAGAAATACAGGTGATTACAACGTTGCCTTTGGTAAGTTGGCATATGGAAGACAAACTGGTATAAAAAACGTTGCGATTGGTTTCCATGCTGCAAATGATGTAGGTGCAGGTGGTACATCGAACGTCTTTATTGGAGAATATGCTGGTAATAGTGCACAGAGTGATGATGGTCGTGGTGGACAGTATAATGTTTATATGGGAAGTGCTGCAGGATATAGTAATCCAGGTGACCATAACATTGGAATTGGAGAAAATTCTTTATTTGGAAATGCATCAGTAAGCGCTGGACATGGAAACATTGCTCTAGGACAGTGTTCTGGTAGTAATATACAGGGAGGTGTAGATAATATTCTTTTAGGTTCATGTGCTGGTGCAAAAATAACAACAGGTTCTTGTAATATTCTTTTAGGTTATAACGCTGGTTGTTGTGCAACTGGATCTCTTCGAAATGTTTATGTTGGTACTAACGTTGGTAAAACAGTTTGTGGAGGATCGTATGATATTGGTTTAGGAAGTGGTAATTTATGTGAGTCAAAATGGGCATGTCAGAATATTGCAATAGGAAAAGATATTTTCCAGAAGGCAAATTGTCATGGTCCTAGTGCAGATGCATTGTTTAATATTGGAATTGGTAATGCTGTTGGTATTGGATTAACGACTGGTGGATATAATTTAATGTTAGGTTATCTAACTGGTTATTGTTTGACTTGTGGTTCTGGTAATATTATCTTCGGTAAAAGGGCAGGTTGGAAAGTAAGTGAAAGCACAAATAATATTTTCATTGGTTGCTATGCAGGAAGGTCACAAGGTTCTGCAGCATGTGCAGGACAATCTAATATTGCAATTGGAGATTTAGCTGGATCTCAAGTTTCATCAACATCAGATCGAAACGTATTCATAGGAAACAGAGCTGGAGTAGAAGCAACTGGAGGATGTTTTAACGTTGCACTTGGAGCTGATGCTGGAACTTATATAACAGGTGATCGTAACATATTCTTAGGACAATATTCTGGTTTTAATCAGAATGTTTCTGGAGATAAAAACGTAGTTATTGGTGATGCAGTTTGTCTACTATCTGCGACTGGTAGCTCACAACTTGTTATTGGTGCTGGTGCCACTCATTGGATTGATGGTGATAGTTCTTACAACGTAACTCTTGCTGGAGCAGGAATTACTGCATATAATACAGGTGATGTAAAAATTACTGGTATTATAACAGCATCATCATTCTCTGGTGATGGTTCATCTTTAACTGGTATTGATGCGAGTGCACTTAAATTTGGAGGTGCTGTTAAGGCACAAGCAAATGCATCTGGTGTTGTTGTTACTGGTATTTTAACTGCTACTACATTTAGTGGTTCTGGTGCTTCTCTTAATACTTTAAATGCATCTGAACTTGATTCGGGAACAGTTCCTGATGCTAGATTCCCTGCAACATTACCAGCAGTATCTGGTGCAAATCTTACTACACTTAATGCATCTGAACTTGATTCGGGAACAGTTCCTGATGCTAGATTCCCTGCAGTATTACCTGCTATTAGTGGTGCAAACTTAACTAATTATCCATATACATCTCTGACAGGTATTACTACAGATATAGTTGGAGACACTACACCAACTCTAGGTGGTAATTTAGATGGTAATAGTAAGAGTATCTTTGGTGTTGGCATTATAACTGCAACAACATTTGTTGGGAACTTAACTGGTAATGTCACTGGAACATTACAGACTGCTGCTCAACCAAACATAACTTCACTTGGAACTCTAAGTGCTTTAACAGTTTCTGGTGATATAACTGCTAACGGAAATATTGCAGGTGATGGTGCAACAAATATAACTGGTATTGCTGGTGTCACTGCATCAACCTTATCAGGTACACTTCAGACTGCTGCTCAACCAAACATAACTTCACTTGGAACTCTAAGTGCTTTAACAGTTTCTGGTGATGTATCAATAGGTGGCACATTAACTTATGAAGATGTAACAAATATAGATTCTGTAGGATTAATAACTGCAAGAACGGGTATTGAAGTTCTTGCTGGTGGTATTAATGTTGCTGGTGTTTCTACATTTGCTGGTGATGTAAACTTTGATGGTGCTACTGCTGGAAGAGATATAGTTTTTGATAGGGCAGAAAGTGAACTACAGTTTGCTGATGCTGCTCAAATTGTCATGGGAACTGGTGAAGATTTTCGCATATATCATGACGGGTATAAGTCAGTAATTCAACATGGTGGTCATGGTGATTTATACATTCGTGCTGGTTTAGGAGAAAAAATTCACTTCCAAAAATGGTCTGGTGGAGATACATTAGCAGACTTTAATACTGATGGATCTGTTGATTTATATTATGATGCAGTGAAACGTTTTTCCACATCAGGAATCGGTGCTACAGTCTTTGGACAATTGGATACAACTACTTTAAATGTATCTGGTGTATCAACAATTGGTACTATTTTAAATGTTGGTACTGTTTTAAATGTTGGTACTGTTTTAACTGTTGCAGGAAACATAAATGCGAACGGAAATATAGTCGGTGATAATGCAACAAATATATCTGGAATTAGTTCTGTAACTGCTACAACATACTATGGTAATGGTGCTAATTTAACTAATTTACCTGGCATCTCAACATCAAGTGATCCAAGTTTCTCTCAAGTAGAATGGGATGTTGTTAACAATGGTGCCTCTTCTTATCGATTCACAGGACCAGGTAATGATGCAGTAGAAGACAATCCAGATTTATATTTGGTAAGAGGGCAAAAATATACTTTCAACGTCAATGCAAGTGGTCATCCATTTAAGATTCGTGTATCGAATGGTGGAGCGGATTACTCTGATGGTGTTATAAACAACGGAGCACAAAGTGGTAAGGTAATTATCAATGTTCAGCATGATGCACCTGCACAATTAGTTTATCAGTGTCAATATCATGGTGGCATGGTTGGTAACATTTATATTGTTGGTCAACATTTGGCAAATGGTGCAGACAATCGACTTGTCACTGCAACAAGTGCTTATGGATTAAATGGTGAATCAAACTTAACCTTTAATGGAAGCACTTTAAGTGTAACAGGAACAGTTGCTGCGACTTCATATACTGGTGACGGATCATCATTAACTGGCATCACTACAGCTGGTGATATTATTGATGTCACTGGAATCACAACAACATCAGGAACCTTTAACGTAAGTGCTGGTGTATCAACCAACATCGATAGTTTTACGTATGCATCTACTGATTATAAAACTGCAGAGTATACAATTCACTTTATGAATGGATCTAATATTCAGGCACAGAAATTATTAGTTATGAGAAATGGTACGACAGCATTCTCTGAGGAGTATGGAGTCATGTCAAGTTCTAGTTTACTAGTTTCTGTTGGTGCTACTGTAAGTAGTGGAAATGTATTAATACAGGCTACACCTGAAACTGGTGTGAGTGGTGTAACCACTTATAGGTGGAGAAGGGAGGTTCAATTATGAGCATTGAGTTGAATGGTGTATCAGAAGATACTCTATCCATAGATTATAATCCTGATTTTATTGATGAATATATGGTAATTGTAAACTCACCAGAGGATTGGGAGACAGTTCATAATTATATTATTAATGAAAATGAAATTGATGGAATCCCAAATCGAAAAATAAATTGTTCAAATGTTCAAGAATTTTCATTAAGAACTGCAATTTATGAAATGAGTACTGCGGAGGCAGAGAGTTTAAAAAGATATAGTAAAATAGAAACTGTTGAGTTAAATCCTGATAAGTATCCACAACCACAATCAATTGACTCTGCAAGATTTGGAAATGTTGTCGCATTTAATAAACCACTTTTACCAGCAGCATTAGATGCAGAATCAATCGCATATAAAAACGGAGTCCGTTCAAATTGGTCAATGTTATTTGTTAATAATCCCTCAAGTGAACCATTTCAAGGAGTAGGAATTTCAACAATTGATTATGTTGAACGTGATATACCATATTCAATAACTGGAAGACATGTAGATGCGGTCACAATTGATACTGGTATGGGTATCTTGCATCCAGAATTTCTTTCAGGTGATGGAACACATCGAGTATTTGATGTAATACTTGATGGTCCTTATAAAATTGATCCTGATTTTTTCAATGCTGATCCTAGCAATCGATTAGAAACTGTAACTATCGATAGTGTTGTAATTGGAACTCGTGCTAAAGAATCTGTTGCTCGTGATTGGTGGGCAAACACTGGAACAAGTTATCGTTCTGCAGCGTATTCGAGTGTTGGTACAGTTTCAATATCATCCTCTTATACTCGTATTCATGCACACAGTAAAAATGGAACGAATGCAGTTTTGAATAGTCACGGGACATCTTGTGCATCACAAATTGGTGGGAAGTCTTTTGGATTGGCATATGAATGTAATCTTTGGAATATTCGAATTGTTTTGGGTGGTGCTGGTGGATTCATATCAGCTGATACTGCACTAAATGCTTGCACGATATGGCACAAGTCTAAGAAGATTCAATCAACTGATCCTGACCCCACACTTGTGAATAATAGTTATGGTGGATTCAGTTCAACTGGTAATAGTAATGGTACTTCTTATAGTCATAGTTATAGAGGAAATTCTTTAACTTATACAGGTAATGGAAATGCTGCTGTAGTTCCCTCAAATGCAGGTGCTTGTCGCAATCATAAGTATTTTACTTACAATGTGAGTGGTTCATCAGGTGCAGCGGGATATTCTGGGGATGGTCAATATACAACCACTGGGAGCACAACTAATACTGCTGCTGAAAATGCAATTGCAGCAGGATGTATCATGGTTGCATCAGCAGGAAATACAAATCAAAAATTATCTGATAAAAATGATGTTGATTTTGATAATTGGTATTCAAATTCATCAACTTATATTAACCGTGTTGGGGGAGTTCAACAAGGATTTTCTGGTGATCATAATACAGATAAAGGGTGTATTCGAGTGGGTGCAATCGATTGTGCTGTTGAACCAGCAGATCAAAAGCAAGGAGCAACAAAATACTCTATCAGAAAAGTATGCTATTCTGCGAATGGTCCGATGGTTGATATTTTTGCACCAGCTGAAAAATCAATGTCTGCTGCGTATGCGAGTAGTGAAGATTATCAAAGAAATGATGATTCAAATTTTTATGACACATGGTTCAATGGAACAAGTTCTGCAGGTCCAAATGTTTGTTCTGTAATTGCACTTTATCTTCAATCGAATCGAGGAGCAAATCAAGATAATGTTAGACATTGGTTATATACAGATGGATCGAAGGATGGATTAATGTCAGATCCATATAGTGGAATTAATGATACGGGATACTGGTCTCAAAGTTATAATGCTTCAACTGATGAAGCATCAAACATAAATGAATCTTATAATTTCCGTGGGAATGGTAGTTTGAGAGGAGCAGCAAATCGTGTATTGTTTAATCCTTATGCATCTGATATCATACCTTCATTTACTAACTTAATTATCTCAGGATCTTTTGGGGGTGAAAGTATTATTACAAGTGACTTAGTTCTTAATCTAGACGCAAATAATTATACAAGTGGTTCAACTTGGAACGATAGTAGTGGAGGGTCAAGAAATGCGACATTGATTAATAGTCCTACCTCCGATACTAGTAATGGTGGATCTATTGTATTTGATGATAGCAATCCTGTAGAATATGCTCAAACTAGTACAAGTAGTTCTTTTTTAATAGGTACTAAAGATTATACAATGTCTATATGGTTTAAATTTGATGATGTAAAGGGAGAAATGAGTCTAATGGATAATCGAACAGCACATGGCAATGGTACTACTTTTGGAATATTTCAATCAGGTTCATATATGAGAGTAAAGGTATGGGAAGATAATGCAAATACTTTTGGATTTCAATCAACAACAAATTTAAGTGTTAATAC
>VMHT01107378.1_pt1 | contig 10503 bp, 12 predicted proteins | sample 4693611 | NCBI WGS metagenome assembly VMHT01 (sample SAMN12280063, study PRJNA550983) | marine metagenome | isolation source: seawater sampled from same location over 5 years 0.02-0.2 micron viral filtrate | place: USA: collected off the coast of southern California halfway between the port... ...
AATCCTTAAAAATATCGATCGCTAATTCGCAAAAATCGATAAATCCTTAAAAATATCGATCGCTAATTCGCAAAAATCGATAAATCATTAAAAATAATTATAAATATATATACTTAAAATTTTATAATAATATTAATTCTTAAAATTGAATTTAACAAAATATAGTTTTAATAAAAATAGTACATTTCGTTAAATATATTATTTTGATTTTAAAACTTTTAAAAAAAATATATATTTTATGAAATGTACTATTTTTTATATTATATAAAAATAATCTATATTATTAATATGTCTTTTATTTTATGAAAAAAATTAGCAGTGGATCATTATTTTATGCTAATATTATTAAAAATCAAAATGATAATAATTTAATTAGATCTTCTTCATTAAATGACATAAATAATGTTAAATCATCAAATCTAATACATTATAAAAACAATACATCTTTTCTATCTAGAGAATTATATTCTTTAGAAGAACCCATAAATTCAACAAACAACGATTATAAATCAAAATCATTATCTCCAAAAAGATCATTCATTCAAGATAAATCAAATAATAATATTAATATATCTATTTTATTAAATATTGAAAATAAATTAGATATATTAATAAAAAAAATAAATCATTTAGAAAATAAATTAATCATAAAAGATTAAAGATAAAAAATAGTATATTATAAATTTAAATTAACATATAATTAAGTAGATTTTTTTTACCATGAATATCTCGCATTGATGAAATAATTTTAATATTTATGTGAGGAATAGTTGAATAAAATTCATTAGATAATGATAGTAATTTCTCTTTATTTTTAGTAGTTTTAATAACTTTTTCAAGTTTTTTAAGAACTATTTTGCCCTTTTTAATTTGATTATCTGAAAGTTTTCCAAGAGGGTAAATATTAGAGTACATACTAATATTATTATTTAAATAATATTATCATTTTTTACATGTATATTTTTTATAAAAAAAAAATATATATATATATATATATTGTTTTAATTAAGTTTATTTATTAATTCTTTTCTTTCTATTATTGTCATTTTTGAAACAAATCTATTAATCCAATAAAATCCTTCTTGATATTTAATTTGTAAATTGTTATTATCTTCTACAAATTTCTGTAATTTTATAAATTTATCTGTTCTATATTCCTGCGTCTCTTTTTTAAAATATATATCAAGAATATAAATTAATATTAACCATTCATTATGTCTCCAAACAAATTGATTTAATTCCAAATTATCATTTATGTGTTTAATTGTATAATTATAACTTTCAATGTCATCTAATAGATTTTTTGGTTGTAATATTACTATTTTTTTATAAATTTTTTCTAAAAGACAATCAGGAAGATTATCCCAAATCATACTTATTATGATACAGATGTGTATAATTTATAGTAAAATCATTTTTTTTAATATTAAACTATAAATTAATAATATATAATTGCAAGTAAATATATTGTAACTAAATATTTTTTAAAATTATTAAAATAAAAAATTGATAAATATATTAATATATTAATATTATTATATTTAATAAAAATGAGTATTAATAATTATCCAGAAACTATTTTTGTATTTCATAGAGTGGTTTGTGATACAAATAATATACTTTATAATAGATATGCAATTGACGATTATATGGTATATTATAGATTAACTTATGATGAAGAATTATATTATAAAGATAAAAATTTAGAAAAAGAATATTATATGCTTTCAAAACCATTAGAAGTTTATAGATATTTGGCAATAAAAAAAAAAGATTATGATAATAATGGTATAGATGAATTTGATTTAGGAGATTTTATTAAGGAAAATATGGGTGATGAATGTTTATTTTCAAAAAATCAAAATCTTTAATAAATATAAAAATTATTTGTAATAAGTATTAATGTATAATTCTGTAAATATTACTAATATATTAATATTTATATATTAATACAAGATTATTTATATATTATTTGTATATTATTTCTGAATTTTTATTTTTTTTCAATATATTTATTTTATAATCAACATTATCTTTTATTTCATCCAAATGTGATACTAATATTATTGAATTAAATTCTGTTAATAATCCTTGTAAAAATTTGGGAATACTATCCCTATTATTACTATCTGCTGATGTCCATCCCTCATCCAAAAATAATTGATTACATTTTGAATATTTTGATTGTAATTTTGGTATTGTTAATTTTAACGCTAATCCTATTATAAATTTTTGAAATCCTGATGATTTTTCTATACTAATATATTCATCAGACGATGATGTACATATTTTCCAATAAATAGCTGATTTATCATATAAAGCATCTAATTTAATAGGTATAGTATCTTTGTGTTTTGCTCTATTAACTAAATCATTTGTTACATTAATTATATTTGGTATTATAAATTCTTGATACAACCAATCGTGATAATTATTTTCTATATTCTCTATATTTTTTGTAATATCATATAAATTATTATATTTTATTTTTAAATTATTTAAATTATTTTTTTCTTCTATATCATTTTCATATAATTTATTTTCCTCAATTATTTTATTATATTTTGTTTTTAACATATTTAATTCATTATTTAATTCTTTATTTTTAATTAATATTAACTCTTTTTCATTATGGATTGGTATATATTTTAATGCTTCTTTATAAAAATTATAATCATTATATTTAATAATATTTTTTTCTATTATATTTGTTAATTTATATGAATTTATTATTTTTTCTAAATATATTTTTCTATTATATATATTGTGCTCATCTTTTAATTTATTATATAATTCTATTTTTGGATATTTATTTTTAACATAATCTTCCCATTTTACTATCTTTTCTAATAATAATTTATTTTTATTTATTTCTAAAGTTAATGTTTTTATTTCTTCTTCCCATTCTTCAAATATTAAATTATTATATTTATTATAATAACTATGAGCATGTGTAACTATATTTTCATATAATTCTTTATTATCTGTTTTTTCTAATTTTTTTTTTAATATATTTTCTATTTCTAAATTTATTTTATTTATTTTCTCCCTTTCCAATTTAATATCTTCCTTTATTTTTATTTTATTTTTTTCATATATATTATATTCCTTATAAATATTAATCATTTTACTGTTATTATCATCATTATCGTGTAATATATTATATTCAGTTATCCATTTTTCAATATTTTTAGAATATTTAATATTTTTATAATTCTTTATTTTTTCATTTTCTTCTTTTAGTTTAGTTATTATTAATTCCTTATCTATTACATCACATCTTTTCATACAAAATTTACATTCGTTATTATATTCTAAATTATCATATTTATTTAATTCTTCATTTAAAGCATTTATATTATCATATATCTTTTTTAACTTTAATTCTTCAATTTTAATATTATAATCTTTTTTATATCTATTATATTTTGTTTTATTTTTTTCTAAAATATCTAATTCTATATATGGTTTAGTTACAGTTATCATATCATTTATTTCATCATTTAAATCATTTATCTTATTTTGATTTAATTCTCTTTCTAATTTTAATTTATTTATATTTTCAATATATATATTTATATCTTTATCTATTTTATCAATATCTATATTATCTATATCACCTATATTAAAATTTTTATTTATTAATTTATTTGGATTATTATTTTTAGAACATATTATTTCACAATTATTTATAGATTTAAATTTATCAACTATTATTTTTTTTATATTTTTATCTATTTTTGTTATTATTAAATGTCTATTTGGACGATTATTGTTTAATTTATTTTTTTCTTCTTCAAAACTCTCTATTATATTATTTATTTCATTATAATTATTTTCAACTCTTTCTGGTTTTGTATATGTATCTATCTCTTCTTTTATTGTCTCTAAATATTCTTTATTTATTTTTGGTTCTTTTATTTCTTTTAATTTTTCATGCTCTTTTTTTATTTCAATTGAATATCTTTTTGATAATGATACTATATCATTTCCATTTAATATATTTTCTAATATTATTTTTTCTTTTTCTAATTCTTCTAATTTTTCATTTGGTAAAATTATTTTATCTATCTCCGTTTTAATATCACTGTTTAATAATTCTTTTGTGAATTTTGTATAATCTATATTTAATTTATTATTTTTATTATTATTTTCATCTATTTTAGTATCTAATTTTTTTATATTATCATCTATCTCTTTTATTTCCTCCTTTCCCGTTTTTATATAATTATTTACTGTATTATTTAATAACGTATCTAAATGTTCTATTATTTTTTTATATACCTTACCAACATCCTGTGTTAATTCTTTATATTTACTTACTGATATTATATTCATATTATTATCAATATGTTTTCTAACATCCTTTGGAGCCATATCTAAAAAATTCTCATCTAAGTTTTGCGTTATCATAGATGTTTGTAAAAAATCATTTACTGTTCCTATATTATTATCTAACCATGTCTCTATATTTTTAGAACCAGGTATTTCAATATTATTATCATATGTGATTTTTGAATTTTTAATATCCAATCCTATCGCATATAATTGATTTACCTGTTTTTTTAATTGATATTCTCTATAAATTTTATAAGTTTTATTATTTATTTCCAATCTTATCTCTGTAAAACATACTCCTTTTTTATTTATATTTATGAAATCTCCAGAAAAACCTTTACATTCTCTACTTTTCATTGGTTTACCATATATAGCATAACATATTATCTCATATAATGAGGATTTACCACTACCATTTTCACCATTAATTAACACTATTCCCTTTAATTTTTCAAAATTTATATAATTATCTTTTCCATAACATAAACAATTTTCAAATTTTATATCTATTAATTTAAATAATTTTATATTTTTTGAATAATTTGTATCTAATGTTTTATTATATTCATCTATCCGTTTCTCTATTTTTTCATTTTTATCTTTTACTAAATTTTTAAATGAATTAGGTATCTCATCTATATTAATTAAAAATAATTCTGGATTTTTTATCTTTTCACATATCTCATCCTTCTCGCTATTTGATAATTTTACTATATCATTATTAATATAATTTATGAAATATTTTATATCATTTAAATCATATTCTGGTGTATTTATATTTACTTTATCATTTATATTATCTAATTTTATATTTGAATTTTCTAATTCAAATATTATATTATTTTCTTTAAATAATTCTATTAAATTATTTATATTACTATTTTTACTCTCGACACGTACCTTTATCTTTTTAGGAAAATTACTATTTTTTATTATTTCCTCTATATTTTTATATAAACCTCTATATTTTATCATCCATTTTTCATCTATTTCTATTACATAAACTGATCCATAATTATTATAAACATTTATATATTCACTTTCCTTTGTTTCTATATTCCATAAAATATATCCATGATCTATTATTGTCTCACCATAATTTTGTTGTATTAAACTTCCACTATAACCATAATTACAATTATTATGTACACCTGTTTGTCTTAAATGTATATCTCCCAGTATTGCTATATCTAAATTATTTAACATATCTAATGGATATGAATTTTGTTCATCAGCTATACGTGTTTCATTTAACTTTGTTTTACCAAATGATCCGTGAAATAATCCAATTATAGATTTAACACTTTTTTTAAATTGTAATGGAAATGATGGTAAATTATTATTAATACCAAAACTTTCACCATTTTTTAATGTGTCATCTACTGCTATTGTTGTTATTCCAATATCTCCAAATATCATATTTTCTGTTTTTTTTAATAAATATACATTTTCTAAATCAAAAATAGTGGCGTCTAATAATCCAGGTGCTGAACTATCTTGTTGTAGATAATCATGATTTCCTGGAATTATAAATGTTGGCAATAATCCTCTTAATATATTTATAAATATATTAAACAATTTTAAACCATAATTCTCTATCTTATTTTTATGGTGAAATATATCTCCAGCAACACATATTATTGTATTTTTTTCTCCATTTATTTCTTTTATTTTTTCTTTTATTGATAATTCTAAATTTTTAAAAACTTCCAAATATTCTTCATATCGACTACTTTCTTTATTACCGGTTCTTATATGTATATCAGCTAAATGTATTATATATTTATAAGACATATTATTATTATTTATATATTATATTCTTTATATGATAATGGTAATAATATATATTTAAATAATTTAAAAATATTAAATAAAAAAAATTATATCACATTTTTTCTTTGTTTTATATGTGTACATATATTATAATCATTTAAATATTTTTTTCCACATCTACATGTTAATGGTAAATCTTCTAAATCTTCATTGAAATATTTTAAAAAATTATTTGTTCCACCTACATTATCTATATTTATATGATTAGCATATTGACCATTATTTATAATAGGATCTCTTATTATTATATTAAAATCTAATACGCATATTTTTATATTATCGATTTTTATTATTGTATTTGTATATTCTTTATTATCCAATAACTTTTTTTCATAAATTATTTCTTTATCATTATTATCTACCAAATATTTCATTATATTATATTGATCACTATAAATATTACTTTCTTCCATATTTTTTAAAATATTATTCATAAATTTTTTTGATTTTGTTTTTAAACAATAAAAACCAGAACATATACCAAAACCCAATTTATTACTATATTCTTTTGGATAAGCATTATCTTCTCCTATCTCTTTTGATATTATTATATCATAAGGTAAATCAATTATGTCTTTTATATCCTTTTCTATTATTATATCCATATCTATATGTACTATTGGTTTATTATATATTTCAATAAATTTTAAATTTTTTTTTAATCTTATTATATCCCACCATGCATAATTATTAAAGTTTAATATATTTAAATTTAAATCCATTATTATTTTTTTTAAATTTAAATTATCTATTATTAATATATCTGCTTCAATATTACATTTTTTAATTATTCTTTCCTTCCATTTTTCTATTATTTGTATATATTTATTACCAAAACATATCGTTGATATTTTATAATTATTGTTCATATTTTTTTTTATTGATTTTTTTTTTATATAAATATAAAATAAATATTTAAATAAAATTGATATAATTATTTTTTTTTATTTTAGAAATAAAATCCTTTCTTTCATTTATAGTTAAATTTCCAATATATCTATTTATTTTTGTAATCGCAGAAATATTATTATTTAAATGATAATTATATAAAACACACGATACCCCTCTTTTCTCCTTTTTAATTTTATAACATATCTGTCGTGATAATTTGCGAATATTACTTTCAACTATTTTAATATAATTATTATTATCCATATATTCAACATTATTATTATAATAAGCCAATAAATCATTTTCAATAGATGCGTATATATTAAAATAATCACTATAATCATCTGTATATTCAAAACCATTTATTACATATTTATCATAAATAATATCTTTATGTTTTTTATAACTAACAATATCATCTAATAAAGCTTTATTTTGAGACCATCTAATTTTTGATAAAATCAAATTTTTCAAATCATCATCTAATTCATTATAATATTTGAAATAAATTGATAAATTATTAATCATAAGTAATTTTTAATAATAACAATTATAAATCATTTTTTAAATATATTTATTTAATATATATGTATAATTACCTTTTCGTTCCATGTTATTTTTTTTTTTGATATATTTTTCTTAGATTTTGTATATGTATATAATTCATTTTTTAAATTATCCAATAAAATATTTATATATTTCTCAGAATTAAATTTATTCATTATAATAAATTTAATATTATATAATATTCATTTTTTATTATTTTGAAAAATCTAATTGAGATTTTTCAAAATAATAAAAATAATATTTTAATATATTAGGAAATAAAAATGAATAATAAAATGAAAACTACTAAATTGGTTAAAAAAGTTAAAGGAGGAGAAGAGCGTCGAGTGGACGGATTGAATCCGTGGGGAAGGAGGAGGAAGGTGGAGATAGAAAGAGAGAGAGAAGAAAGAGCGAGAGAAAGAGAAAGAGAGAGAAAGATATATAATAAATCAGCTATAGAAGTATCTGATAAACCACGCCCCCCTTTAACAGGGGTCTCAGTCTCCATTAGAAAAAAAAAACCTATATCACCAAACGGAAAATCACCAAACGGAAAATCACCAAAAGGAAGATTACCAACAGGAAGATCTCCAAAAGGAAGATCACCAACAGGAAGATCACCAATTGATGTATATCAATACCCAGATAATTCTCGAGTGTCACCTGATGGTAAAGGCAATTTTATTGTGAAGTCACTCTCTGGAGGCAAAATAAACTATAAAAAAACTACTAAAAAAATAACTAAAAAAATAAAAAATAAAAAATAAAAATTAAAAAATAAAAATTAAAATATTTTTTATTCATCATTATAATGATAATATTTTTAATTAATTTTGGTTATTTTTAATATTTTATTTTTAACATATTATTTTTCCATTTTTCAAATGTTTCATACGCATTTGTATCTTTGATTTTAATCATTTCTATTTTTCTATCTTTAATATCCTTACGTACCTCTTCGTATATTTCATTATCATCAAAATCTATAGAAGCAGCATCTTCTCTACTATTAGCATAATATACTTTATCTATTCTTGCCCAATAAATTGCTGAAAGACACATTGGACATGGTTCGCAACTTGTATATAATGTACAACCTTCTAATGAAAAATTATTTATATTTTTACAAGCATTTCTAATTGCTATCATTTCAGCATGCGCCGTTGGGTCATTTAATACTGTTACCTGATTATTACCATAAGATATAATTTCATCATTTTTTACAATTATAGCACCAAATGGACCACCATTACTATTATTAGATTCTTTTATTGCTAAATCAATATAATATTTATGATTTTTTTTTTCTTTTAATTTATAATATTCTTCGTGAAATGTTTTTTCTGTCATTATTATAATTTAAAATTATAATATATATCATTTTTTTTAAATAAGACATTAATATATAAATATTAATGTCTTATTTTTATCATTTTATTATTTTGTGTTAAATATTTTTTTTTTATATATATATTACATACATCATAATAATGTATATTATTATAAATTGATAATAAATTTCTAATTTCATTATCTTCTTCAATTTCATTTAACTCACTATTTCTATATTTTCTTTTAAGTAAATATATTAATAAAAATGATATTGAAAATATAATAATATCGATTAATAATATCATTATATATATTTTATATTTTATATTTTATATTTTATATTTTATATTTTAATCAATTTTTAAAAAAATAATTAACATTATATATTATATTTATACATTATCATTTTGTTGATTATTACTATTAATTGGTTTTTTTTTTGGAGTGGTTGGTTCATATTTAGTACAACACTCTAAACATTCTAAAAAGCAATTTGTATTATATTGATCACGAATTTTTAAAGAATAATTTCTTAATCTATTTTCTGTATTTTTACTTAAAATTTTAGTCAATTCATTATTTAATTTTAAACTTTCTTCAAGTCTAATAAATTCTGTTTCTAAAACATCTAAATTTTCTTCATTTCTAAGAAACCTATGTTTAATGTTTATAATATTATCTTTATAATTTAAAATTTGTGTTAAATGATTATTTAATATTTCCATACTAGAATTGTATTTATTAAATCTAATAATGCTCATTATAATAGTGATTATTGCTCCTGTAATTAATGCAAGTATATCACAAGCAAAATTCCAATCAAGAGAATGTCTTTTAATATTATCAGTCATGCGATTATCTTTTTGTTCTATATATGTTGTAACATTCATATTATTATGATCTAAATTATTCTTTGTTTCTATAAATATAGTTTTAATAGATTCCGCAATTGTTAATATAGAAGATAATATAATAACAATTAAAGATAAAACCCAATATCTTGTATAAATGTAATGATAAGCAACTCTAAAATATATAACTTCCTTATCAGTATGTTCTATTTTATCATTTAATATAATTAAAGATAGTATTGCTTCTTTATCACGTGTTTGTGGTGATAGAGGTATTTGTTGCATTTGTAACTGACTTGTTTGACTGTGTGATATTTGTTGCATTTGTCCAAAATGTTTTTGATTATGTTGAAATGGTAGAATTTGGAAAGGTACATTCATTTGCTATTTACTATTAATATATCATAAATTTATATTTTAAGGAATGATAATAAAAAAATATAAATAGTAATTATTAATAAAATATTTATTTATTAAAGATATTAAAAATAGTACATTTCTTTAAAATATTTAAAATTATAAAAACAATTTATAAAAATTTATAAAATTTAAGAAATGTACTATTTTAAATTTTTGGAACTATTATTATTTCTTATCATATCTTTTATTTTTTTTATTTGTTTTTTATAATGTTCTTGTGGTTCTTTTAATAATATAAAATTTAATAATAAGTCTACCATTTCCTGATATTTTTGTGTTTCAATATTTG
>VMHT01003256.1_pt1 | contig 10501 bp, 15 predicted proteins | sample 4693611 | NCBI WGS metagenome assembly VMHT01 (sample SAMN12280063, study PRJNA550983) | marine metagenome | isolation source: seawater sampled from same location over 5 years 0.02-0.2 micron viral filtrate | place: USA: collected off the coast of southern California halfway between the port... ...
AAAGCAGTTCGTGAATATTATCGTGAGAGTTCCAGCATGCAGGTAGGTGTAATTATACCTGCTCATCAATTGGTTGCTTCTATCATGTCAAAGATTGGCATGCAGATGCCAACGGGTGGAATGAGTGGAATGAGTGGAATGAGTGGACCTCCTCCACCTCCTCCACCTCCTCCACCATCACAAGCAGAAAGCAAGGACGACGAAGCACAAGGTAAAGATGAAAAAAAAGGCGACCAAGATGAAGATGAAGAAAAAGAGGAAGAAAAACCAACTGCTTCAACTGCATCAGCATCAACTGCATCAGCATCACAAAAAGGAGGTGTTGGTTCTGTGAAAGAGCATGCAGGTGATAAGTTGAAGAAAACCGGTGATAGATTTGGTCATGGTTTCCATGTGTCAGTCAATTACCGAAACAGTGGAATGGAAGCATACCAACGCCGAGCCGTTGGTAGACATGTATTGAAGGATGATGTAGATGAGCGTCAAGGTATGCTTGCAGACCCTCAACCACAATTGAATCAGCCAGCACTTGCCCGATATATTCAAAAAATTCCCGGGTTCAAAGGATAAATAAAATATATCTATTATATAACATGGAAAAAACCGAAGCATCAAAAAAGGGATACAGTGCTGATTCATTTGACCCTAAGCAAGCAATCACTAACGAATACAATGACGACAAAGAACTATTTAATTCATTCAAAGATTTGACTGCTGATGATGTCCCGAGCAATCCTTTCATATTCATATCATCACCACGACGAGCGGGAAAGAGTGAGATAACTCTTCACATGCTTAGACAATTTCACGCTAAGAAACGATTCACTCATTACGCTCTTGTATCTCAAACACTATCAGGTTATGAGGGTATTATTCCATACACGTATCAGTTTGAGAACATGGACCACGTAGGCGAGATAATTAATAAAATGCAAGATGTTGCTGAATACAATGCCAAAGTAAAAGAAAAGAACCAACCGAAAGAGCATTATATACATTGTTCATTTTTGTTGATATTGGATGATGTCATAGGAGATGCGAAAGACATTAGAAAACTTGGGGGATACTTGCAGAAAATAGCAGTAAACGGTCGTCATATCATGAGAGAAGACCCGAATAAAAAAAATGAGTTTGGCGTTATTCTTATCAGTCAAAAGATAACAATGATACCGCCTGTGATACGACAGAATGCCGATATAATATGCAGCGCCAGACTTGCCTCGAGAGTAGAGCGTGAGACTTATATAGAAAATTTCTTAACACTCACGAGCGGGCGTGAAGGTTTAAAAGAAGCACGTCGTGTATTTGATTCAATTACATTACAGGAGTACACATTTATATGTGTTCTTGCTTACAAGTCCATACGAGTGAACCATCAGGCGTATGTGAGACGGTTAAAGGCAGATATTACACAAAAGACTGAGCGACTATTTGGAAATCAGCGGGATTGGATGAAGTCCAAACCACGGATAAAATTTTAGTTGTGTCTGTATTAAATGCCAGCGCCTCAATTTATTCTAAATTATTCAGGAACAAAATACAACGAAAGCAAACAGCTTGATGTGCTTAATGTGGATTATTCACAATATGATACAATTCTTGAACCGTTTGGTGGTTCTTTTGGATTTTCACGACATCTATATTATAAATTAGGTCATACACATTTACAATTTAAAATATATGATTCAAATGAGAAACTTATTGATTTCTATAACCATTTAAAAAAATTAATTATAGAAGACACACACGAGACATTTTTTGAAGAATATCGTAGAGAAGTTAAAAAACTGCATGAGGCGTGCCCTTATAAGGGTAATTTGTTGAACACCAAAAAACTCATTCAATATATGAAAACATATGAACACAATGATGTTTTCATAAAGTGGTTATTTACACATAACCACTACAGCGGGAAATGCTCAATGTATAAAAATGCGGCGTATAAAAAAAACGCCGGATTTACTGAAATATTTAAACAGTGCGAATTTATTTGTGTGAAATGTGAAGACATACCGCATGAGATACTCTACAATGAAAAAACATTAATATACCTTGACCCTCCATATATGGTGACAGATAATTCAACATATGATACACAATTTAATTTAAATGATGTATTTGAAATTATTGAACAATTACTAACGACAGCAAATTGTATTTTGGTACATCAATATAATTTTTTACTATGTCGTGCTTTCAGGGACGTAGACCAACACGTTTATAAAAAAATTTATGGCAGTTCTAATCGTGTTAACCATGTTGTATTTTATAATGGGTTAGCTGTTTCCAATGAATAAACAGGTTGAAAAATGGTTTTAGCGACAACAACAACAACAACAACACACCAACAACAACAACAACAACACTATTGGGTTATACGACTTTAACAAAAATATATAACCGTAGTAAAAAAATTTTTTAAAAAAAAAATCATGTTGTCATATCATCCCATATCTAACCCATTGACCCACAAACACACACATATACCCATAAACCCATAAATTAATACAATATTTTACATAAAAGTGTTTTTTTACCTTAAAAAGCGTTAAAAACGCTAACCCACAACAAAACAATAAAATTATTATATTTGATGATGATAATAAGATTATACTGATTGACCATGACAGAAAAATACGGATACTATGCAACACACGGAGGATTTGCCAACTACAACAATGGATTTGCAGGATTGAAATACAGAAAGACACGAAAGAACGAATATATTGCACCGCAAGGTTTAGCACACAATAACGGCAAACTGTCTGAAAACGAAGCACCACCTACAGAACAATACCCTGACATGGTTCAACATGGTGAACGTGTGAATGAGATTGTCATTGGTAAAGAACCAAGCAACGAAGAGATAAGACTATTAGAAAAAAACAGTTTCAACGATTTTGTTGGCGATGCGAAGAGCAACGTGAGAATGGTAATAGAACCCTTGAAGAAACCGGCTTCGGGGGGGAAGATACAACTAAGGAAGGACGAGGGGCAGATGCCTGTGAAGTTTGACGGTTAAGTGTTTCGGTAGTAGGTTGTGATTCAACTAATAGACAGCATCCATGAAATGGTAGCCATGAGAATGAGCAATTAAAAAACATGTTAAAATAATATATACAAACATAATAATAAAACTATGTTCAAAATTGATAACATTGCAAAACGTGAAAGCACGAACGGATTCAATGGATTGCGTTATGCTCCCAACATTGAACAGATGACAAAACAGGAAAGTGTAGCAGTTCCAAACCCTACCTTTGGTAAAGGTGTATTCAAGACTATGGACAAAGACACAGCTAAACAATTCACTGATGAAAGTGTTGAGTTCGGTAAATTCATTGACCATAAAAGACATTTAGCAGGTGAGCGTAATGTAGACGGATATGAGGACGAAGCAATTCTTAAGTTTGACCCAGTGAAAGAATACACAGCTAACGAATCAGGATATTCTACATATGACAGTGGTAAGTTTCAAGGTGGTATGACTGGCGAGAGTCGTCTACAAGGTGGTGAGCACAGACCTTCTTTTGCTGTTAGCATGGAACAACAGAATCCATTTCATACACAAATATCAAATAAAATCAAAATAAGATAATAAATGGTTGGATTAACAGAACTCGGTATTTTTGTAAGTTCCATATTGCTATCACTCGGTGGTTGTATATCAGTTATTTGCAATGAATCTCGGCGTTCCCGATGCACAAAGATAACTTTACCATGTTGCGACATAGAGCGTGATATAGTTGATGTAGACAATATACAGCGTAGAAGTAGTAAACACGAAGGTGATTAATCATTTGTAATATTTGATATATAATTTTTATAGTAATCTATACTTTCATAATATCCATACATGTATCCCTGTGTATATTGTGGATACAGATGACGGGGCACTTTAAAAAATCTTGTTCCATCGTAATATTTGCTATTCTTTGGTGGTATGTCTTCCCATTCATTGATATTGTGCTCCTCACTGAATTGGCGATTTGTTGAGTAATCAATAACTTCAAACTGTGAAATTGATTGGCCCATTTATTATTTAGTCAAATGTTATTATAATTTGTCTTTTTTCAATTGTTATGGATTCGTTATTTTGGAGACTAAGCATTTTTTGCTTGTATCTGTCTTTAATGCGATCTTTATTACATTGGTAGTATTGGCGAGCATATTGTTTTTGATTTCGTTTAACATGCTCATTCGTCTCACGACGTTCACGCTGAGAGGATAAAATCCGTTCTTTGTTCTTTTCGTAATAAGTTGATTGATGCATTATAATACCATTAGATAATAATTTAAGAACTAATAGACAACTGCACGCGACCAGTGGCGGACGAGGTGGACAGGAAGGTCGTAGTCTCATACATTACACGCAATTCATACCCTTCTTTATCAGCAGTTCTGCAAGCGACCTGAAGTTCAAGGCGAGGCGTGGACAGTTCACGGAAGGCGACGGTGTTAGTGTGTCCCTTGTGTGTGGTAGTGAAGTCAATGCAATAGATATTTTCAAAAGCACGCTCTCCATTTCCGTGCGAAACATTAGAAGAATCATGTTCTCCCCATTTACCAAAGTATTTGAGAAGGTCTCCATGACAATCTACAATATTCACACCCGAAGCAGTGAGTTTGATGTTATTAATCTCATTGGCGACATCACGCTGAATGAGAGTATCGTTATACGTAGCTGCATCTTTTGGATTAGGATGGCTAACCATAATGTAGATTTTAGACACACAAAGGTTTTCTTTCAAGTCAAGTGGCACTTTTGTCTCACCAGATGCGGCAGATTTAAAAGTATGAGTTGCTTCTTCTTTCATCATGCTCACACATTGAGACAGGAGACCATCACCATATTGTGAATTAATAAGTGCATCCTCATCACGAGCATCAAGTTGGCGGTATTGTGCAATGCATTCAATATCAGTTGGTGCGTGTTCAGTCATTACACCGCTTGATAAAGTGCCGCTTTGAAAAATCTTACAACTACTTAAAGAGATGTCCAAACGCAACGGTTCATTGAAGCTCGTATTGTAATGATATTTTTCAGGTTCACGGAAGAAGTAGAAAGGCAACCACATGACAACCTTATAGGCGGCTCCTGCATTTGGTTGCTGAGCAAACCTGAGCGACTCCTGAACAGCGACCTTTTTGGAAGCTGGAAGAGACGAATAACGTGCGAGCATTTGGAAGCGAGATAGTCTTTCAAGTTGTCTACCACTGGTTTGAAGAACAATGTTATCAATGCATCCAAGGATACCCATGACACTGAACCCGACAGCATTAAGGGCACTCGTTCCCGAAGCACCGCTGGCAAGTTCTGTGAGGTTGTTGTCAATGGTTTCACCTGAAGCAACTGCTTGCGATGGCATTGTCAACTCCAAATAAAGACCCGTAAGAAGTCCATTCTTAGAAATATCATAAGAACACGTTTTAGATACACCAACCGAACCCGATGATTTCGTGATTTTCAACAAAGACATTGAGTGAGGCGACACAATGCGACCTTTCTCGTTGTATACAAAAGGGTTCACGGTATCACTCTCCCGAAGAGTGGCGACCACAGCAGAAGACTGAGCAGATTGAAGAATAGGATTAGACATAATTAATAAGTGTTTATTGTTTGTATTTAATAGAGAATAAAATTATTTTCATGTTTTATTTTTGCGTTTTCATCATACACGATAAAACCATTAACAAGCATATCCCCCGTTATATAATCAGCTAAGTTTTCAGACAGTTGCGCTTTTTGTTGTTCAGGTGTTTGTTGTTCAGGTGTTTGTTGTTCAAGTGTTGGGAGTGTTGGATTACTTTTTAATTGCCAGTATTCACTAAAACGGAAATTTTCTTTTCCAAGTGATTCAGTATTTTCTAATACTTTCATCCCTTTATAATCAACATGAGACGCCGTAAAAAAATGTGGTGCATCGTCCAGTTTTTCTAATAGTTCCCTATATTTTGGTATATAGTGGTACTCATCCCCAGTAGTTGCTATACGATTTAAAAATTGAGTTGCCGCTTCTCTATTCATACCAAATTGCCACTGTTTAACAAATGAAAGGAATGAATGCGATACACGTTTAAAATATTGGTTCATTATATTTCTTTGTTGGTCCCAGTATTTTAAATATTCTTCGTCTGTTGTTGTTGAACCAAAAGCAGGAGCCGCTATTGATGCAGACAACTGACGAGCATTGTAAACTTTCATTGATTCATCATAATCTTTATAACACCATGGAACAAATACATCATCATTCAAATACTCAATTGTATCATTTTCTTTTTGTATGATTTTAAAACCTGCATGTGATTCATAAAATATAGGATACATGTATGTGACAGGGTCTCGTTCATCTAATAAATGAATCGTTTCAATATGCTGAGATACAAAAGTGTCAATCGTATCAAATCCACGAGGTGAAGCAAATGCATACACACGCTTAACTTTTCTACCTTCTGTAAGAAAAAGACGCAAAGCAAACAATTGAGCACTCACAGCACCAAGTGAGTGCCCTTGTGTAATAATATCAAACCCCTGCTCGGTGTTTATTTCAGCCATAATCTCCTCAAATATTAAATCAAGATGTTTGGCAAATCCTACAGTAGTCACTCCCCGTGTTATCAACTGCACAGGTGAACCTTTTGCGTGTTCAGTATTAAAAGCATTATCAAGAGAAATGACATGAGAGTTTAAATCAGCTATTGCGTTATAGATACCTGTTTTTACATCGGGAAACTGTGTGCCACGAAATGAAACCTCCCACGTGCCAGCATTTATCCCAAGGTGCGGCACAGCATCCACATGCTTTTTAATAAGTGCCACAGAACCATCATTTTCAACACGTCTATACATGCCTTTTTTCCATTCACTTTCAGGGACATCATCAGGAAAATATGCACGATGACATTCTTCAATTGAATGCTGTAGTTGTGCTTTGCTAACACTCACCACATTAGACGATAGACTAAGACCCGTATCTTCTTCTTCATCGGTATCAACACCCGCATCTGTATCATCCACATCACGTCGGCGTGATGCCTCAAATTTATCGTTTTCAATTTCTTTCTCTAATCTTTCAATTTCAGTTTTCAATTCTTCTGCTGACATGTTGGCGATATCATCCAGTTCTTGCTGTGTTAGAGTTGAACCGTCTTCTTCTTTGGCATCTCTTATTTGTCGTCTCTTCTTGTCCTCTTCTTCACGTGCTTTTTTTCGGGCAGGCAATTGTGCCACCGCATTGCTCAACTGTGTGGCGTCCATGGCGTTTATCTCATCCATTTCGTCCTTCGTGAGACCATCACCTAAATATTCAAAATTTAACAGTTTTTTCCTATTTGCTTTTATCTCGTTTTGTTTTATTTCTTCCTGACGCTTAGCGAGTTGTTCTTTTCGTTTCTGTTCTCTTTTTCGTGCCGCCCGTGCTCGTTGGTCTGCTACCAATCCAGCAGGATCGTTTTGTGGTGGATTGCGTGGTGAGGTGTCTTCAACAGTGAAATCACCACCCCGTGGTGTTCTTGGTGATGCTGTGCTATCAGTTGGTGCATTGTAGCCTGAAGATTGTAAAGCCTGCTTTGCTTTAGCTGCTTTTATAAGGGCTTTTTCTGCCGCAGTTATTACCGTCAATTGAACCATTTTATAATATGTATATATATTATTTATTTAACTAAATGTTTGATTTGTAGAATATTCAATAAAAAGGTGAACACTTGTTAGTTTATTATTATCAGAGCTGTGTAAATCAAATTTTGTAAGGTCTTCATCTTTGAAAAATTCAATGTCAAACGCTTTCGGGATTTGTTCAGCGTTGATTTTATAATGAACATCGCTCTCAGTTCGGTGTGATTTAGGGTCATATGATATTGGAAGCAACGGGTGCCCAGTGGTTGATGTGATTTCAAAATTAGACAGAAACGGGGCACTCATGTAAATCAATTGATTCGGGTTTTCGCCTGATGAGTTATATGTTTGAGCGACAATGGTTTTGACAACCTTAATGACCTGAGCAGGTATCTCGTGGTTAAGATTCACTCTAAACTTATTCGTTGATGTGCTTGTTGACTTTGCTTCAATGTGTAAGAGAACCATTTTATATTTATTAATATGTATAAATATATTATTATTTATGTTTTTTACCATAGCATGGTAAAAGCCCAATAGTTCGCCGTGTTCTTATCATTATAGGTTTTTTCGCCTTTCTTATTCGTTATACCCATAGCACGCTTACGATATGATTCACGGCGCTTTGAGTCGTTATGGTCAAGGCGCTTGTAATGGTGGAGTTTATCTTTGAATTGCTGCATTCGGGAATCGCCGAAATGAATCAATTTCGTTTTTCCATCTACCTTCACATAGACAGAATATTTTTTATTTTTCCGTTTGCTTACAAACGGCTTGTATAATGGTTTATTACTGATGTCGGTGATTGGTCTCATAATAGTCTACACAATAGAAATTATTTCTACAAACTTCAGGTGTCGCTTTGTTCGTTGATGTCGTGCTTTTTCTCGGTGTTGAATTTCAACACCACAGAAGCACGTGATGAATTTGTGCTTTCTTGCTTTTTTGTATGCTTTCATTCCACCAGCACGACGAATCGCACCCGCTACATAGCGGTTTACACATCCGTCCCAATCCATCAATTGATATTCTGCTTCCCTGTCTTCCAATTGGTATTTATCCAGACAGGGGAAATCCTCAATCAAAATAATTTCTGCATCACCTACTTCAATTATTTCAGTTGAGCAACAATTACGCTCGCTTTTGTGTTTTGAAAACCTTTTTTCAAGTGTCTGCACAGTTGAACCAATGTATATTTTGCTGTGGTTCGGTGAAACAACTTTATAAATTTTTCCTTGTGAGTAGTCCGGCATTTATAAATATATAGTGCACATTGTCTTTAAGTTTTCTTATATTTATCATATATTTTCTTATCAACTTTTCGGGCGGGTCCGTTCATCAATACTGATGCAAGTCGGGCGTACGCCCATTGTTGCGGGTTGGTGTTTGGTCTTGAACCACTACTGAAATATGCACCACGACCTTTATTGAGTATTTGCTTAATTCCCTCGGCACTTATCAGTTCTTTCGCCACTCGTTTATCAGTTATAGAATACCCGTACTTTTTTTCAAACGCTATAACAAATGAGGAGCGTTTTGATTTTGCTTTTACTGGTGGTCGTTCTGTTTTGTTGATAATGCTTTTAATTTGCTTTTTTTTATCACTTGGACTCAACGACTTAGGCACATACTTTTTATTTATCTGTTTCGCTTTCTCTTGGTAATTCATTTGATAATGGTTTTATTGGATGTAAACTATTTAATTGACATTTTATAGTTTTTTGATGATTTTTTAAATATGATTTTGATACGGTGGCATAACACAGTGGACACTGCACACGCATCCCAATCTTATCTTTGTTCGCATCATAGTATTCTTTTTTTTGTAAAAGAACATAATCACGATTTTTTAGGTAATATTGTTGACGCTGTTCTTTATTGAAAGGCATTCATATATTTATAAATCGCCATCAATATTATAATATATATATTTATAGTTTAGTGAGTTAAGGGGTTTAGATTTTGGTATTATGGAAGGGTAGATTTTTTTTTAAAATTTATTTTTTACTAGGGTTATATATTTTTGTTAAACCCGTTGTTGTTGTTGTTGTTGTTGATGGTTCACGCTACTTAAGGAAGACGTGCACCATATATAATAACAACAAGTAAAACACAACTCAACAACACAAAAATGACCTACAAAATCAAAGCATCAAATAAGTCTGGATATGGTGGACAATACGAAAGTGATGAATACAAACGACTCACAGCACGCGCATATGCGCTGACTCATCCAGAACCAACACCACCAACACCACCAACACAACTGACTAAAACCGAACCATGGTTTAAGACATATCTTTTAAATCAACAGCAACAACACGAAGAACAATATTCTTACAGTTTCAAGGTTGGTGAATGTTATCATTACGAGACATTTGCGAGCCGTGATGTCTACCACTACAAAATCATTAAGCGAACGAAGTGCTTTGTGTATGTGCAACATCAAACACACTACTACAACAACGCGCCAAAGGTTGAGAGAAGAAAAGTGTATAAAACTGAAGACGGTGATGAATATTTTAAAATTGTTCATGGATGTTCTCCATTTGAATGCTTTTCTTATGATGGTTCAAAAGATGAGGATGTGCCAGAACTGAAAAAAATGGTTAGTGGTTGCCCTCTCAAAGCACAAGCATACCGAACGCTTGGATTCACATGCAGACCAGCATTCAAAGCAGACATTAAGAAAGCATACCACAAGCTAGCGCTTCAACACCACCCCGACAAAGGAGGAGATGCTGAGATGTTCAAAAAGATTCAGCAAGCATGGGATACACTCAACGAATAAACAAGACCGACAAAGACAACAGACTTGAAAACTATAAAATAAATATCTAACGAACCATTTGAGAGAGAGAAGCACCTAAATGTTGCGTAGCAACA
>VMHT01065083.1_pt1 | contig 10500 bp, 5 predicted proteins | sample 4693611 | NCBI WGS metagenome assembly VMHT01 (sample SAMN12280063, study PRJNA550983) | marine metagenome | isolation source: seawater sampled from same location over 5 years 0.02-0.2 micron viral filtrate | place: USA: collected off the coast of southern California halfway between the port... ...
AAAATTCCGGCGTCACATGGCCTTCCCAGCCGGGGTCGAGCGGGGTGACGTTCACGATGATCCCGCAGCGTGCATAGGTGCTCTTGCCGAGGCAGATCACCAGCACGTCTTCGGGCACGCGGAAATATTCAACCGTCCGTGCCAGCGCGAAGCTGTTGGGCGGGATCACGCAGATGTCGGTTTCGCGGTCGACCAGGCTGTCGCCGTCGAAGTTCTTCGGATCGACCACCGCGCTGTTCACATTGGTGAAGATCTTGAACTCGGGCGCGACGCGCGCGTCGTAGCCATAGCTCGACAGCCCGTAACTGATCACCCCTTCGCGGCGCTGCGCCTCGACGAAGGGCTCGATCATGCCCTCGTTCTGCGCCTTGTCGCGGATCCACTTGTCGGAAAGAATCGCCATGGGAGGACGATTCCCGAGCCGCGCCACTGGGGCAAGTGGCCCGGGAATCTTATCCGCCCTTTAGCTCGCCAGCAGCGTTGCGTTGCCCCCGGCGGCGGTCGTGTCGATGCACACCACGCGTTCGGTCGCGAACCGCGCGACGTAGTGCGGCCCGCCCGCCTTGGGGCCGGTGCCCGACAGGCCTTCGCCGCCGAACGGCTGGCTTTCGACTACGGCACCGATCTGGTTGCGGTTGACATAGAAATTGCCGACCTTGGCGCGCGCCTCGACAAAGGCGCGCGTGTCGTCATTGCGGCTGTGAAGCCCCATGGTCAGCCCGTAGCCGGTCGCGTTGATATCCTCGACCACGCGGCCGAGATCGGCGGCGCGGTAACGCACGACATGGAGGATGGGGCCGAAGTTCTCGCGTTTGAGGTCGAGGATCGAATCCATTTCCACGATCGTCGGCGCAACGAAGCACCCGGCATTGGCACCGCGATGAAGGCGGCGGCGCCATACGGGGAAACCGCCCTTCTTGCGCCGGGCGACGTGCCGTTCGAGCGAGGATTTGGCGTCCATGTCGATCACCGGGCCGACATCGGTGGCCAGGTGCTCTGGATTGCCGATCGTCAGCGCCTCGAAGCCGCCGCGGATCATCTTCAGCATCTCGTCGTAAACGTCGTCCTGAATATAGAGCACGCGCAGCGCCGAGCAGCGCTGGCCCGCACTCTGGAACGCGCTGGCGACGACGTCGCGGGTCACCTGCTCGGGCAGCGCGGTCGAATCGACGATCATCGCGTTCTGTCCGCCGGTTTCGGCGATCAGCGTGGCGATCGGACCTTCGCGCGCGGCGAGGCCGCGGTTGATCGCCTGCGCAGTCTGCGTCGATCCGGTAAAGGCGACGCCCGCAATGCGCGGATCGGAAGTGATCATCTCGCCCACTTCGCCCGCACCCGGCAGCAGCTGAAAAGCCTCTTCGGGGATGCCCGCCTGGTGGCACAGGCGCACCGCCAGCGCCGCGATCAGCGGCGTCTGCTCGGCCGGCTTGGCGACGACCGTATTGCCCGCGGCGAGCGCAGCGGCGGGTGTCCCGATGAAGATCGCCAGCGGGAAATTCCACGGGCTGATGCAGGCGAACACGCCGCGGCCATGCAGGCTGAGCCGGTTTTCTTCGCCCGTTGGCCCGGGCAGCGGGATCGGGCCGGTAAACTGGCGCCGCGCCTCATTGGCGTAGAAGCGCAGGAAATCGACAGCTTCGCGCAGCTCGAGCACTGCGTCCATCAGCGTCTTGCCCGCCTCGCGCTGGCACAGGCTGAGGAATTCGTCGGTATGTTCCTCGAACAGATCGGCCGCCGCTTCGAGCAGCACCGCGCGTTTCTCGCCGCCCAGCCGGTCCCAGCCCGGCTGGATCGCTTCGGCGCGCGTGATCGCTTCCTCGACTTCGAAATCGAGTGTGTCGCGGCGCGTGCCGACTTCGGCCGACAGGTCGTGCGGCTTGTTGATCGGGGCGATTTCGGCATCGGCACCCGACATGAAGGTCGGCTCTGCCGTCCAGTGCCGGTTCTCGAGTGCGGCGAGGCGTTCCTGCAGCGGTTCGAGCACCAGGGGATCGGACAGGTCGATCCCGGCCGAATTCTTGCGGCCCAGGAAGATGTCTTCCGGCAGCGGAATGGTTGGATTGCGATAGGGATCGAGCTGCGCCATGTCGGCCACCGGATCGGTCGCCAGATCGGAAGCGGGCACTTCGGCATCCGCCATGCGGTTGACGAAAGAGCTGTTCGCGCCGTTTTCGAGCAGCCGCCGGACCAGATAGGCCAGCAAGTCCTTGTGCGTGCCGGTGGGGGCATAGATCCGCACATTGGTGCGGTCGTTACCTTCCATCTGCGCGAGCGCGCCGTAGATGTCCTCGCCCATGCCATGAAGGCGCTGGAATTCGAGTGGCTTGCCGCCCGCCAGCGCCTTGATCGCACCGATGGTGTAGGCGTTATGCGTGGCAAAGGCGGGATAGATGGCATCGTCTGCGGCCAGCATCTTCTCCGCGCAGGCGAGATAGCTCACGTCGGTGGCCAGCTTGCGGGTGAAGACGGGGAAATCCTTGAACCCGCCAACATGGCTGAGCTTGATCTCGGTATCCCAATAGGCGCCCTTGACCAGCCGGACGAAGAACTTGCGGTCGTATTTGCGGGCCAGCCGCGCGGTCCATTCGACCATCGGCACGCCGCGTTTCTGATAGGCCTGGATGGCCAGCCCGAACCCTTCCCAGCGGCTGCCGTCGGGCCGTGTGAACAGGCTGTCGTCGCGCGCGAGGGCCTCGATCAGATCCATCGACAGCTCGAGCCGGTCGGCTTCTTCGGCATCGATGGTGAAATGGATATCCGCATCGCGCGCAGCGGTCGCGAGATCGCGCACGATCGGCAACAGGTCGGCGATCGCCAGATCGGCATGCAGGAAAGTGTATTTCGGATGCAGCGCGGACAGCTTCACCGAGATGCCCGGGGCGGTCCGCACGTCGCCGGTCGATTCGCGCACCAGGCGTTCGATCGCTTCGTGGTAATTCACCCGGTAGCGTTCGGCATCGGCGAAGCTCATCGCGGCTTCGCCAAGCATGTCGAAGCTGTGCGTCAGCCCGCGCGCGCGTTCGGGGGCCGCGCGCTTGAGCGATTCATTGATCGTGCGGCCATAGACGAACTGTCCGCCGAGGATGCGCATGGCCTGCAGCGTCGCGGTGCGGATCACGGGTTCGCCCAGTCGGTTGACCGCGCGCTTGAGCGTCTTGCCCATGCCCTTCTGCGCTTCCTCGGGACGTTCGAGCACTTCGCCCGTCAGCATCAGCGAGAAGGTCGCGGCGTTGACGAAGGTGGATGAGCTTTCGCCCATGTGTTCGGCCCAGTCGATATCGCCGATCTTGTCGCGGATCAGCGCGTCGGCTGTCGCCGCATCGGGCACCCGCAGCAGCGCTTCGGCGAGACACATCAGCGCCACGCCTTCCTCGGTGGCGAGGCCATACTGGTGCAGGAAGGCATCGATCCCGCTGGCCTTGCGCTTGCGCGCCTCCTCGATCAGCCGGGTGGCGATCTCGGCGGCTTCCTCGTGCTTGGCGCTCGCCGCGCTGGCTTGTGCCATGCGCTCGGCGACGCAGGCGTTCTCTTCCGCGCGGTAGGCCTCGCGGAGCGCTTGGCGGGAAATGGGGGACAGGCGGGCAGGATCGTGCAGGGCCATACGACTCCGGACAGAAGGAGGGATAAAGCAGGCCCATTGGACCTGCGGTGTATCCCTTTCAAGCTTTGCGGAGCGCGCTGGTTCCGTAGCGTCGTGTCAGTCGCGCGCGGCAAACCAGTCGGCGACCGCCTGCTGTGCTTCGTCAGGCAGGTGCAGACCCAGCTTGCTGCGCCGCCACAGCACATCCTGCGCGGTGCGCGCATATTCGTGGTCGACGAGGTGGCGCAGCTCAGCCTCGTACAGCGTACCGCCGAAGTGCCGGCCGAGATCGGCCAGCGCAGTTGCCCCGCCCAGCACACGGTCGATCCGCGTGCCATAGGCGCGCGCCAGCCGCAGCAGCATTTCGGGCGGTATCCAGTCATAGCGTTCACCCGCCTCCCACAGGAAACCGGCGAAATCGGCATCGGGCATGTCACCGCCCGGAAGCGGCGCATGGGCGGTCCAGTCGCGCCCCGGCAGCGGCATCACCTCGCCCAGCTTTTCCAGCGCATGTTCGGCCAACTTGCGGTAGGTGGTGATCTTGCCGCCATAGACCGACAGGATGGGCGCCCCGTCCTGCGCGTCGAGTTCGAACACGTAGTCGCGGGTTACGGTCGAATTGCTTGCGGCATCGTCTTCGTACAGCGGGCGCACGCCAGCATAGGAGGACACGATTTCCTCTTCCGTCACCGCGCTGGTGAAATAGCGCGAGGCCGCTTCGCACAGATAGCGGGTCTCCTCGGGCGCGATCGTGACGGCGTCGAGATCGCCCTCGTATAGCAGGTCGGTCGTGCCGATCAGCGTGTAGTCGCGCTCATAGGGGATCGCGAAAATGATGCGCCCGTCGGGTTGCTGGAAGATATAGGCATGCTCGCCCGAAAACCGCCGCGACACGATGATGTGGCTGCCCTTGACCAGCCGCAGATGCGCCGGTGTGCCGGCCCCCAGTGCGATCTTGGCCACCCGGTCGACGAACGGACCCGCTGCATTGATCACCGCGCGCGCCGTCACGGATCGTTCGCCAGCAGCACTCCGCAGCGTCGCGCTCCAGCCATCCGCGCTTCGCTCCAGCGCGGTGCATTCGGTGCGCACGCATATCTCCGCGCCGCGTTCCTCCGCGTCGCGTGCGGTCAGCACGACCAACCGCGCGTCTTCGACCCAGCAGTCCGAATATTCGAAACCGCTGGTCAGCCGGTCCTGCAGGATCGTGCGGTGCGGGACCACGCGCAGCTTGACGCGCTTGCTCTTGGGCAGGCTCATCCGTCCGCCGATGCGGTCGTATAGCGCGAGGCCCAGCCACAGCATCCACTTGGGCCGCATGCTCGGTTCATGCGGCATGACGAAGCGCAGCGGCCAGATGATGTGCGGGGCGTTGCGCAGCAGCACTTCGCGTTCGCGGAGGCTTTCGGCAACGAGGCGAAATTCGTAATTCTCAAGATAGCGCAGCCCGCCATGGACCAGCTTGGTGCTGGCCGAGGAGGTATGCGAGGCCAGATCGTCCTTCTCGACCAGCAGGACCCGCAGGCCGCGGCCCGCCGCATCGCGGGCAATGCCGGCACCGTTGATCCCGCCGCCGATAACAAGGAGGTCGTAGGCTTCGTTCATTGCTGGCGGATCACGCGGCCGGCGACGGCATCAAGCCTGGTCATCAGCGCCTTGTCGCGGGCCTCGGGCGCGGTCACCACGGCATTGTCCAGCGCATGGTCGATGGGCGATGGCGTGCGTTTGCGCGGCAGGGCCTTGCAGAACGCCTCGATCGTTTCGCGCGCCAGCCGGGCATTGTCCTGCATCCGGTCGAGGACCTGACCGACATCGACCGCTTCGGTCTCGTCACGCCAGCAATCGTAATCGGTCACCATCGCCAGCAGAGCATAGGGCAGCTCCGCTTCGCGGGCCAGCCGGGCCTCGGGCATTCCGGTCATGCCGATCACTTCGGCGCCCCAATGGCGATAGAGCCGGCTTTCGGCGCGGGTGGAAAACTGCGGCCCCTCCATGGCGAGATAGGTCGCGCCCTCGGTGCATTCGCCCCCTGCTGCGGCGACGGCTTTCGCAGCGTGTCTGGACAGGCGGTCGCACACCGGATCGGCCATGGAGACATGCGCAACGAACCCGTCCCCGAAAAAGCTCGATGGGCGACCCTTGGTGTTGTCGATGAACTGGTCGACGGTGACGAACCTGCCCGGTGCCAGCTCTTCCGACAGCGAACCGACCGCGCTGACCGCGAGGATATCGGTGCAGCCAGCGCGCTTGAGCGCATCGATATTGGCGCGTGAATCGAGCGTCGAGGGGGCGATGCGATGACCGCGTCCATGGCGCGGCAGGAACCGCACGCGAACGTGCCCGATGGTGCCGCACAGGATCTCGTCGGAGGGATCGCCCCAGGGCGACTGTACCGCAATCCATTGCGGATCCTCCAGCGCATCGATGGCATAAAGCCCCGACCCGCCGATGATGCCGATGGTCCAGTCGCTCATATATCCCCTCTGCGTCGCCGGCCGATCGCTTGTCGCAGCTTCTCCCCTACGGGAGCTTGCCGCTTGCGGTTAATTTGTGCCTGAGCGGTGGCGTGTGGCAAGCGGCAAGTCCAGAGGCGAGTTGCAATCGGGCACTCGCGGCGCCCGCATCCGTATTCATCGTGCGGGGCGTGGCGGTGCGCTTGACAGCCAGCCGCGTTTACCGCGCAAACACCGCCTAGGCGGGGCATAGGGAAAGATGATGGCCGAAACGAATATCGAACCGACACTGGCAAGCCTGAGCGAACGCCTGCGCGTCCTGCACCGGCAGACACGCGAGACGCCGCTGTTCAACCCGGTGTTCCAGTTGTCCCTGGATATTTCGCGCAAGCTCGAAAGCGGCGATTTGGGGATCGCGGACCTGGGCGGTCTGGTCGACGAGCTGGAAGCGCAATCGCTCGATGCGCGGGCCAATCGGCTGCGCAACCTGCTGGCACCGGCCGACGCGGGCGAGCGTCTCGCATCGCTCGCATCGAGCGGCGCGGCGTTCGATAGCTATCGCGCGTTCTGGGAACAGCCGCACATGCACGTGGTTTTCACCGCGCATCCGACTTTCCTGCTGGCCCCGCAGCAAAGCGAAGCGGTCGCGCAGGCAGTCGCAAACGGAGGTGACGCTCGGCCCGGGGCCGCAGGTGAGGAGCCGGAAATCACGCTGCGTTACGAACACCAATGCGCGATGGCCGCGCTCGCCCATGCGCAGGACGCGCGTGACCGGATGGTGAGTGCGGTGCTCGACCGGGCGCAGGCCGAATTTCCCGGGCGCTGGTGCGAACTGCAGCCCCTTCCGTTCCGTTTCGCCAGCTGGGTCGGCTATGACATGGACGGGCGGACCGATATCAAGTGGTACACCTCGATTGCATTTCGTCTGTCGGAAAAGGCGCAGCGGCTCGAACGCTATGCCGCCTCGCTCGCGGCGATCGACGAAGCGCATCCGCTTATCGCCAGTTTGCGCGGAGCCGCTGAACATGCTGCCGCCAGTGCCGACGAATTTGCCGGCGATCTGTCCGATCCCGCCGATCTTTCGGCAGCGGCCAACCGGCTGACCGCAGACCACGCCGACAAGCTGCTTTCGCTCGAACCGCTGATCGACCGGCTGGAAACCGAAGCGCGCGATTGTGCGGCCGAACGGGCGGTTGCGCTGCGCACGCTCGTGTCCGCGATGCGCGCCGACGGGCTGGGGATGAGCTGGATCCACTTCCGCGTGAATGCCAAGCAGCTCCACAATGCGATCCGCACCCGGCTGGGTGATGCGGCGGATATCGACCTGTCGAGCCGCGGCGCAATCGCCGCCCTGCGCGAACTGCTGGCCGGGGTCGAACCGCAAAGCGCCAATTTCGCCAGCCTCGCAGTCGAAAGCTCGACCGCGGTGCGGCAGTTCCTGGTGATGACTCAGATTCTCAAGCATGTGGATGCCGATGCGCCGATCCGCATGCTGGTTGCCGAATGCGAGCAGCCCTCCACCGTGCTCGCCGCGCTCTATTTCGCCAAGCTGTTCGGGATTGCCGACAAGGTCGATGTCTCCCCGCTGTTCGAGACCGAGACCGCGCTTGAACACGGCGGGCGGTTCCTCGACCTGCTGCTCGCCGAGCCCGACTACCGCGCCTATGCCAAGAGCCGCGGCCGGATTGCGATCCAGACCGGGTTCTCCGACGCCGGGCGCTTCGTCGGCCAAATCCCTGCCAGCCTCGCGATCGAGCGGCTGCAGGGCCGGCTGGCCGAGGCAATGGATGCCAACGGCCTCAGCGATGTCGCCGCGCTGATTTTCAACACGCATGGCGAAGGGATGGGGCGCGGCGCGCACCCTTCCGGCTTCGAAGACCGCATCGAATGGGCCCTCAGCGCCTGGACGCAGCGCCGCTTCGCCCGCGCGGGGATCACGCTCGAACCCGAAGCGAGCTTTCAGGGCGGCGACGGCTACCTGCTGTTCGCCACCCCCGATATCGCGCTGGCGACGCTGACGCAGATCGCCGCGAACAGCCCGGCGCATACCAATGCCGATGTCCCCACCGATCCCTTCTACCGGCGGACCGACCTCAGTCTCGATTTCTATCGCGCGATCAAGGATCACCAGCGCGATCACTTGGAAAGCCGGACCTACAGCCGCGCGATCACCGCCTTCGGCCTCGGCTTGCTCAACCAGACCGGCAGCCGCAAGTCGCGCCGGCAAAGCGATCTGTCTGCCGATCGCGAGATGAGCCTGCGGCAGATCCGGGCGATCCCGCACAACGCCATCCTGCAGCAGCTCGGCTATCCGGTGAACATCATCGCCGGGGTCGGCAGCGCGGCGGAAAGCAATATCGAGGAGATCGGTACGCTCCTGTCCGAAAGCCCGCGTGGCCGGCAGATCATGCGGCTGGTGCGCGCGTCGAATGCACTGGCCAGCATCAAGACGGTTGCGGCCTTCGGCGAACTGTTCAACTCCGCCTACTGGGCCAGCCGCCCCTATCGCGGGACCGAACAGCATCTGGGCGCGGCCTGCGAGGCCTTGGCCGAATATCTTATCAAGGACGATCGCAATGGCGTGTTTCGCCGGCTGGCATCGCGCCTGCGCGTCGACGCGTTGAAGCTGCACCGATTGTTCGACCTGGTGCCCGACGACGATCCGCATCCCGAACGCGAAAGCGTGCGCCGGGCAATCGGAGTGCTCCAGGCCTTGCGCCTGGCGCTGTTGCAGCACATGTTCCTCAAGGCGATCTCGGTTCCGGCATTCAGCCGCGCCAACGACATCAGCCGCACCGATGTGCTGGAAATGGTCTTCACACTGCGCATCGACGATGCGCTTGCCCAATTGCGCCGCGCCTTTCCGACCAGCTTTCCGCGCAAGGACGATTTCGCGCTCGACGAGCCGGGCGAATATCCGCGCGGCGAGGGCGAAGGTTATGCCGCGATCCGGCGCGATCACATCGATCCGATCGAACAGGCCTACGAACTGTGCCTGCGAATTTCGACTGCCATCGCGAACGAGTTCGGCGCGCACGGCTGATTGAATTCGCTGCGGTTCGCGCGCATTGTCCTGCCCTGTCAGCTGGGGGGAGGACGAATCGATGGACAATTTCCTGTGGGGTGTGGCCGCCGGGGTGCTGGGCGTTGCGGCGCTCGCCTTTTTCGCGTTCACGATGTTTCGGCGCGGGCCGCTGACGTTCCAGATCGACGGGTTTTACACCCACGTTGCCGATGGCGATGTCGGCCCCCTGATCCGCGACGTGCAGGCGGACGTCCCCGATGCCGCGGTGTGCAGGCTCGACGACCGCATGTCCTGTTCGATCCGCGACGCGGTGCAATGCCACAATGAAGCCGGCCGCCCCGATTGCGACGTGCTGCTGCTGTCGGGCGGCGGCCAGTGGGGCGCCTTCGGTGCGGGGCTGTTCGACACGCTCAGTCGCAACAGCGGCAACGAACTCGCCCTTGGTGGCGTGGGCGTCATCACCGGCATTTCCACCGGCTCGTTGCAGGCGCTGATGCTGATGGTCGCGCTCGATCCGAAGCAGACCCCGGATATGCGCCGCTTCGCGCTCGACCGGCTCGTCTGGGGTTACGCGCCGGAGCGGGAAAGCGATGTGGTTAGGCGCACCGGGCTGATCGGCGTTCCGCTGTTCGGTTCGGCGGCAGGCACGCGGCGGCTGCGCCAGCGCATCATCGAAGCGCTCATGCCGGGCGGCGACGAACGGCTGATCGAGGCGATCGGGCAATCCAGCATCGAGGCTTTCGCCGGCTTCGTCGAAGCCGAGCGCGGGGTGTTCCGCTATGCCGATATCAAGGAATTGGTGAATGCCGCCCCCACGGCCGCGGCGGCAGCGGAAGCGCTGGCGGCGGCGACCATGGCCTCCTCCGCCATGCCGGTGTTCCACCAGCAACTGCGCGTCGCGGGAAGCGATGGCGAAGCGCTGGCGCTCTACGATGGCGGGGTGCGCCGTTCGGTCTTCTTTGACCGCGCGATGGCGGCGGTCGACCGGGAAGTGCGCGAACAGATGAAGGGCCATGCACTGGCCAAGATCGCCGGCGGTGCGACGCAGGCCGCGATCGCGCAGGATTACGAAGATACTGCGCCCACGGTCTATGTCGTGCGCAATGGGCCCACCGTGCGCAAGCGCGATGCCGCTTTCAACACCAGCTCTGGTCCGCTCAAGAACGGCCAGCGCGGGTACGATCTGCTGGTCAATGAAAGCGAGATCGGGGCCATTGCGGGCCTGCGCCTGAACAATCCCTACGGACGGATCATGCTGACCAGCGCCGACCGCTACGACACTTTCCCCAGCGACGTGGGCGAGAATTTCAAGGACGACGAAATGTTCAAGCCCGCCTTCATGGCGCGGCTTCGCGACCTCGGCCGGCACAAGGCCGAACGCCCCGAAGGGCCCTGGTGGCCCCTCAGCAGGATCGAACAGGTCTGAGAGAAATCTTTCGGGA
>VMHT01080511.1_pt1 | contig 10500 bp, 20 predicted proteins | sample 4693611 | NCBI WGS metagenome assembly VMHT01 (sample SAMN12280063, study PRJNA550983) | marine metagenome | isolation source: seawater sampled from same location over 5 years 0.02-0.2 micron viral filtrate | place: USA: collected off the coast of southern California halfway between the port... ...
CGACCGGTGTTGTCACCATCTAATGGGACACCTTTTCCAAATTCATCGACATCATCAGTTAAGTCCGGATCTTCTTCCTTTTTGTTAATATCGATAAATGCTTCATCTTCTTCCGGTTCCACATCGACTTCCAATGCTTCGATGAGGGCATCAAGACTAAATCCCTCTGCCAATTCAGTTGCGAGTGGATTCTCTTCTTCAACATCAACTTCATCATCTGAAAGACCACCGGCTGCATCTAAATTCACATCAACTTGTCGAAGAAGACGATCAATACCATTCAGAATATGCTTCTTGAAGGACTCACGCTGTATGGCATCCGTTGTGAGGCTTTTGAACGTATCCTCAAGCACTGGGATGATTCGCTTAAGTAATGTTTCAAGTGCATTAATGCCAGTCGAAGAACTTGGAACATCAGCAGCAACAGCCCGGGCCTCGACAACCAGCATTCTGCGGACCAAAGAACGTAGTTCTCGCTCCTCTTTTAATTGCTGAAGATATTCTGGATCACGTTTTGCTCTTGCAACTCGTGCCGATCTGCGTAAAAGACTACGCAATTCTCTTTCTTGTTCTGCATTCATTTAAAAAATCTCCGTTTTATATAAGTAGTGCCTATGAATTTCGTTTTTTTGGTTTTGATCCCAAGGGTAAAGAATAACCAGCCACAGAACCCATGGCCATGGCAGAAATCTCGTCAATAATCTCCTCATCCTCGTCCTCATCCTCTTCCAAATCAGCAAATGCTTCAAGCATATCCTCCTTGGTTTCGAAAACGACTTCGATTACTTGATCTTTGTATTCGACCAACTGATTAATCGACTCAAGGATGCGCTCATTTTTAGATTGAGGTTCCAGCAGATCATTGATCATTCCAAATATAAAGTGCTCTTTGAGAGCAGCGCCAAATTTTTCCCTGAACATCTGGTGAATTTCTTCATTCTCAAATCCCATAATGTTCTCGAACTCATCCATGGAAGAATCGGCTAGCGCTTTTCGCAGACTGGTGCCGCTCATTTCCCCGACTCCCGGAATGTCAATGCTAACATGCGGAGCAACAGCAATACTCCAGTCGTATCCGTCAACATTGCCAGATGTCTTTCTAAATCGAGGATTGTCCTTCATGTCCTTTTTGCCAACAAAGTAAACGATCTGAACTTCACCAGCAGGATATTGTTCGTAAATCTCTGTTGCTTTGTAAGGGTTCTTGACCTGTATGATTTGAGATTCCGGAACACCATGCCCAATCATTACGTGTTGTTTTTCTTTAAAATCCAAAGGAGACTTGGGAAGTTTGACTTTGTTGGATGTCGCAATAAATGTGTCATCAATTCCATACTCGTCAGCAATTCTTTTATAGGTCTCATAGTGGTGCCGTCCCATAGGCTGAAACCTGCCCGGATACACTGCGATAATTCGCTTATTTTCACGCTCTACCTGCTCGGCAATGGAACCACCCCTACTGTACCTGCTTATACCTAAAACTTGGTTAATAGGAGCGAAATTTCCTGTAAACTTATAGGTCGCCCCATCGAAGTCAAACACAAGACCTTCAACGTCGGTCGCAATGCGCTTCATAGCATTTTTATATTCTTTTTCCAAAGTGTCATCAGCATCTCCGCCCTTCATCTTAACCATCGCTCTGCGAAGCAGTTTCAAGTCCTTTTGAGAATACGGAGTATCGCTAGCAAAGACCTCACCGACTTTTGACTGTAATTTTGAGATTGCTTGAGGGTGTTTTGCCACATAGAGACTGCGAGTGGTTGACAAGAGATCAACGCCAAAGTTGTGAACAACATCCTCAATCGGAGCAATGGCACTTTTAATGAAGGCACGAAGTCCCGGCTGATCTAGTAAGAAACTGCTTACCTCTTCTTGGTTTTCGCCCTCCATCGCACTAACAACGCCCTTGACGTTGCGCTTTGTTTGTCTCTGTTTATCATAAAAGAACATAATAGCCGAAACAAACTTCTGTAATGCTTGGCCTTGAAGACCAAACTCTTGACCCTTTTCCTCGGCAACAGCAATGATATAGTCAGCGACAGTTTCATTATCGGCAATGTTATATTTTGCTATGATTTGCTTTAAGTCGGAAATAGCATTGTCGGCGTTCCCTTCGAGGCCAGATATCTGGTCCCGTAGATTCATAATATTATTAACAATAACACGAGGCAACGACTCTTTTCCATACTGATCGAGGATTCTCGTCATCTGGGTTGCCCGGGCTTCAGAGGCTTTGGCTGGGAGTTTATATAATTTACCATCTCTAAGAGAAGCCGCGCCAGCCCGATGAATAACAAGTTTTTTTACATCATAATCAATGACGTTCGGGCTTTCGGGGTTTAGGATTTCAGAATTATAAAAGACGACATTCCCTTCTTCATCTCTAAAAAGTGCAAGTAACTCACCTTCCGACAATTGTTCCATGGCATCATCAAAATCGTCCATCGCCTCTTCGAAGGCACCAACTACGTTTTCGGGAGTTTGTGGTTTTCCGGCAGCAACCCTATCTGTGGTAAAATAGGCTCGTAACTTAGCCTTACTTAGACCACCTGCTTTTTGGTGTGCCTTGTTTCGGATAGCCAGAGGTTCTTTCTTGTCGATATCGTAACCAATGTATACATTCTGCCCATCGATTTTTTCAGTAACATTTATACCTTGAAAGCCGCCGGCGGCTGAACGGATAATATTCATCATTTTACTAAATTCTAGATCCGGATTTTCATACGGATGCATCATATGTCCGGCAGCACCGCCTTCAAGTATCAACATTGTTATTCCTCTTTTTTAGTTGTTTTTCTACGTGTTGTCTTTTTTCTAGTTGTTGGCTTTCTTTTTGTTGTTTTCTTTACGTTAGAAACTGGCCTTGTTGTTTTCGCAACTCTTTTTGTCTCTGTTTCTGCTGCGGGTTTTGCAACTCTTTTTGTCTCTGTTTCTGTTGTGGTGGTTTTTGTCTCTACTGTAGTTTCCACTTCTACATTTTCAATCGGCTGCGTTATACTTGGCGATAGAGGCACGATGGGGATATCAACTGATTCAGTATTAGTATTTGCGCTAGCCGCTTCAAGTGTGGAGTCCTCAACCGTGGACTGCCTTCTAATTGCAGAATATTTTGTTCTATTTGCAAATTTTGTTCCAATTAGTGATCTCCTTTTTCTACCCATTTTTCTTCTCCTTAGATTTTGTAAAGCCCTTCAAGAGTTTATTAAATGTTTTCTCTTGTTCTTTTTTTGAAACTTTTTTTATGAACTCTTCATTGTTCATATAATCTTTTTTTCCTGTGTACAATTTATTCTCCGCTAAATATTTTTTATGAATGTCTTCAAAATCTCTAAAGACCATGTTTCCTATTTCATATGCTTCTCTTTCCATGTTTCTAAGATGTGGATTATTTTGTGCATATCCAGGCCCAGTGTATCCGATTTTATCAAATTCTCCACGCTCACACTGGCTATGGTGAACTAATTCATGAGACATACTCCGCAACATATCCTTTGGATGCCGGTTGTCAACATAAATTGTTATAGTTTTATTTTCCGGATCATAATACGCTGTTTTTCCAAAAACTCGCGCTCCATTTTCCGGGTCTGACTGGAAGACTACTGATGGCTCTGTCTTAAATCCCATCCGTTTAGACGCAAATGGCATGAACTTATCAATGATTGGACTCAATGCAGATAAATCAAGATTTGTTTTATTATTAATATTACAATGCAAAATGTATTCTCCATGGATAAATACACCATAATTAGTTATTTTTTAATTAAAAGTCGGCTATATGGTTTCTGTAGATGTACCAGCCGGAGATATTAAATCAAGCACGACAATGGGCAATACAACATAGTCGATGTTTTTGTTGTTTGATATTAAAAGTTCAGCAAAAAAGCCCTCACGACCACCAACGTTTTTCAGGGATATTTTTGTTATGATTCCCTTTTTTGTTTTACCATTCACTTGAAACCACTGCACCAGATCTCCAATATTGAATGTATCTCTGTAATTGTTTCCAAATGGTGTTGTTCTGTAATCCAAGCCTTAATTTACCAACTTTTGCCTTATTTTTAGATCATGTAATCTTCAGGATCATTATTTGGATGTGATTGAAAGTACTCCACTCTATCGGCATGATCTCGAAGTTCCTCAATTGCCTTTTTGTACATTTCAATCGATAGTACAACACTTTCTTCAAATTTTTGAGGTTTGTACATTACATCAATTAATAAATCATCAACAGAAATCCACATATAATCAGAGATTTCTTCTAATTGCAAATTAAAATCACCAGAGAAGTCCATAGCAGCAAAGAGGAATCGATTTATTCTCCCATTTAGTGGACCGATCATTTTTATTTGGTCAATTTTTAGCCCAACCTCTTCAAAGACTTCTCTTTTTACTGCCTCAAGAGGGGTTTCGTTACTTTGTCCATGCCCACCGGGTAAGTCATATGTACCCCTACCGGCGACCTCTACTAACATTATACGACCAGCATCATCAAATATCATGCACTTCGATGACCAATTTAGATCTTTTCCCTCCGACACCACAAAGCGTCTCCAATTTTCAAATAAATGTTTCATATCTTCATAAATAGTATCTTAATTGAATCCAATATCGATCAATTCATCTTCATTTACTAAAATAAATTGGCTTTTTCCAATAAAAACTACTTTCTTATCCTTATAGACGCCGTCATATTTATCAATTGGCACAACTTCCGTCCCTCGTTGTACGCAAACCATGGTTCGGCCTCCGACATCATAATATAATGCCGGCCCTGAGCCGCTTAGGATAAAATAAGGTAATGATGGATCTTCTTTTAAACTAGAAATATATGCATCAATCTTACTCATCAGTTCTTCCTCCAGTTCTGCTTGATCGTCTTCTTCTTCTTCATTCATCATTGTATCCCCCTATTTTAACTACTACTTACCACTCTCCAACCGCCGTCTTCGTCGGAATTATTTGTATGAATTTTTAATTCAGACTCCGGAATCCAAAATGTTTTAGAAAATGTAGAATTTCTTAACGGTTTTCTTCGATCTGATAGTATTTGCACATGGATCATTAAATCGTCATTACGAGTGAGGTTCCAAAAAGAAGAACTATTTTTCATTCTCCCATCAGCGCTATCTTCTTTTACATAATCGCAAAACTCTTTTATTTGCACAATCATACATGTTGACCATTTTGTGAATATTAAAGTTCCAAGTTTAATTTCGCAATTCATTTTTACAGTACCAAAAGACTAAAAATCCATAAGTGTATGAAAAATACGCCTATGTAAGACAAGTATAACACAATTAGACCAATTTTACAAACCATTTTATCATAAAAATTGCGTACAATCACAATACCGGGCAAAGAAAGAGCCATTTTGGCAACAAAAAAATACACTACATCCTTGTTTAAGAAGAGTGCCATTAATGGATTTCCCTCCTCAACGCCATAATTCACATACCAGTGTATTGTAGCAAAAGTATCGATGACGATTAGCAGCAATAATGGAAGTATTGCGCGGTCTTCTACTTTCATACACTGTACTTTCCCTTTACCACATCTGTAACTATTGTTCAGGACGGGGATTTTCCTGAATTAGAATTAATTCATCGTGCAAATACCAAGAAGAGTTGCAGTTAGGCCAATAAACAAAGTAGCAAGTGACCGACTCTTCATACATATTGATATCATGAAGGTTTGTATACGTGTCCACCTTGATAATGATCCCGTTCATCTCGTATGGAAGCCATCCAGCCACAAGATCCCCTACCGAAAACTCCGGCATGCTCATAAAAGAATCCCCCACTATAAATAGTGGAGGATCCTTAAGAAACGTCGGCCTGTTGGGGCTTATACTTTCCGAGCCATTAACTGTTTTCTTTATTTTCTGCCTTATTATATAGAGTTACTGATGATTTTGGCAGAATATCAGCCGGAACATTGGTCAAATCAACAAGATTTGCTGAGATCCATGTCCCATTATGTTTCCTTTGGGCTAACCAGACCGGTCTCCCCAGAAAAATGGCATTTATCGGATAAACATTGGACTTAACAGCGTCCAGTTCCTCGTCTGTGAGGTTCGTGACCAAGTATCTTTTGATCTCGGCATCGATGTCACACAGATAGGCAACTAGATTCGACCCGTTTGGGCCATCGGACACCCACATCATGGGTTCTCCAAGTTCGATTAAGACCTCCCTGACTGAAAGATCCCCCAATTGTGGGAGATCTCCGGGTTCTGCCATTGGTGGCCAAATATGTTTATACGGTACGTCGTTGTCATCACTTTCATTCATATATTTTCTCCTTCCCCCATGCCAAAAAAGGCATAAGGTAAATAGTCATACAACTTGAAAGTCTCGTCCTCCTCGGTATTGTCGGAACCATCGAGGTACTTTTGCCTCCGGATAACGCATGCGTGGCTTGGTTGCGTAAAACTTGCGATAAGACTCCACAACGTTATCCGATTTGAACTCATCTGGCATACAAAGTGGCAATCGAGTCGGCACATTCGAGGGAAAAAGTTCTGGTTTATACAAAACTTTACACTTTTCCAAAACCGCTTCGCATTTGTGTGTCTTTCCGGGAAAACGAGACTTGTATTCGGCTATCATTGCCTCCGTATGCTCGACCAAGCATTGAAAATTCGCTGATGATTCACGAACCCACTTGGTTGATGGGTGGTTTTTGTGCGCATTTCGGTAAGGTGTCACCTTATCGTCATAAAGTAGGTTAAGTGTCGTGCAGAGCATCTGGCAAGATTCCAGAATCATCTTAACGACACGGTAGTTGTCGAGCGAACGCGCTGATTTCTTCCAATCAATGCGAGTAGAAGTACCTTCGATAGCAAAGATGTTCACATTTTCTCCTGTGTTAGAGTGAACAAGGGCACACTTTTATTGTGTACTCATTATTATAATCTAAATTCCAACAGGAGTCAACTTTTTCTTGTAAAGTAATTGTATATTGATCGGAAACAATCGTGTCAACACACGTTCCAGAGTCGCCAATGTCCCAAGTACCAGCCACCCAAGCCGAATTTTCATTTTTTAGGACCAAATCACCATCAGAAGTGAAGCGATAACACTCATCGATGTTTAAGATGTCCGATTGGACCTCCCACCACTGGTCAGAGAAGTCCTCAAAGGTGGTACAGTGAGTCCGACAGCCAAAAATCAGCAAGAGGGCCAAACTCATCAGTCTTCCGGCCTCCGAAATTGAACAACAACACCGTTTTTTTCTTTTTCTTCGTGTTTTTTGCCAATTGCTTCTTGGATCGACGTTCTCCATCGCAATTCTCGGCCTTTATCGTACAAGTAGGCACACAAAGCAAGAGTAAAAGCAACAAAAAGGATGATAAACACAACAATAAGTTGCGTTGGGCCAAAATCAAACAAAAAATTCAATGGACTTCTCCCTTATTTTCGAAAAAAACATCAAATGCCTCCTTAAATTGCCAGTCTTCCACATAAAAAAGGCTTCTGTTTTCTGGATACTTTCGAAATATATACGTTTGGGCGACAAAAATTATTTCACCCAAAGAAAGTTCAGGCCATTCCATCCAATACTTGTATAGAATTTGAAGAACTCGTTCTACCCTCTCTTGCTCGTTAGTCATCTATAAGTAACTAGGCAATAGGGATCAGTTCATCTCCCAATTCCATTGTTTCATCACCGTTTGGCCAGTACACGCGATACAAAAAACAAGCGCTTTCGTTGACCTGTCCGGGAAAAATGCTTTCCATATCGAACAATGAGCCTTTTGGCTCACCCTCGTAGGTGTGCATTGTCAGGCTCTTCCATGTAACAATACCATTTTTACGATGACCCTTGACATCATCTAGATTAACAAGCATTCCTACGTAAATTGTGTAATCATTCTCCATCCGCTTTCTCCAAGGCACCAGAAAAAACGATCTCCACGTCACCACGAGGCCAATAAACAGCGTAATACAATAGATTTAGTGAACTAATTGACTCAGTTATAATTCCATTTTTTTGATAATGATAAAATCCATTATCCTCGATCACACTAACAAGTTCTCCGATCTCAAAATGTTTATTTTGACCAGACGTTTCAACTATCATTTGCTTAGGATCTCCAAAGTATCTATAAATTCCCAACGAACACCGGTTTCCGGCCAGTGAACCAAGCATGCTGGAATATTAAATGGTTCATGCCCCCTGCCCCAATCCACCTTCACCACAATTCCAAATCTCCTAACATATATTCCTTTATATCTTAGAACAACCAAATCTCCGACTTTCATTGTGCGATCTCCAAGTCCTCTAACATACTGTATCCAACATCCCCTGTTGGCCAATATACTTGCGCAAGATGACCTTCGATGTTCAAAATGATTCCGAATTTACGGTAATATTCGCATGCAACAGAGCCTTCCGGTGCTTTATAAATGATCAATTGATTGACGAGATCACCTTTTTCCATATGATAATTATGACATGATAGCATGATAACGTATCCCAGTCAAGAGATAAATAGACTTCTCTTCTTCAACGTTTCCATACTGGTTCCAATAACCGCAGAGATTGCCAAAACTATTAAGAATGCGGTAAATTTAATAAAAGAAGGCACCCACTCGGTGCCCAGACATACAAACCCAAACGAGATTAGAAAAACAATCAATTTTGAGACTATTTTGAATATCATGATGACTAACTGCCACCCTCCCTCTCTGGTCATTGCTCTTCAAGGCTCTTGAAGTACTGAACCTGCCTCTCCCGCTTCTTAGCGCCGGATCTCGAACGATAGCAACCAAGTTTCTTTCTTTTGCCATCCTTCCCTTTCTTTTTTGAGTAGAGACACCATTGTTCTTTGCCATCAGTCTTTTCGATGACTTCATCAACCTGCTTGCGAGAGGCGAGTGCCCTCTGGATTCCTGCTAAGGACTTGCCAAGTTCAGCAACCATAAGATTCATCTCTTTCGCACGCGGGTGATTTGGGTTCCACTTACCTTTCCATTCAACTGATGCTGTAATCAGTTTATCCAGCGCGTGAAGGATAACCTCTTTCCTATCTTCGAGTTCAGCAGCAAACATTCGCTCCAAATTTGGATCGCTGGCTGCCAATGACATACCCATCTCCGGAGAAACCCCGGGTCTTTTTATTTTTTCAAGATCTTTATTGATTTGCTTCATAAGATCCATTTTGATGGCTTCTGTCAGGTCGCCGGCAGACATGTTGTCTATAGCGTCAAAGGCTTTGTCTTTCTTCTCTTTCCAGAAGCCCTCTTGGTTGGTACCGATGGCAGCATTATACTTTTTTTCCATCGCATCGGAATAATCATATAAGAGAGCAGCATCATCGGAAGTGTCAATAGAGGTGATCACTGCGACTGCTTGCTTAGGATCCATTTTCAATAACTTTGACATCTGGTCTTGGTCTTCTTTCAAATACTGTCGCCAATTTTCAAGTAGGAGTTTCATGAATTTGCCCACCTCACCCATTCTGGGTTTATTATTTTTGATCCTACAGAGAAATGTCCATTCGGCTCTCTGAAGCCGGGTCCAGCCTTCGCCACCGGTCCTTCTGGTGCATTCGTCACATTGGGGTTAACCTTAAGTCCGGAATGCTCAGAATCAAGCCTTGTTATGATGTTCCACAAATATCGTCGCACTCCCGCAGAACCAGCATTAGGCTTCCATTCGCTTGCCAACTTCACAATTCGTTTCAAAATGTTTTCGCTCTGTGCTGGGTTGCGAATCATTGCGATGATCATTTTCGTTTCAAATGCTCCTGTCCAACCACCAGAGGTCAATCCCGGGACACCTTTCGAATTGAACGTTTCATTTGTCATATCCAGAATCTTGTTCATTAGGGCTTCGTCTTGCGCAGCCGCTGGAGAGCCAAGAAAGTCCCTCATCTTACGTTGTGTAGATGGGTAACCTTCTATATCAAGAACATCAAACATCTCGTTAGCCTCTTCCTCATCCAATTCTCCTGCTTCCCAGGGTTCACCAATGGCAAGAAGAACTCTTTCATCTCTGCCATGGTTTCCAAAAAAGAGAACATCCAGAAAGTCATCAAGCAACCCAACGGCATCCGCAGTCGCAAATGCCTGTTGAAGATTTCCAGCACGAAACATCCGCGCCAGTTTAACCAGGGTCTCAGCGTCCCCAAAAGTCAGTCGCTCTTTGTTCTCCACAAACCGCCGAAAATTTTCCCACATTTTTTCCATTTTTTAGTCCTTAATTCCGGGAAACGGAACAACAATCTCTGGATTGAATTTAGCCTGAATCTTCCTCAGTTCTCGGGCCTCGTCAAAAAGCCTCCTCTGTTCATACGCCGCTTCTTTCATTTCTCTTGCGATGTTGCCCAAACGGTCCAGATTACCGTTATAGAACTCGCTCGCGGCGTAGGGATCTCGTGCGGAGATTCGGTAGTATTCTCTATTAAGATCCCTCCTTTCATTCGACAAACGCCTAAGAATGATGTCCTGTTCTCTGCTTAACTTGCTCAAGCGTTCAACCTTCTCTCCCAGTGCC
>VMHT01171880.1_pt1 | contig 10499 bp, 17 predicted proteins | sample 4693611 | NCBI WGS metagenome assembly VMHT01 (sample SAMN12280063, study PRJNA550983) | marine metagenome | isolation source: seawater sampled from same location over 5 years 0.02-0.2 micron viral filtrate | place: USA: collected off the coast of southern California halfway between the port... ...
GCCAATGATGGTGAACAGCTCGCTCTCCCGTAATGACAGGGGCATATCTTGGAAGCACCAGTTCTTCCACTCTCTCTCCCTCTCTTGTTGGGTGACACAATCCTGCATCTGCAATACAAAATCGTTGGGCCTTACCAATGCCTCTGGCTCGTTGCCCTTGGCACTATCCATGAGCTTCTTTAGATCGTCCTCAGTGGGGTGATCCTTGACCAACCAATCGTTCACATCATTGTGTGGCTCCGGTATCTCAATCCGGTAACAGCGGTCCGCTGAGAGCCTCTGAGAGAGTTTGATAAACATCTGCTGACCTGCGTCATCCATGTCGCTGGCAACGTAGATGCGTTCCATCCTAGTCAGCATCTCAAAGCAGTTCTCAATCCACCCGTGGTTGCTTGCTGATGGTACAGCAATGACAGGAATGTTGCTCTCCTTCTGCATCTGGTGCAGGGACATACAATCAATCTCCCCCTCGCAGATGATAAGCTCTCGGTCATCCTCCCCAACTAGGTGCAGTCCAAACGGTGTGTTGAAAACTGGTTGGGTGGAATAGATTTGTTTCTTGTTTCCTATGCGGGTGATGCACGTATACTTGAGCATCCGACAACGGCCCTCGGTATCATAGAGCGGAGCTCCCCACCAGTGAGAGCCATTCTTTTCCTCGGCAAAGATGTTATACTTACCAAGGGTACGCTCGTTGATACCCCGCTTCTCCACCATGTACTTGTGAACCTCGCTGCCCCTGAGAGCAGTTTCGGGGAGTGCTTTCACCTCAACTCTCTCCTCTGTCTTGACCGTTCTGATTTGCTCAAAGCCGCAGAACTTGAGAGCCCATCTCATTGTCTCTGAGAATGATCCACCCAGCTTGCGGTGGCACAGCTCTAGGATGTTGCAACTCTCTCCGGTCTGGTGATCCTTGGCAACGTAGACAGAGGAATTCTTGGCCTTGAATACATTGCAAGACCTGCCCTCGGCATCGCCCCGCAAGTCGGCCATGACATACCGACCTCCTGCTTCCCTCTTTGCTCCGGGAAACATATCGGCCATTAGCCTATCAATTTTGGAACTCAGTTCCCTTTTTATTTCATCAGGTGTTTTCATATTTTAATATGCAAAGGTTCGTTTTGTTCTCTTGGTTCAGGTTTTAGCATCTTATCAATGATAACTCCGGTGCAACACTGCTGCTCATAGGCTAGGCGGTGCAAAAGATCATGAGTTTGGGGGCTGATAGTTGTCTGCAATCTCACCCTGTCTCCGGGCATCCACTTGCGTGGCCTGCCTCGTCTCTCTTTTCTATTTTTGTATCTGACAAGAGCTAAATCCCTGTCCGATGGATTGTTTTCTGTCAACTGCTGTTTAGTTTTTTTGTTTTCGGTCATACTTTTTTAGGTTTATCGGTTGGTTTTAATAATGGATCGACTGCTTCTGTCACTCCGGTGAGTCGCTTTGCAAACTTGGAGTCTGTCTCCTTCCACTCCATCACCTGTTTGTCTGCATAGATGCAGGACAGATGATGCCTGTTGGAATACCATCCAATGCTGGGCCATGCCGCCATTGGAATTTTACTGGCTAGATGGATTGAAACAAACCTCGCTTCTGCGGTGTGCTGGTCCCTCCTTCTGCTTAATATTTGTTCAAGGGGTATGCCGTACCACTCGGAAACTGCGGTGAACACAGCCTCAATCTTCCCCTTCATCTTTTCTGTTGGTTCATACTTCATTTGAAATTAAGTGCTTCTGGATTGAATCCATTCTCTATGGCTGCTGCGTCCCAAGCTCTTGCCGCCTCCTCTTCGTCATCAAAGTATCCGAGGTATTTATTTTTCTGATCAACCGTGATGCGAGCCCTCCACTTTTTCCTATCTTTCATCCAGCAAACACCCCGAAATTTAGATGTTACTCCCTCTCTTTTCTTTTTATAGCTTTTAAGGTTTTGGGAGCACGTCACCATCCTTAAATTGTCAACGTGGTTATTAGTCCTCTCCCCATTGATGTGATCCACTTGCAAGGACTTGTCCCAATCGGGAAGGAAATGCTGGGCCACAAGGCGAGCAACGTAAAAAGATTTAGTCCTTTTATTTTTATACAAAAGAACGTCAATGTACCCCTTGTTGTTCATTCTATCTGCCATAATCCTAGTCTTGCCATGCTTCAAGGACATGACTCTCCCTTGGTTGGATATTCGGTACACTCCCTCATAGCCAATAACATCTTTCCATATTTCTTCTTTCATAATAATTCTTGGTAAATTCTTGGTAACTTATAACAAAACTCCTAGTCAGTAAGTAACTCTTGGTTACTCTAACAGACTATAACTTTCTTTTGGTAATAGAATACTAGGATAGGGTAACTTACGGTTACTACCCCCTTTGGGGGCTTGCTGACGGTTACCACCCCCCGGTAATGTGACGGTGAACAGGTTGGAGTTGTCCATCCTTCTCTTGATTGTAACGAGCTTGCGTTTCTGAAGCCTTGTAAGCACCCTAGAAACGCTTTTCGGGTGCAGCCCCGTGTCTTCCCCTATCTTTGATGTTGAAGGGTAGCACAGGCCATTGTCTGGGTTGGCATAGTGGGCCAAGCACAGAAGGACAAGCTTGTCTGTTGAGGGTAAGGGGATAGCCCAAACCCTCCGTTCCAATTCAAACGACATTTCTTATGCGCCGTGATAGCAATCGTCAAAACACGCCTCAGCCCGATCTTCTTCATACTGATCCCTCGCTTCTTGCTCGGCAAGACCTATAAGGTCAAAGACCTTTGAGTCGGGAAGCGTATCTAATATCTCTTCCCCGTCTTCCCAAACCTCGGCAATGAGCCGCTCGCTTAGGTCAATCTTGACAAGGTAGTCTCCTATTTCAAACTCTCTCATCGGGATAGGTTGCCCTCCCCAGCTTGGAGTTGATCTTGCAAGTTGTTGTAAACCTTCCCCAGTCTATCCATGCCATCAATCTCTCCTTGATACTTGGCATCGGTCAGGTCATACCTTATTAGGTTTGGCAATATCCTAAGCCAAGACTCGGCAACGGACAATTGCATATCCACTGATTCCCGTGCGTCAGGGTCTCCCCAGTTGTCTCGCACATCTTCCCTTGCTCCTTCAATCATTTGAAGGGCTTCGTTTATTCTTTCTTCGGTTGTCATATCTTTCCTTTTATTAGTGGGGCAATGCCCCGTTCAGTTATTACTAGAGTTGAAAAACCCTAGCTTTGCAAGCTCTTTTTTAACTTTGTTCCAATGGGGTTGCGTTGCCTCCAGTTTCCGGTAGCCGTTCGGCCCCCCGTTATGAATGCGAGTCCAGTCTTCAATTGTTGGTTGCCTTCCCAATCTCTTAGGGGTTGCATATCTTCCCATATAACATTGAATAATTAGTTCAGCCCGTTCAGGATTGAACGCATCACTATGTTCAAAGGGCTTGTCAATCACCCCGTTACTTAGTCCCCACTCGCTAGCGTCCTGAACATAGGCCGCTTGCAATTGGTACTTGCCCCAGCTTGCCCCGCCGTCACCAATGGCTTCGGGGTTGCCCCCACTCTCAACTAGAGCAAGGGCCTTTAGAAAGAGGAGCCACGCAGTCATTTGCTTTTCCTTTCTTTCATTTTGATTGCTAAGAGTGAGACCAATACAACGGCCCCCGCTATAAATCTAATTGCTTCAGCTTCCATTTTCCACCTCCTCAATTCCTAGTGTTTGCTTGGCCTCTTTTCCAGTTAACTTGTCGCCCGTTTTGGAGTAAAACCCATTTGTGTTTGCGTGGATACAATCTTTTTCGGTCTCAATTCTTATCATACCAAAGGCCCCAAGGGAAACTTTGGCATTAATTGAAGCAAATGGATTGTGGATTTTCTTTTCTTTTGTTTTCATATTATTAGTCTTTCTTTTTGATTTTACTAGTACCCGCTTGAGATTGTAACGAGTATTTCAATTCCCTCTTTCTTTAGTGAGTAGGGAACCCCCGACTCGTTTAGTGCGGCGAGTAGTTTTGCAAGCTCGCCCGCTTCATCTTTCAAACTGAATTCAATTGTGTTTTTCATATTGTATTTTTGTTAGCTGATTCTGTTTTCTAGTTCAAAGATTTCTTTTTCATATTCCTCCACCTCTTGGTCTACCTCTTGGTGAACCTTTTCAATGGCTTCCTTGCTTTCATCTTTAGGTAGTGATACCCAAAGTTGAGAGGTTTTCCAGTCTCGCCAGCCTTCAGCGTGGTTTATTGATTGGAGCAAGTATTGAATTTCGTCTTCTATTTCTTCTATTTTTTTGCTGTTCATATTATCAGTCTTTTTGTTTAGTTTATTGAGTGAAGGTTGCCCCCTATCCCCTTGAAGGAGTGAGGGCAATTGTTCACGCAATCCCTAGTATGAAATTGGTTGCTTTACCCGCTTGACCGCTAGCTGACACGGCCCAATTGGGGTTCTCTGTTAGCTTCTTACTCCACCCTTTGAGGTAGGCGGCTGAATTGTTCCAATCCGGTTCAATGGCTATCATTGCACAAGTGATGCAAGCGCCGAATTCAGCAACAAGCTCCTCAAAAGCGTAGCTTGTGCTACCGAAAGCGGCTTTTTCAGTGAGCCCCTTGCGATTGAGTCGCTTTTCAATTCCGGTTGAGTGTATTAGTTCATGCGCCAAAACCCCTTGGTACTGATCACGGGAAAAGAAAGCTTGTTCATGTGGCATTTGAACCAAGTCCTTTGAGGGTTGATAATAGGCTCGGTTGCCCCCGTGGCTAAGGGTGATCCCTTCACGGTCAACGTAGTCTTGCAAAGCGGTTTCCGGCTCACTTGGTAAAATGTCTTCGGGTTTCATTCCCTCAACTAAATGCTCCAATCCTTCACAATCTCTTAAGGCATTAAATACACGGTAGCTTTTCAGCATAGGAACCGTTTTTTCCTCTTTTGTCTCTTTGTCTTTTATCTTTAGGAATTTCCAATAAATAACGAGCGTGGACTTTGCCCCCTTCTTTACGTTGCCCCCAAGTTCACTTGCTCCTTTGTAAGTAACCCAAGCGTTGCAAGGGGTTGCTTGAAGGAGTAGCAAAGCTACGTTAGTGCCGGAATAGGCGCGCTTTGAATTTAGATTGTAAGGCATTCCATTTTCCCTTACTCCTTTCCAACATTGCTGAAAGGGGTTCACCCCTTCATTCATTAAGCTAGTGAGCTTGTTGGTGACTTGTTCCTGAATCTCTTTTGTTTTCATATGTCTTTTTTTGTTATTGGTTTATTGTATTAATCAGCTCTTTTAGTTCTGATTCGTTTGAAAGTGCATTGCTTGCAATTTGCCAAAGCTCTATAGTTTCAAGCTCGTTCCTCCAAAAAGGAAGAAAGGCGCAACGAATTTCAGCTCGGCGCGATTCAGGCAAAGCGCGCAAGCGCGCAAAAAGTGAGGCGGTTTTCTTATTATTGATCATTTATGCAGTTAAATAAAGGGACCCCTTCACCCTATGTCAATCCCATAAGAGAACTATTTCACTTTTGAGTGCACTTTTTTTTGCTTTGAGTGGCTTGCAAATAGGACCTCCCACCCCAAAAAATAAGAGGCCAACCAGACCGAGCTCGTTTGCTTGTAGTTGGCTAGCGGATACAAACTCGCAGCGGGGAGGGGGTCGGGGAGGCGGTGCCTTGTGCGCGTATATGTATCTACTAGCCCTGTAAAAAATATTGACAAATAAGGGCTTAGGGCTATTGGGGGGTGTGTAGATGGAGGCTAAGGAGGAACTAATAGACTCAATTCGGGAGGGAATCTTGGAAATCCAAGAACACAATCCTAAGAACAATAGCATATTGTCTAAGAGTAACCCCGAGAAAACTGCGGAAATATTGTACCTACACGCCACGGGAGTGACCCAAACCCAGATGATAAAAAAGTATGGGCTCAAACGTGAAACAATTGTAAACGTCCTATTGGACTATGCCGACTTTACAGGCAAGTGGAAGCAGCTAGGGAGCAAGGTGAGGGGCCGAGCATTCTTGGAACTATCATCGTTAGAGGAGGATTTGATAGAGCAGCTAAGAGAGAGGATGGAAGCCGGGGAAATAAAGGCTAGCTTCAGGGATTTGTTGCCTTTAGCCATTGCATTGGAGAAGGCAGAGAAGGGAAGTAACACATTCAGGGGAGAGGCTAGTAGCATTGTAGAGGAGCGTAAGGTGGTTAGCCAAGAGGACTATGAGGCTACGGTAAAAGCTGCTAGAGAGCGTATAGCCGATATGAAAAAAGCGGAGGTAGTCATTGACCAAGAAATGTAAAAGTTGTGGCCAAGAGCTATCAATTACCGAGTTTCACAGCAACGGTAGCAAGGGTGGTAAAAAAAGGTATAAGCCTAGTTGTAGGAAGTGCAGTAATGAAAAAGCAAGAGCTCAAAGAGATGAGTTGATTAAAAACCATTTTGGGGGTTGGAAATGTTCTAGGTGTGGATTTGAGGGAAGGCCCATTCAGTTTGATTGTCACCATGCTAGGGGTGTTAAAAGATTTAAAATTTCTGAAAATTTTAGAAAAGCAGTGAGCAGTAAAACTGTTTTTTTAAAAGAGCTGGAGAAGTGTAATTTGTTATGTGCCAATTGTCATAGGCTAGAGCATGAGGTGGTTCCGATTGAAACAAAGCCTTTTACTTCTGAACCAATAAGACATGACCTAAACAGAATTTTATAATGAACAGAAACATTGAGCTAGTTGAGAAATCATTAGATACCATAAACCCAGAATGGGAAGTGTTCTTAGTAGCCTCTATGGGGGAGAATGGATTTGAGTATGACACTTTTAGTCGAGGGTTTAGTCCTGACTTAGAAGATCAGATGTCTTGTTTTTTAGCATTGGTTAATGCTTCAACTATGAAGGACTTGGATGATTTTTTCCCGGAATGATTGAGTTTACCGATCATCCAATACTAACACCTCCTACAGACGAGGAGATAGTGTTCTTGGGGGAGAACCACCCTAAGATACTGAAAGAGCTGCATGAGGCCCATGAGGGCCGTATAGAGGCTTCTGAGGAAGATCCTGTTAGGCATGGGTTCAACCTAGATGGCTGGGAGCGTATAAAGGATGGGCTAGGAACATACAACGAGTGTCTGTGTTTGGGGGGCAATCGGAGTGGCAAGACAACTGGCTGTGCCAAAATTGTCATGGAAAGTGTCATCAATAACCCAGACGGCCATGTTGTTTGTTTTTCCCAGAACGCTGATACCAGCGTAAAGGTGCAGCAAGCTGCGGTGTGGGAGATGATGCCCAAGGAGTTTAAGAAGAAGACCAAGAGTGTTGAAGGCTACATTAACTACTCAATGCAGAATGGTTTTACAGGTAGTAGCTTTATTTTTCCTGACACTAGGACTAGGGTGGATTTTAAAACCTACACCCAGTTTTCTAACAACCAAACCATATTGGAGGGTTTTGAGTTTGGGTTTAGGTCTGGGGATAAGCTCAACATAGGTACATGGCTAGATGAATATCTTGGTGACGATGCCTTGATAAACACTTTACGTTTTAGGTTGGCTACTAGGAATTCCAAGATGTTGATAGCCTTCACCCCTATAAATGGGTACACTCCGTTTATATCGGAATATCTAAAGGGTTCCGAAACTCTGAAAACTAAAAGGGCGGAGCTTCTTAACCGAGAACTTCCAGTACAGCAATATAGCCCGAAGCGGGACGCATCGGTGGTTTACCTGCATTCGGATGAAAATCCTTTTGGTGGCTATGAACGTATAGCTAAGGATTTGCGGGACAGACCGGAGGAGGAAATATTGGTAAGAGCTTATGGTGTTCCTGTTAAAAGCATTACATCTCTCCTTCCCCTGTTTAACACTGAAGTTAATGTTCTTGGTGAGGAACCCAACAAGTATGGAATGAGCTTTCCTGATGTATCAGACAAGGAAAAGTTTACCGTTTATCAAGTTGTTGACCCTGCCGGGGCTCGCAACTTCACTGCGTTGTGGGCTGCTGTAGATAGGGACGGGTATGTTTACATTTGCCGAGAGTGGCCGGACCGCAATACATATGGAGAGTGGGCTTTGTTCGGAGACCCTAAGTGGAAAACTGGACCAGCAACTAGGAAGATTGGGTTGAATGTGGAAGGCTACGCTAGTTTGTTCCAAGAAATTGAGGAGGAACTAGGAGTGGAAGTGTTTGAACGTATTGGTGACTCCAGATACTTTGCTAGGGAGAATGATAACAACGAGGATTTGTTTACGTTGTTTGATGACTTTGGTATGTTGTTTTACCCTTCCGATGGTCGCATGGAGGAGGTTGGCATTAGTGCGGTTGATGAATGGTTTACATACAATCCCAATGAACCGATTGACGCTGTTAATAGGCCAATGTGCTATATACACAGGGATTGTGGGAATTTGATTGACAGTTTGGTGAATTACAATTCACAAGGTAAAACCGATGAAGCCCTTAAAGACTTCTTCGATCTCATTCGATACTTGAGAATGTCGAATGGTGGAGAGGGACCAGATCACATTGAGAACAAAAACTTGCTCACTACAAACAAATCAAAAGGAGGATATTGATGCCAAAAGTTAGAATAAAGGCTTTAGCCGAAGAATTGCAAACCGACATAAATGATTTAATCATCTTGGCTAAATCGAAGCTTTGTTCCTCGATGATAACCGGCAAAGGAGGCAAGGCGTTGTGGATAAATGAAGATGGCCAAGAAATATTGCGTAGAGCCGTTGATATTCCAGAAGTAGTTCCAAAGCACTATTCTGGAAAAGTTTTAAGAGCAGCCGCAAACCCTAGATATGTTTATGCTTTTATAGGAGACTTAAAAATAAAAGTTCCAGTTTGCATACCAAGGAAATTAAGAAAGACAGTAGTTGGAAAAAATATCAAAATAGAAGCCATCGAGGATGCAATCGGAGTCTCTTACAGATACGTCAAATGACATAACGACAGACCGTCGTTGGCTTTGCGAGCAGATTGACCGTCTACTTGCTTGGGAGATATTGTGCCGAACTGCTAATAACGAAGATATTTACTCTATAAGATCTAGCGACTTATGTGATAAGATAGGCGTTAGTCCACAATACTTCTACCACGTTTTCTCGAGAATCAAAAACAAGGTAAATGCAAAACACTTCGATTTCTGAATCGCTAACCTACGTTAGCGACGATCCCGACATTACATCTCTTAGGTATGCTTATGACCAGTCTGTGACTGAGCTTGAGGCATATTTTGATTTATGCAGGAGTAGCTATGATGACCGCCGTAACTGGTGGCCCGGCAAAAGCCGCGACTTAAGAAAGCATGGAGCAGACGCTTTCCCTTGGGAGGGAGCTTCGGACATGGAAAGCCATGTTATTGACGAGCGTATAACGAGATTGGTTTCTTTGTTCCTGTCTTCAATGAACAGGGCAAACATCCAAGCATTTCCTGTGGAAGTTAGCGACGTTGCTAGAAGCCGTGTGGTTACAAATTTTTTAAAGTGGATGGTAAAAAGCGGTTACATTCCTCGCTTTAAGCAGGAGATGGAACTGGGAGCCAACTACATGTTGGAGCGTGGAATTCTTATCACTTACGTTGGCTGGCACATGGAGGATAGAAGTTTCCTTCAGCGTCTTAGCTTGGAACAAATATCTGCTATGAACCCAGAGTTGGGAGAGATGATTGTTTCTGAAAACGACAACGATCAGGTTGTTCGGATGTTGCAATCTAGCTTTGATGGTGTTTCTGAATCTAGGGCCAATAAAGCTTTAAATGATTTGAGAGAACTAGGAGTTGCTGAGTTACCAATAGTACGCCGCCAAGTAAATGCTCCAGAGGTAAAAACACTAGCCCCGGACGGAGACTTCATTTTTCCTCCGTATGTTACCGATCCTCAGCGGGCTCCATATTGTTTTTGGAAAACCTACTACACTCCGCAGGAGTTGCAGAACAAGGTTATTACAGATGGCTGGGATGAAAATTTTGTAGAATACGTTATTGAGCGTTATCGTGGGGTAAACATAGATTCTATTGAGCGTGAACAAGAGGGACGCAGATCTATTAGTCTTACCGATAATGCCTATGAAGCTGAAGAGCTTATTGAAATTGTTTACGGTTACCAAAGATTGATAGACAAGGAGGATGGTTCCGAGGGAATATATTGCACCGTATTTCATCGTGAGTTTAACGGAATTGACGGCATTCCCGGTTATGCAAAGTTTGAGCTACTTAACGGATACGAAGACTATCCAATTGTAGTAACTAAGTTATCTGAAGATAGCAAAAGGTTGTACGATACGATGACCATACCTGACTTGCTGCGTGGAATACAAAACCAAGTGAAGGTTGAACGCGATAGTCGGATTGACCGAAACAGCTTGGCAACAGTGCCACCCATCCTTCATCCAGTCGGACAGGCTCCTACAGATTGGGGTCCGGGTCGAATGATACCATATCGCCGTAAGGGAGACTTTGAGTTTGGCCCTGCTCCTGTGTACAATCAGGGATCGATTGAGATGGAGGAAACCCAAGAGGCTCAGGCCGATAGGCTTGTAGGTTTGGATCGTGAAGGTCCAGTTAGCCAGATAAGGC
>VMHT01065159.1_pt1 | contig 10496 bp, 8 predicted proteins | sample 4693611 | NCBI WGS metagenome assembly VMHT01 (sample SAMN12280063, study PRJNA550983) | marine metagenome | isolation source: seawater sampled from same location over 5 years 0.02-0.2 micron viral filtrate | place: USA: collected off the coast of southern California halfway between the port... ...
CAAGTAATACGCCAGCACATACTATCATTATTTTTTCAATTCTTTTGATTTGTTCTTCAATAGATTTAATTTTATCGTGAGTTTGTTTTTGCATGATTCTACACAGCTTTTCATGTGATTCTATTCTCGTAAGTGCTTCGTCTTTTTTAGCCATTAAAATGTGGCCCCCACCACAAAAAAATCCCGATAGTGTGAGACTACCAAACCGCCCAAATAATTCATTATGCTAAACCTCGTTGTCTTAATCTAATTTGTTTTTCTTCGTCTGATAATAAAGCATTCTCAACTGGTGTCAATCCTGTAGCCATAATGTTCCCTGGTGCCTGAGGCTGTAATACTTGAGCATTAGGCATCGGTTGTATTGGTAATGGTGGTGTTTGTACTTCAGGTATTAGATAATCATTTAAATCTATACCTGTTTGATCTACTTCTTCTAAGTTAGGTGTATAAGCTAATCCACCTTGCGCAAATGTTTGAGGTTCTATATTATTTTGATATGATCCATCTAACCTTAATTTATTCATGTCTCTTCTCATTCTTAAAAGCACAGGTCTTGCTGTATTAAACACATTAAAAGTTCCAAGGTTCCTTGAAATTTCTCTAAATCTTTCTTGAATATCTTCAGAAGGATAATACGCATCAAATCTTCCTCTTCTTAAATTATTAAAATTAGATTCTGAAAGTTGTCTATCAGAAAATTCTCTATTTAAATTTTGTTTTGATACACCTAATATTTCTGCTGCATTAATATTTTTGTGCATTTCTTTTTGAACATTAAATCTTGCTTTGTTAGATTCATAGTATCTTGTAATGATATCATTAGGGTCAATTGGCCCACCTCTTAATAATCCAAACGCACCACCTGTAAATTCTCTTCTAGCATTTCTAATACCTCTTTGATATTCAGCAATTTTAAATCCCATAGATTTAATTGGATCAACTTTAATAGGTCTAAACCCTATTAACCCTGCTATCTGATCATCTAGTTCTAATATATCTCCAGTTTTAGTAGGTTTTTCTAAAGCAGCTTGTCCAATCCTTACGTATTGTTTATATGATGGAGCAAGAGCTTCCATTAAGTGTCTAAATTTAATTGATAGTCTCTCACCTATAGGTGTTTGGTCTGTATATAAAAGTCTACCATCTCTTGTTCTACCACCTCTACCGGGAAGTAGTGGAAATAAATCTACATCTGCTGCAGCCTGAGTCCAAATAGATTCATCAATAAATGGTGCAGCTATTTCTGTAACTGCTTCTTCAGCTCCTGTAATAAATCCTTGAAGTATTGTATCACCATCCTTTGTACCAGCCATAATTTCATTTGCTAAAGTTCTAAAAGGTCTGCCAATTAAATCGTATGCATTTGAGTGACTAAAATCCATATATTTTAATTCACCTGTATTCTCATCTCTAATTGGAATTAGTGTTGAGTTTCTTGACCACTCAGGAACAAATTGTCTTAATGCTTGTATCTCGTCTTCCGTTACATTGTACAAAGCCTTTGCACCTTCTACAGCCATCGCAGGCACTGCATTTAATGTAAATGCCATACCAGCAGCTCTTGTTGCGCCAATACTGTACATTGGGTTATTATTTTTAACAAAACCTTTTCCTTGTATAAAAACCATGGGAAGAATATTACTACCTTTTATAACTTCACCTGCAGCTGGAATATGTTTCATTTCTTTTATAGCTTGCTGACCAATGTTTACTGTTGATCTAATCATTTCAGATGGAAAAGACATGAAGTTACCAACAGGTAATAGTCTCGCAGTTCTAACTACATCACCAACATACGCATAGTTTGGCACTGTATTTCTTACAATGTCTGCAGCTTCTTCTTTTAATTCTTTTGTAGTCTTATTAATTTTTGCAGCTTTGTAAGCATTATCTCTTCTACTCAATTCTACAAAATAATTTGTAATTTTCCAAAAATCATCTTCGGCAACATATTTACCTTGTAAGTATTCAGGAACTTTTTTTAATTTAGAAAGCATTGGATTTAACACAGCATCTAAATCAGCTATCTTGTCTCCAAAGTTAACATCTTTCATTAAAGCTCTAAGATCTCCTATTTGAACCTGTGAGTTTACAACCCCTAATTCTAATAATTCTCTATATGCATTCTCAAAATCTAAATCTTTGTATCTAGTATTTTTTAAATTACCTACACCAGATATCTGCCAACCTTTTCTAAATGCATCACCTAACATTTTTGGATTTTTAAATCCCTGAAATAATATTCCATTTGCAGAAGCAAATGCACCAGCACTAATAATATTACGTAAGTGAGTTGGTATTGAAAATACTGTTTTAGCCAATTGAGATACTCCCTTTGGAAATAATAATAAATTTCTATATAAAAAACTCGCACCTTTTTCTGCAACTGATGCTCCTTCCTTACCTCTAACTGCAGCTGTAAAATAACCTTCAGTTAAATTGTTTGCATTTTCTAAAGCTTGTGCAATTGGTTTAGTTGTAAATTTACCCACTAATGGATTTGCTACTTGCCCCGCTTTAAATGTTGCTAAATCTTTTAATTTATCTTTTTTACCTATTTCAACTATTTCTACTACACCATTGGTAGCATTTCTTGCTTCTTCTTTTGTTTTCCAAAAACTTCCTACTCCACCTTGAGATTGAATTACATCATTTTGATCAACCATTTGTTTTAACATAGCACTATTCCTAGCCATACCGGATAATTGAGTTACCGCATTGAATATAGAATATCTAGGATCTTTCATTTCTCCTAAAAGTTTTCTTATTTCTTTCGCTGGACCTTTCGTTTCATCAATTATATTTTTTATAAATTTATCGTCTTTCCCAAAACCTTGTAAAGTTTTTTTAATGTATGTAGGATCTGCTAATCCTTTTATAGATTTTTTCTCTTGTACTCCATCCTCTAAAATTCTATCTACAATATCCCTTGCTTCTTGAGTAAATAAACTACGATCTCTTTTACCACTAGCATCTGATAATTGTTTTTCAAAAAATTTAGTAGCTTGTTCTTTTACTTCATCGGTCGGTCTGTATCTACCAAAGACACCTAATACAGGAGAATCTTCGAATATTTTATATGTATTTTTTACAGACTCTTTTATTCTTTGTTGTAGTATAGCTTTTAATTCTGGTGCATTATATTTGTTTGTAGTGTCAATTAAATTTTTAAATGTTCCTCTTGCATCATCAACTGTATTCATGATGTCTCCTATTACTTCTTCACTAACACCTTTATTTTTTGAATTTTTATAAAATGCATCTACTTTTGCAACTGGAGAAAGTTTAGTTAAATCACCATCTAATATTAAGTCATTTATTTCTTTGTAAAATAATTCTTTTTCTTCTTTACTCAATGACTTATCTAAAATTTTCTGCATCTCAGGAAATGCTTTAGCTACTGTTCTATCTAAACGTTTAACTAATTCAGTTGCTTTGTTCATATCTGCAGATCTAAATCCTTCCATAACTTTTTGAGAACCAAATAAAGCTTTTGTTAAAGGTCCTTCAGGTGTAAATGCTTCTGCAAATTTATTTAAATATCTTTCAAATCTATTATTACTATACGCTAATGCTTTTCCTTTTTGAGCAAGAGCCTTTGCACTTTTACCTGCAGCTCCTACAATAGGAGTAAACAATAAAGACTCACTACCGAATTTTAATCTGTTCATTAATTTTCTAGTAGCATCTTCTCTTCCACTACTCACATCAAATGTATCTAGTTGAGTAGGACCTTTATCAAATAAATCACCAAAAGTTCCGATCTCTTCTACATCAGCTACAAAAAATTCACCTGCAGCTCCTCCTATTGCACCAACAGCAAATCTTTGAAGACCTTCTTTTTCATTTAGTTTAAATGCTTTTTCAGCGCCTTTAATTACTTTTTTATCACCAGAGCTAAAAGCTTTACCTAATTTTTTCTTTTTAAAATAATTAGTTGCTAACTTACTTCCTAATTTAAAACCCTGTTGCCCAGGAACACCTATTGAAACAAGCGCTTCAGTTAATTTACCTATACCTTTTTGCTCTGCTAATTCTTCAAATGGATTAAGTTTATCAAAAAACATTTCAACATCTGCTGCAGTATTTGTATCAAAACCTAAATCAACTAACTCTGCACCTAATGAAAATATACCTTCAGGAACTTTAATTAAACCCGATGCTATACCAGATATACCCGAAGTGTACCAAGAAACTTCGTTACCTTCTTCTTGAGGAATTAGTGGAGTAAAAGCCATTTAGTCTCCTATGCTGATGGATCGTCCATTGACATTCCAAAATCAGGGACTGATCTATCTATTTTTTCTTTTTCTGCAGGTGGAGGCATTGTTAAATCAATTTCTCCTATCGTGTTGTATCTATCAAAACTAAGTACTCCAGCTACTTTTGCAATTTTTACGTATGTATTTGTAAAAGGATCATAAAAAACTTTACCTAAATTTTTATTTAATAATTTTTGATTTGCTTTTACTTGTTCAACATCTCCTATATCAAAAGTAAGAACACCGCCTGCTCTTGAACCTACTTTTTTACGAAAGTCTCCTGCTAATTCTGTTTGAAATTTTGTAGCAGCTTGAGCAGCTGGAATATTATCTGCTCCATATTCTTGTATATTTGTGTCTAAAACACTTGCAGTCAATGGATCCATTTTTCCTGATGCAGTAGTTTCTGCAATTTTTAATTTACCTGCTAATTCATCTGCTAATAATTTTTCTTTACCAGCTTGTTCAATAGCTAATTGAGCTGCACCTGATTTAAGATCTCTTAAATATTTTCTTTTTTCAGCTTGGTTTTCTAAAAGGTTTGCAACAGGTTTTTCTGCCGCCGCTAATCCTGTAGAAATTAATCCACTAAGACCTTTACCTTGAGGAGCTTGTGATGCAATAGATGGTCCGTATTGTAATAAAAAAGTTGTTAGCGGATCAAAACCTTTGTCTTGTGGAGCATTCTGCATAAGTATATCTAAATTTTCTTTAGTAAGTTCTCCAACTCTACCTGCTTCTGCATAGTTTTGTCTATCTTCAATACCAGACATGATGCCATTCATATTAGCACCTCCACCTTTTCTAAACATGGGTCTTCTAAATACTCTACTCATATTAACCGAACGCTCTGTATATACCAGCTAGTGTTGAACCTAAACCTAATGCAGATTGAAGTGGGCTAGCTGATGGTGATGTTTGTTGAAACTGTGATCCAGGGTATCCAGCAATTAGACCAGTGATACCTGAACCTAAAGTTTGTGCTGCTGTTATTGGTTGTTGTAATTGCTGCTGTGCTAACTGTTGTTGTGCACTTAATTCTGCTTGTCTTTGTGCTTGTAATCCACCACCTAGACTAGTTAAACCTGCAACTTGTTGACCTGCAAGTTGTGGAGATAATCCAGCTAGAGCTTGTTGTTGTGAAGCTAAAGCTTGTTGTTGCGCAGATAAACCCATTTGTGCACCTAATTGAGCTTGACCTACCCCCAATTGTTGTGCTGCTAATGAACCCGTAGCTTGACCTAATCCTAATTGTTGTGCAGCTAATCCTGCTTGCGAAGCTCCTACACCCATTCTTTGAGCTTGGGCTTGTTGAGCTAATTGTTGTGCTTGACCAAAACCTTGTTGCAATAATTGTGCTTGAAGTGCAGCTCTATTTCTATCTGATGTTGATTGGTATTCTGCTCTTTGAACACCTTCACGTCCACCACCAAATGCACCTGCTTGAATTGCTCGTTGTGCTATTCCAGATAAACCTTTTTGTGATTGAATATCAAATTCTTGTAAAGATGCATCTATTACATCTTGTTGATATGGTGACATAAACTGTTGGTAAGCTGATGGTCCAATCATACCTCTTGCTGCTGCAATATCACCTGCTGCTATTCCTAATTGACCTCTAGATGCTGCAATATCTGATGGTATGCCTGTTAGGGTACTTCTAGCTGTTGCAATATCTGTCGGTAAACCACCTAAAGTAGCTTCAGCTTCCCCAGCTAATCTTCCAGCAGTTTGTAAAAATGGAGCATATGAACCAAGTCCTTGAGCACCTGTTGCAACACCAATTGCTGCAGCCTGTAAAGGATCTTGTCCAGCTACAAATTGTGGACCATAAACTTTTGATAAGTCCGCACCTTTAAAACCACCTACAGCTTGTTGTAATTCTGTAATAAATGGTTTTGCAGCTGCTTCTATAAACTCAGGTGGTTGTGTTATTTGTGTAATTGTTTCAGCCATTATACTCTTCCGCCTTTTTCTAATTTTTTCATCATGTCATACATACGTTGTGCACCTGTGTTGACATTACCATCACCCATGCCTCTTACAGCATCGGCAGTGAATACGAATTCATTGTTTGATAACATCGCAGGGATGTCATCTGCCTTCTCTTTTATACCAACTGGAGGAATAAATCCACCACTTTCTCTAAGATCTAACTCTTTTACGCCTGCTTTATTAGTTCTTTGAGGCAGACCCATGATGCCTGATGCCTGATTCACGATTTGATCGGTTCCCATAGCATAGCCTATTCTACCACCATTAGCTGCCATTGTTTTCTGTTCAGCTACCTTTTGTCTACGTTTATTTTCTAAAAATTCTTTATAAAGTTCTTCAGCATTTCGCTTTTTATCAAATTCTTCTTTTCCTTTTAAATATTTTTCAAACTCTGTTCCATCAGAGTATCCTATTCTACCACCATTAGCCATTCCCCTAGCCATATCTTGTGTATATTCAGATAAATCATTTTCTACAAGTGCAGGTATTTTAGATTCATCGTATCCTAAATTTTGATAAGCTGTTGTAAGCTTACCTCTTAATGCTTCTATGTTTCTACCTGATGATACTTCTTCCTCTTCTTCAGGAGATAGAGAACCCAATACTCCACCTAATACAGTTCCACCAGCCACAACTCCAAGAGTCTTGCCTAGTGTTTTTTCTCCACCCAATAATTCTTTTAAACCTGTTGCTTTTCCAGAAAATAAATTAGATAAGAAACTACCTTCTCCTCTACCTAATAAACCTCCAAAAGAGGTTCCAGGTATACCAAATAAGCCTCCACCAATTAATGCAGCTTTACCTAAATCTGATTTAAGAACGCTACCGATACCTTTAGCAACACCTTTAACAGCTTTTTTAAGGCCACCCAATAGTGCTCCTTGTCTCGGTGCGACTTCCATTATTCCACCACCTCTTCTTAATTGTCTGGGCATTTGCATTCTTGAAATTGGCATAGTTTTATTAGTTTATTTTGTTTTTCCGAAAATATCAAGGCTTGGCATAATAACTTTTATATCTCTTCTTATATCTTCCTCTGCTATTCCTTTTGATTTCCACTCGTTATCGTCCTTGTATTCTTCACCTGTTTTAAGGTTGGTTATTGTTTCTATTATTTTTTCTGGTTTTATTTCTATCATATTAAGTCCTATCAAATTCTAATATTGATACTGTGCCTTCAAATATATCAGCAGAAGCTGCTTGTAATTGTAACTTGTCGCTCTCTTCTAATATAATTGTACCGTCTGATACAGATTTAGAATTACCTGAGTTTACAGTGTGTTCAGCAAACTGGTAAGCTCTACTTGCAGATGTATCAAATATAAATGCTTTAATTTCAACATTCCCTGCTCCAACATTAGCAACATGTATGTTTTGTATGATTGCTCTAGACTCAGATGGCACAGTATAAATATCTGTAGCATCAGTTGTAGTTAAATCAAATTGTGCGTTTTTATATTTGTTAGCCATTATGTTTCACTTTTACTGCTCATGAACCAAGTAAATCTTTGTGATTCATCTCTTAGTTCTTGTTGAAATGTAGAGTTTAATTTTTCAATCAATCCGTCTAAATCTCTAACTAAAGAATCAGCATCTTGCTGTCTGTATTCTTTACTAGGTCTGGTAAATACTACTGTTACTTTTGCCATTTTTTAAATTCCACATCTATTTGATTGTAATCAATCATCATATAACCATTAGAATGTTTAACTGATGCCCAAGGCACTTCGTGAGCCATTGCTCCTTGATAAGTCATTGGGTTATCTTTGTAATTAAATTTATAAATATTAATATTAGATGGTGATTTACCAATTAACTCTACATTTTCTTTTAATCTAATATCACTGAAACCTAATTTATTAAATGATCCACCTGCTTGTGAACTATTTTTGGGAGATGGTGATGGTGATGATCCTTCATCTCTTCCTCCTCCACTTCCTGGTCTTTGAGTTGTACCTGGTCTATAAGTAGAAGCAGGAGCAGAAGCTACTTCTCTCATTGCTCTTAATTTTTCAGCTCTCTCTCTATCTTCTCTTAAAGATTTAGCTTTTTGTAAAGTTGTTCTTGCTTGTTCATTCTTGTTTCCTTTAAATATATCTATAGGGCTATCATAAAATCCTCTTATAGAACCTGGTACAAAACCACCAACTGTTTTAGGCGTCATGCCTAACATATTCATAATTCCTCCACCAATACCAAAAGTTGCACCAGTATTTGAAAAAGCTGGATTTATATTTTTACCTTCAAGAGTTTGATAATTTCCTAATTGAGGATTAAAGTAAGCAGTTAATTCTGTTGGAACAAAATCACCTTCTTCTTCATCATAAACATCTTTAGTAATAGTTTTTGATCTAGATAAATCTAAATTACCAAATATTCCTCCACCTATATAATTATCTCTTTCTCCACCTCCACCAGATTGTTGACTATATAATAATCTTAATTGTTCAGGCGTTAATCCAGGAGCTGTAATTGGTTCTTGGACTATAGGTCCTGTAACTGGTGTAGTAGCTTGAGGTAATGAAAAAATACCAGAAATATCTGGTAATTTTTGGTTTAAATATGCTTGTGCTAATTCTGCTAAAGTTGCCATTATCTTCTTCCGTCTGGTTGCGTGTCTAATCTAAAAGTACCAAGCTTCCAACTTTGAGAAGCACCAGTATTGGCAATCTTCAAAGACATAGCTCTTGCTCTTGCACGTGTATCTACTTTATCAGTAGATGATGTAATTGTAAAGGGTCCAAGAGGTGAGCTTGCTTGTGAGCTATTTGGATAATTTCTTAATTGTAGTGTAACCTGAGTATTTCCTGTTTGTGCTAAAAAGTCAGGTATAAATCTTCTTATTTTCATTAAGTATTCACCATCTCCTTGAAACGTTGCAACACCTGTTTGTTGGCCTCGAGATGATCTTGCTTGTGTAATATCAAAGTCTCCTGATTCAATATTAGAAGTTACTGTATTTGTTCCAGTTGCTAGTGCTTCATCAGTTCCTTTTTCATGTTCAAAATATATTGTACTTCCTTCAGTATTACCAACTACATCAAATGATGCATTGTCATCCGTATTAAAAAATGTTGCATGAGGTAAACCAAATACAGATGAATCTTGCCATGTTCCTCTTGCTAAACTTCCTGTTGTCCAAACAGGTCTTTGAGGGGACGAATCCATATAGTTATAGGTTACACATCTATTAATTATTGTTGATCCTGATGTACAATAAAACCAAGTTATCTCACCAAATAAATTATTTAGTCCAACGTTTATTAATTGGTTAGCTGTTGTATTTAAATCGTCAAAAACAAAATCTTCTACCAAACAAACCATAGTCTCTAAATTACCAGAATATTTAAAGAAACCATTTTCTGAAAACCAATATGCAGCACCATCAACTTCTAATGCAGCGTTCTGTCCAATCAATCCGCAGTTAGTTCCTACTTGCTGGAAACCAAAAGTAAACGGTTGACCAATAAACCTCATTGTAAACAAAGATGTATCTGTCCAAACATACATTGCATCTCTACCTCTAACCGCACCTACAATTTTAGATCCATCTGCAAGTCTTTGAAAACCAGCAGTGTTAATTGCTGTTGGTTGATAAGTATTGATATCTTCTTGGTTTGAAAATCTAATAAACATTTCATCTTGTGTAGAAGGTGTTCCAATAGTTGTTTCAGTTCCAAAAAATACTAAGTGTCTATCAGGTGTTGATACTAACATATCACGTGATGCTGTCGGTGCACCTGAAATAATAGTTGCTCTATTATTAACAGCACCTGTTGCATTTGAATCCCATTCAAATACTTGAGCATTATGTATAAGTGCAATTACTTTATCACCAAAGTTATCAATAGACCATAGACCTGGATCTATAACTAAGTCACCAGATGCAGCTTCACCCCATGCTACATAATCAGAACTATCAGTTACTGTTACACTATTAGAATGTGTTGCAGCAGTTGTGTTTCTAACTCCTCTTGTAACTCCTGTTAAAGTGTTACCACTTATACCTGTGTATGAAATTTCTTCTGATCCTATTTGTACAAAGTTAGTACCTGAGTTTGGAAACAAAGATGCATCTGTTAATACAATAGTTGTTGTAACCGCATTGATACCGCCATTTAAAGTAGTAACTGCTTCACCTGTTACTGTTCCGCCCCATGAACCTAGTCCCCAACCAAAACCAGGTAATTGTTCTGCAGGTCCTACGGGATAATAATGTCTTACTCTAATACCACCTGA
>VMHT01220962.1_pt1 | contig 10495 bp, 8 predicted proteins | sample 4693611 | NCBI WGS metagenome assembly VMHT01 (sample SAMN12280063, study PRJNA550983) | marine metagenome | isolation source: seawater sampled from same location over 5 years 0.02-0.2 micron viral filtrate | place: USA: collected off the coast of southern California halfway between the port... ...
AAGTGCAGCAATCTCACGAGAAGTTTTGGCTGCTTGAGTTGCTGTCTGTCCCATGGACTTGATTAAGATTTGCTGACTGCGTGCAAGATCATCATTTGAAACACCCAACTTGGAAAGAACAGTGTTGGTTTTGATTAGCTCTTCTCTAGAAGCTCTAGACATCATTGTAAAGTCCGAAACGTTTGCGAAGAGAGACTGGAATGAGGCACTCACTTCTTTGACTGTTCCGCCAAATGCTCGCGCTTCATTTGCCACGGTTCCCAAACTTGATGCGAACTCTTGGCTTGCGCCTGTAATTTTCATAAATTCATGGGTAGCGTCAGCAACCGCCATTGCAAGTTGTATAACTTTTGCTGCCAGAGCAACAGCTACGCCTATTAAAGCAAAAGAAGCAGCCAAGCCTCCAATAGCAGCAATAGCTCCTTTAGAGCCGCCAATTGCATCTTTAGAAAGTTTAAACAAAGAATCTTTAAATGATCCTATGCCGTCTTTGATAGCATCTCCAGCAAAAGAGTCGAGCATTGTTTTGCCAAGTTTTTTCAAACCACCTGTAAGATTTCCTTTCAATAAGTCGCCAAATGCCCCAACAAGTTCATTTGTTGTTTCTTTAGCGTCTTTGATAGTTTTGTCTAATTTTTCGTAGTCCTCTTCCATCTCTTTTATAGAGGATTGTTCAGCTTTGCCTTCTTTTACTAATTCTTTTTGTTTATCAATTCGTGCTTGAAGAGCTTTTAGTTGGTTTTTAGAGCGCTCTTCTTCTGTTTTGGCTTGAGTAACCAAATCATTGTAATACTCTACTTCTTTTTGTAGAAGAGCCAAGTTTTTTTGTCTTTGAGTCCCTATGGTTTCCAAAGCTGTTTTTTGCGCAGGAGATAGCTGACCAAGTTCTTGTAGATGTTTTATTTGCGCCAAAGTTAATTCGTTTAGTTCACGACGTAACTTTACTTGACTTTCTAGTTGGGCAGTCTCGGCAGCTAGCTGTTCTGCTGCTTTTTCTGCTGCTGCCTGTTCTTCTGGAGTCATACAATACTACCTCTCCCTATAAATAGCCTTCTACATAAAAAGCAAAGGCTCCCGAAGGAGCCTTAAACTATCTAGCATATTCTTTTGGAATTGGTGGCTGGTTGCTTGGAGTCAATTCTTGATAAGAAGAGTTTGATTGTCCCTTAGAGGCTTTCTTGATTGCTTCAGATTCCATCTCAAGCTGTTTGATAGTCCTCTTAACAAACCAGTTTCTAAGACCTATAGGCAGGCTATAAGCCTCCGAAAAACTCCAACCGCCGTTATACTTGAGGAAGAAAATTTGTTCATAAACTCCCTCGTTGTATTCATCGGTCAGGCCAAAAAAAGTCCGCCGTAAGCGGCACCTCCATTTCTTGTGTATGTCCGCAGTTGGTACAAGAGAATTGCTGGGTTAGATCGACATCGGGGGTTGCTTGGCGAATAATAGCACGAAGGTGACGCGAATCTCTTGAGGGCATGTTCTCAACTAGATAATTAATCGCTTGTGGAGATGAGTCTCCGTTTACACTAACAACGATAGAACGCAACTGCTTAGAGACTAGCCCTTCAGTATTTCTCTTGTTTGTTAGAGCAACTTCTTCACGTCCAGTGAGCAATCTTGCTCTAATTTCTGCTTGAGTTCTTGGAAGAATGCAACCAATTGTTCCATCACCGTAATCAGTAATACCCAGATCTTCTGAAAGATTTCCATGCTCGACGTGGGCATCATTCAAATCAAACTCGTATTGCTGCTTTGTTTCACATGAAGGGCACTGTACTGTAGTAGTGTAATCATTGCCATACCCGGATACTCTAGCAGCAATGATGATAGCGTTTCGATCACCCACAAGAAGACTAGAAGGTCTGATTGACTTGTCTACTATGAGACTTTCAATTAGCTTCTCTAGTGCTACGCCTTTCTTTAGAAGAGTTCTCGAAGTGAGAATGTCTTCTTCTTTAGCAGTCATCTGCTTGATTTCAATAGAGTCTTTTCCGTGAAGAGGGTGACCCTGTGCATAAAAGCGACCCTGTGATGGTAGGTCCACAAATTCAGTTGGAACTACAAACGAGAAACCCCCGCCACCCTGTTGGGGCGGAGGGCTCGTGTCAGGCTGTTGAACGCCGCCTAGACGATCCTGATTTCTTGACAATTTACACCTCGCGTTTAGTTATTGTCTATTAAGCTTTGAAGAATTCGTTTCCGCCAGAACCATTTACAGCAGAAGAGTTAGTAAGAGTCTCAACTCTTGCCCAGTCAAAACGAAGCTCTACGGTTGTTGTAGAGAGTTCGTCACTGGTGTAATCTAGATCATCCTGTTTTATGCTCATAATGAAAGCATTCCAAAGAGTCCAAGACTCTACTGGGTTGCCATCACCATCAAGCTGGGTGATTAGAACAGTACCAAGAGCACCGGTTGCCTTCGCCTTGGAGATTGTTCCAAGTGAGTTAGCGTCCGTGGGGGGAGTGTAGCCACCTGCTACAACAATGTCAGAGAAGGTAGCAGTAACGTCTGGGTCAACAGGATCAACAAGTGTAACAGTTACAGCATCCCAAGTAACATTACCGGGGTAATAAAAAGTGTGACCTAGGTATTTGTGCTCGGCAGTATTAACACTGAAGCCGGGCTTAGTAGCAGTCTTGGCATACCAAAGGAGGGCACCTCCCTGAGCAGCGTTAATTCCTTGGAATTCTACGGTAAATCGATGTTTACGCTTTGGATCTTTTAGGGTTGAGTCTTGACCGAAGTTTGTTGACCAGAATGGCATTTGTTAGGTTCTCCTGTAATTCATAAGTAAGTAGTGGGTGGGGGCAAAAGCCCCCGTTTATCAATCGTCAAATGATGCGCCGGTTGAAGCGACCACAAAGTCAATTGCGATGTATTCAATGGCACGGGCGGGCTTGATCATGATCTTCGCATACATGATGTTCTGATCAATTAGATCTGGAGTTGTTGTACTCTCGTCAAGAATGAGACGGTAATCAGAGATACCAAACTGAACCTTGACGTTAGCGAGGAATGGCTCAATGAGACCCTTGAAGCGGTTCCAAGTTGCCTGTACGTTCTGCTCAAAGAGAATCTGAGTAGAAAGGATGGAAATCTGCTTTTTGAGGTAGATGACTAGACGACGCACATTGATGCGATCTAGAGCAGATGGGCGCTCTTGTAGAGTCTTCTGACCGAACACTACGATACCACTGCTTGGGAAAGAAGCGATTGGGTTAATTCGTGCTTCGTATAGAGTATCACGATCCTTGGAAGTAAGGCGCTGTGTCACGTTGGACACAGGAATACCGGCAGCACCATCAGATAGCCCACCTCGGTTGAAGCCTGCGGGTGCAAACCAAACTTGTGACTGTCTTTCTGAGCTAGCAAGTACGCCCATCATGGCGACAGAGGGCGGAATCCAAAGAAGCTGACCAGTTGGTGCATCCAAAGTCTGTACCCAAGGGAAGAATGTGGCACCGTAAGATGAGTCTAGCTGTCGGGTACGGAGAGCGTTTGCTGAAGTCTGTGCGTTACCAACAACTCTTGCCTGACGGTTTGACTTGTATTCCTCGTGTGGGGGAATGTAGACATCTGGAAGGTCAATGATGGCCATTGCGTCTGCTCTCTCCTCACAAACATCAACCATGTGTGCTGTTAGTCCAGTGTTTGTCAAGCCGGGAACAGCAAGTAGATTCATGTCTACAGACTCAGGATCTGCTATAGTATCAATTGCGCGGCGGTATGTGTTCTGTCGGTAATCAGTAAGCTGATCGGAGCCCATTGACTTGTTGAACATGGGGTCGGGCTTGTAGATGTCGAAGCCGTCAAAACCACCGTACAATGGAACGGTAAAGCGGTTGTATCCATCAGTTTCGATTAGGAAGTCAGAGCCACTGGTAGCTGTGCGGCTGGTACCGGAAGCGCGAGAGCCACTTCTGTAGAAAGCAGCACCGCTCTTCTTGACAACAACGTCGTCGAGGCTGAAGTAATATGCAGCCTTGGTCTCGCCGGGCCAGTATCTGTGTGGGTCTCTTACTGAAGAATCAGGACGGGATGCACCACGAGTTTGAGTTGTCTGTATGCCGAAGTAAGCATTCTTCTGGTCTGTCAAGCCTTCATCTGAAGCACTGAGACGGAGCCTTACACTTGGGAAAGCGAAGGAAGCGGTTGACGACTGGCCTCGGACAGGCACACTACTTGTGGCAAAAAGGCTGCCGGATTTTGATGCAGTAGAGCCAGTGTAAATGAGGGCGGAGGATCCGAGTACTTTACCAGCAGGGGCAGCAGTCTTTGGTGCTCTTAAGTGTGAGACTGTAGCGTACTTCTTGGGACCTTGGAAACCAAAGGGGAGGTACTTGGCGTCAATAGCACCATCTTCCACGGCTTCATTCATTACCACTCTAACAAACTTAGACTGATTAGCGTATTCGCCGTAATGACGTATTCTGCGCTCTGTCTCATTCCACTCCATGTACATGTTGCCAATCTTTCTGGCAATGAAGTTTTCTGAAGTGGGGTCAAGGTTTAGGTTATCAAATCTTTCGACGATAGAAACTCTAGAGTCCGTGTCGTTGACTGAACGAAGAACAATGGAGAAAGAACCATAATCAGAAGTTCTAGAGTTAGAAGGCTTGATGTTCTCAACAGAAATTTTAATGTTTTTGCTTAGCCATTCGCCATGCCCACGACCAATGAAGTAGAACAACTCTTGCGCGCTCTGTGCAGTGTAAGAGCCTGCTGTTCCCAAGTCCTGACCTATGAAGTAGCCAGTCTGTGCTTCACGAGAGCCCTCGCGGCTCTTGTGGGGACCGACAGATGTATTGTCAGCTTGAGCAATTGGCATAATAATTCCGGTGGTGCCAGCAGCAGTTAATCCATTATCAGAAATAGTTTGCTCGAATGTTTCTCCAAGGAAGTATTTTTCTTCCAAATCGGCTGTGTAGAAATCACTAGCACCTTCATTGCCAAGTTGTGGGTTGGTATTAAACACATTTCTAGCAAACTTGCTATCTCCGAGTCTAAAGTTAAATTCGTATTGTTCTGCTCCACCGCCACTGCTACTAACACGCAAAACATAGTTGTTGCTGCTGTTGGGTGAGATAAATGTACCGACAGAACTTACACCTTTAGTAGCATCTCCGGAATAAGCACCTGATAGCAGAACTGATGCTGCATTATCAACATACCAGATAGCAGCCAATGAGCCAGTACCAAAGTTTTTGCCACTCTTATCAGAATCTTTGAAGAGCCAGAGACCATAAGCGCCACCGTTTGGAGCAATTGTGGCTTCTGGGGAGCCAGTTGTTTCCCAACCAGATTTGCCCGCAGTAGTGGCATTTACATTTTGCTCACCCAATAGGCGAATGTATGTAAGTGGGGTAACGTTAGCGTCTAGATAAGCCTTGGCTGCGTAGGTGCCGTACATTGGTGACTGGTAGTTGCCGTCACGGTACACATCTCCACCACGATTACCGGGTACTGTATCGCCAAAGACCTCAACAAACTCAGAATATGATTCGACCTTGATGGGCTGCATGGCGGGACCACGCGATGCGCGCCCAATTACCACTGGACCGATTGTGTCTGGTCTGCGTGGACGGAAAGAGTTATCAATTTCGTTGATAAACACACCGGGAGACACAAACTTAAAGCTTTTTACTGACATTCTATGAACCTCTCTTTATAGAAACAATGCTAAATAGCATCCTTAATCACAATGTAAATAGTAGGAGTAGTCTCAAACAGACTTCAGGATGTGTCTAGCCGATAAAAAAGTTATCATTTCCTGCTGGGACAACCGTCTCTCTTGGAAAAGTTATTTCAACTATACTTTCTTCTTTTGTTACAATGGGTCTATCATCAGTGTTGCCTTCGCCTATTAGATAGCCGAGAACTTTGATGTTTACTTCGCTTGTGAATTGTCTTTCATCCTCTCCTAAAGTGGCGACATTGTTGCTTTGGGTAAAGCCTTGGTCGATAAATGCTTCATAGAGGTGACCATTCCTTCTCATGATAAAAGAATTTATTTGTCCTGTTCTCGTCATGAAGGGCTGGGTGAGATCATTCATTTGCTGTTGGTATTCGGTCTTGACTATGATTTTGTAATCGAGATTAACGTAAATGGGTATCGGAATTGAAAGAGTTTCAATGACAACCTTCTTGTTTACCCTTGGGAAGTTTTTCTGACGAGTTCCTGAAGTATTTGTGCGTGTATTGCCAACAACAGCAAAGTTTCTAGTTTTATCTTGCTTGATTCTCTTTGCTATCGTTATCCTGCCGGTCCTACCATTGCGTTTATCAGAGAAAATGTGCGCTTGATAACCGCCTTTTCTAGAAGGGTCTTTGGTAATCCCTGTTCTTTCTATTGTTACAACAGGAAGAATTATGGCGTCTCCACCCATTTCATCAGGAGTTCTTAGTTCTTTATTGTTTTTGATCTGAAACGCTCTTTCGGGAGTTTGCCAAATGACAGGAACTCTTTTGTTTCCTTCATTCGTAATTGTTGAAAGATCTAAATCCTCTTTTAGCCAAGAAGTGATTGCATAGTCAATGTCTTCAATACGAGAACCCAACATTCCTATCTCTTTGAGACTAAAAGTGTCCCTATCGTCAGGTAGTTGTGCAAAATCAAAGTTATCAGGTAGCATCGAATAGTCCCTTACGTGCTCTCTTACATAGGGTAGAGATTTCAAATGTGTTGTTTACTTGACCAAAAAGCTTTCTCTGTGTTGATACTTTTGTTATTTCGTAATAGATGTCTCCATACAAAACAAAGTCGCCTTCTCTCACAAATAAGTCTTGGTCTTCGGTTAGTCTGCGTTTATGAAAATGTATGGTAAGCTGCGAGGAGTTATCAATACCAACAGAGTCAAGGTATGATGTACTCTCGTCATCAAACTTAACAAGGGCGTAGACTCTCACAGGAGGCAAGAAAGTTTTTTCTATAGCCTCTCCGTATAGGTCATGAAAATTTGTTGTCTCCAAGTCGATAGGGTAATAAAGTATCTGTTGTCCAATAACCTTTTCTACAAGCTCGTCATTGACTTGTTTAACAAGATCTCGCTCCTTTTTACCAAGAAAGAGGGGAGGCGGTGGTGATGCTGGTCTAGACCATTCGTTATCTGACATTTAATTATCCTACGAAGATAGGTAGTGGAGAGCGGCGAAGAGTTTCTTCTGCTGCTGTAACCTTCTCTTGATCTTTCTTGGCAAGCTCAGGGTATTCTATTTCTTTTAACATGTCTGCAAGTTTCTGTCGCAATTCATCTTTTTCTTTTTGTGCTTCAGACAAAAGAGAAGAATAGTTAAGAGTCACTGACTCGCCGGGGATTGGAATAGACTGAAACTTGCCACGAATTTGGCCCAACATCTCTTTGCATAGTGCAAGAGCATAATTACGAATCCATTGCTTACCCATAGAGTTGATGTTCTCAAATGGTATGTTATCAAACGGAAGTGTATTAATGTTGTTAACTCCATTAACACCAGTGTTGGTATCTCCACCCTCTCCCCAAGAATTATCTGCAATTCTGAAACGAACCCATACGCGGTCGAGATAGCCAGAAAAGTTGTCTTTTCCGCGCGGAGTCGGATATAGCCTCAGCTTATTATCAAAAATTTCGTAAGAGTAATGAGAAGTTCTGGTGTAGAGAGAATCTTCATACATCATTGCTTGTAGTTTGTTCTGCCAAGTAGGAACAACCTCGAAGGTAGAATCGTCTGCGTATTGACCGTAGGTTGAGTAGTTGCCTACCACACCCATGCCGCCATAGTAGCCATAGAAGCGCCACATGGCGATTGGGGAGCGATAAAAAACTTTATCGATTATGATTCTAGAGTTCCCAACTTTTCCAGCATAAGGCACGGCACCGCCTGCATCATCAAGCCCTGTATTGGAGGCGGCAGAAATAATTGTTTGAAGATCATAATCTTGTTGATTTTTTACAGTGGTGAAAGAGGCAGAGTAAATTGGCGTAGTGCCACCAAAGCCTGCCATGGTGGCAACAGCATCACCTACTTTATTTGCGTATGAGAGAGTGATCTTCGTATACTGTAAGTTGGCACCATCTGGTCCACTTAATTTGTTACCATTGTGATCAAATGTTCCTGTTACCTTGCCAAGAGCATCTGAAAGAACGTTTCTGCCCTGATGCATGTTGAGTATGTATGAATACTCTAATACTGCTTCTTCGTATGCTGCATAAACATTGGCGTTTGTAAGTTCAATGTCAACTACATCGCCGCCAAGTCTCTTATAAACAAAATCTACCTGTTTGGCAGCACCAGTTAGAAAATATTGTGAACTGCTGTAAATTCCAAACGGCACGGCGAGCGCAACGTCAGATGCAGAACCAGTAGATGAAAGTATAACAGCACTAGTTTCGGAAAGTGGTTGTAAGTTTGTGGGCATTCATAGAGCCTCCTAGTCGTAGTAAATAGTGAAAGCACAAACAAAAGCCCCCTCACCTTAATAGATGAGGGGGCAACAAACGTTAGTTTGGTTTACTCTGGCTTGGTTGTAGGTTTGGTTGTTCTGCGCTTTCTTGTTCTTTTTGGCTTTGGTGCCTCTTCGACTACAGCCTCTTCTTCAGGCTGCTCAACAACAGGGGTATCTTCAACCGGAGCCTCTTTTTTTACCCTAGATAAAATGTGATTACGAAAACTCATGATTATCCTCCTTATTATGCGTCTGGAACAGAATCAGAAGCAATTCCCTCTAAAGTGATCAAAAGCTTGCCAGCGGTGTAAGTTCCAGCACCGGAGGATGCTCCATTCACAAGATAAAGAAATTTATCAGCGTCAGAATCAAAATCGTGAAGAGCTACGGCTGCACCAACTCTAGATCCTTTGGCGTGGCTTCCACCTGCTGCGACATATACATTGGCGTTGGTTACTGCTCCACCTTCCGTATCATCTGACGCTGATCCACCGTGCAAATCAATATCGGCAGATGCGCCTGCTGGTGCTTCAACGCAAGCAATTTCTGCGTAAGTTATGTATCCGTGTGTTGCTAAGGAAAGAGTAGCAATACTACATGTTGAAAGACCATTTCCACCAATGATATCACCATCAGTAGCCTCAGCAACTGTAGTGTTTCCACCCAAATCAACAGAAATTTCTGTAATGATCTTGTTACCTTCTCTTCTAGTTGTCTGTCTAGTAACAGAAGGAGCGCCCACTCCTGCTGTAGCTGTGTCAGTTACGCCTCTTGACGAGAGAGACTTAAGCCTTTTACGTCCAATTCTTCTACTTCCCATAATATTTTCTCCTTTTAATTATGTTATTGCAATAACTTGTCCTATTCAATGAATTATTACCAGCCACCTCGGTAATAAAACTTTCTAAGGGCAGTGGCCTCGCCCAGAGGAGAATATTTCAAGTTACTTTAAATAGTTATCTTAAAACAAAAAGCCCCCTACCGAAGTAGGGGGCTTAGGTTTAGTAAGTGGGCTTACCTATCAGGAAGCGCCTTGCTCACCTAGGAGACCACGGACGACAACTAGACCGTACATATCTGGACGAACCATCTGCTTCGCGTAACGGGTCATAACACCCTTACGCGGAACGAAGTCTTCCGGTCCAAAGATTGTGGGAGTAGTCTGTAGTGGCACGTAAGGTGCGTAGACATAGCCGCTTTCGAGGAAAGAAGCACCGCGACGACCAACGAGGATCACGTTGCGGAGGAAGTAGGGGTCAACAATGACATCAAACTTCTTGCTTAGTGAACCAGTGCGGAGAGCGCCGATGGAGCCCTTCTCGTCGTCGTGAGTGACAGCAGCACGGAACCCAGCGGTGAACTCAAGGATGTTGGCAACTTCGGGTCCACAGACGACGAAGTTAGCACCACCACGAAGAGTCTTGCGGTGAATCTGTGCAGAGACATCGTTGATGGTCTCAACGAGGGTCTCGTACCACTCAGAAACGGTACCGGTGAAGTCAGGAGCAGCAGCAGCGGCACCTAGCTCGTTGCCGTTAGCGTCAACGAAGAGACCGGGTGCGCGTGACCAGTAACGGGTAGCTGCAGTGGCACCGTTAACGAGGTCAGCGAGGATCTCACGGTCAATCTCAAGAGCAATCTGCTCGGAGAGGATTGAGGTAAGCTCGACTTCGGCATCCAAGTTATGGTATGCGTTGAGGTCCTGACCTAGCTCTGGGGTCCACTTAGCCTTAAGCTTCTTGCTCTGAGCGGTGACCGCGATGGAATCGACTTTGATGTCGATCTCAGGAATGTCAGCGTTCTTCTCAAGTGGGAAGAGGTCGCCAACGACTGCACCGGGCGCTCCAGAAACAGCGTCAATCTGATCCTGTAGCGGGTAAACGAAGTCAGCAGCAGCGAGGGTGCTACCAACAACAGCAGCAGCAGAGGTAGAGGAAACAACTGAGCTTCCACCGACGATGACGTAACGGATTGCTTCGCCGCCATCAGAAGCCAACATGCTGTCTGCGTTAGAAACGCGAGTAGTCAAACGACGAATCTGATCAACATTGTTGGTATCAAGTGAGCC
>VMHT01080308.1_pt1 | contig 10494 bp, 10 predicted proteins | sample 4693611 | NCBI WGS metagenome assembly VMHT01 (sample SAMN12280063, study PRJNA550983) | marine metagenome | isolation source: seawater sampled from same location over 5 years 0.02-0.2 micron viral filtrate | place: USA: collected off the coast of southern California halfway between the port... ...
AAAGGGTAAGCAGCAGCAGCTGTTTTTGTAGTAGATAATAATGTTAGTTTATCTGCTAATGAAAAAGAACAAGTATTAACAGAACCATTAATTATGAAAGAAAGTGAGATATTAAAGGTACAGGCAAGCAGTGGTCAAGTAGATGTTATTGCATCTATATTAGAAATAAACAGAGAGGATAGATAATGCCATTTGTAGAGCAAGAAGAATCATTTGAAGATCAGGTTATAGACGGTAAAAAAGTAAAGGTTTATAAGCCAAGAGTAGAAGTAACTATAAAACATCTAAAAACAGGTAGAGAATACTTGTCAGATGAAGAGGCTAAAGCTGATGTAGATAGCCCAGTTACAGATACTACACAGGACGATATATCTAGAAACGTCCACGTTAAGATACAAGGATTACCTTTAGGTAGCAAAACTAACTTATAGGAATCGTTGACGAATGTGGAAAAACCTAGTAAATTGTTATACACTCGCCTTTTTACAAGCCTTGCGAACTTGCTTCAATATTGACAATATAAAGAGAAACTATGGGATTTTTTAAAAAAATATTCAAACCAGTATCAAAGGTATTAGATAAAGTAATACCTAATGAAATTAAACCAGCATTACCATATCTAGCTGCATTTGCTCCAGTATTTGGACCAGCGGGTATGCAAAGTTTTATTGGAAGCACAATGGGTCGAAGAGCTTTAACTTCTGGTCTTATGAATATTGGTGCACAACTTTCACAAGAGGGTAACGAAGGTGATATTAATTTATTATCAGCGGGACTCGGAGCGTTGTCAGGTGCTATGACTGTACCTGGTGGTTCTGACACTATTGCTGGATCGCGAATTGTGGGAACTGGTGCAGATGGTAAAGCTATCACAGCTAGTGAGTATGCAAAATTAAGTGAAGGTGCAAATTTAGGAAGTGGTATGATTCCGTCAGGTGGTCTTACAGCTGATTTAACTCCAGCTGTAACAAGCGCACCTTTTAAAGGACCGGTGTCTTTTAGCCAAGTAGTGCCTGGTGGTGAGGCAGGAGTAACTGGTTTAGCAAAAGCTAAAAATATTGGATTAGACTTTTTAGGTAAAGGATCAGATTTTTTAAAAGTTGGAGAAGGTGGTGGAACAACTGCAAAATTATTAAGTAAAGAAGGATTAAAAATAGCAGCAGCTCCAGCAGCACAAGCTACTGGTGATTTAATGCAAGCAGAAGCAAGACAATTAGAAAAACAAGCAGCCATAGATGCTGCGTTAGCAGAGGCAGAAGGATTAGCAGACGCTGGACTTAGAGGTGATGCAATTAGAAACGCAATGAGAGCTTACGGATACTTTAGTGATGAGGAAATAGAAAGTACAGTTTCATCAGCAGGGTACAGAGCTGGTGGTAGAGTAGGATTTAATGTAGGTGGACCTACAGCAGAAGGATTAAGTGCATTATTAGGAAGTGAAATGCTAAGGCGTGCGGGTATGGAAGACGCAGAAGACAGACCTTTTAAATTTGATGCTCAAGAATTTATGATAGATCAATATAATGAAGATGGAACACAACCAAAAATACTGGGATCAGGCTTTCAAGGTGACGATGACATATTTGTAATTGAAACACCTAATGGTGGAACAATGATGATAACACAAGAGCAATATACAGAAAACTTTGGCGAAAGAAGAGCTAAAGGTGGTAGAGTAGGGTTTAAATTTGGTGGTATAGATGAAGCTATCGAAGGTGTTAGTGAAGACATACAAGAAGAAGGTAAAGAAGGAATTATGATGGCTGCTAAAGAAGATCCTATGTTATTAGAAGAATATAATAAATATGTATTTGATTTAATGGAACAAAGACCAGATGCAAAACCAATGTCTTTTCAAGATTTTAAAAGAATGATTAAAGCAGGTATGAAAATGGGTGGTAGAGTAAAAGCTGAAGAAGGTGGATTAATGAATCTTGGTGGTAAAGAAATGGATTTAAGAGGTGGAGGATTTGTACCAATAGGTAAAAAAGAAAAAGCAGATGATGTACCTGCAAGACTTTCTAAAAACGAATTTGTAATGACTGCTGATGCAGTTAGAGCAGCAGGTGGTGGCAGTGTTAATGAAGGTGCTAAGAGAATGTATAAAGTAATGAACGATTTGGAGGCTAGAGCATAATGGCAGAAACAACTACAATAACAAAACCAGCGCCGATACTAGAAGGTTCGCTTACAGCCTTTTTAAAATCTATAGATAAATTAGGTGGGGGTGCAATACCTGCATCAAGAATGCAAACCATTACTAAACCTGATGGTACAACAGAACAAGTATTTAAAGGTATTGATACATCTTTATTTAAACCTACAGTAGAGGGTCAAACACAATTACAAAAAGATGTTGTAGATAGAGCTGCAGGTTTAACAAGTTTACTTGGAACAGGCTTAGATGCTAGTGGTCAAGTAGGACCTCCTACGGCAGGATCAATTGCATCTTATATGTCGCCATATCAACAAGAAGTAATTGATGCAACATTATCAGAATTTGACAGACAAAGAGGAATAGCACAAACAGCTGAAAGAGATAGAGCTATACAAGCTGGAGCTTATGGTGGTGGACGAGAAGGTGTTCTTGCAGCAGAAGCAGCAAGAGCAGCAACAGATCAAAGAACACAATTACAAGCACAACTTTTAAATCAAGCATTCCAACAAGCACAAGCAGCAAGAGCAGCTGACTTGCAAGCTGAAATGGGATTAGGACAATATCAATCAGCGCTGGGTCAACAACAACAAGCTGTAGCACAAGCTCAAAGAGATGCAGATCAAATTGCAGCGAGAGAACAACAATTTGCACCATTCACACAATTAGGTTTAGTTGGTCAACAACTAGCACAAATTCAACCAGGAGCATTTCCTACACAAACTGTAGGTATAGGAGCAACAGCACCAACACCTAGTCCAATGACACAATTTTTAACAGGTGCAGCGGGTATTGGTGGTATCGCTGGTAAATTAGGATTATTTGGATAATGAGCAAAATATTAAGACGACCTATGTTTAGAGGCGGACAAGTAATAGATAGCCGTGGCACGGGTATTACGTCTGGATTGTTTGATGCCCCAAGTTATAATACTGGAGGTAGAGTAGGATTTGATAATGGCGGTGATTTAGTTTTAGGTAAAGATATAAATACTTCTTTAAAACCTTTAAATATTACACCTATGAGCACCAATACTCCTAAATTTAAAGGTCAAGACTATTTTGAACAAAAAGAAGAAGCAGACGCATATGTTCCTGAATTCCAATCAATGCAAGATTTTGATAAAGCATATGAGGAAGATTTAAAAAAAGAACGAGATAATCTTGAAAGTATACAAGGCACAGAATTTGGTACTGGAACATTTGAAGATTCAGAAATTAAACGTGTTGAAGGATACAAGGCAAGTGAACAAGGTAAAGCTGATTTTATAGCTAAAAAACAAGCTGAGCAAGATAGAAAAATTAAGGAATTTAATAAATTTAGAGATCCTGAAAATAAATTAAAAACATCTAAAGAAATGTTTCAAGATCCCGATGAAGTACCTGATATACCACTACCAACAGAAGAACCAACAGTAGATCCAAAAGATTTAATAAACGAAAACAAAGAATTGTTTAGAGAACTATTAGGTGGTGACAAAGCAAGAAGTCAAGACATTGGTGATATGTTATTAAGATTTGCAGCAGCACCTGGCTCTACTACACAAGAAAAATTCCAAACATATCTAGGTGCAGAATCACAAGCTGGTAAAGGCAGACTAGAAAAAATTAACGAAACAGCTGCAGCTCTCGCAATTAACGATTACGTTGCAGGTAAGAGATCTAAAGAACAAATAGAAAATTTAAAAGAAGTTGCAAAATATAAAGGCAGCATAGCTAAAGGTTCTATCGGTGCACAGATATTAGAACAAGCTAAAGGTGGCACCGTAACAAGTGGTATGATTGAACAAGTTATTAAAGGTAATTATCCTGGATCTAATGTACAAAAATTTCCAAAAGGTTCTATTGCTGAAGGTGAAATACAAATTGGAAAAGATGACGAAGGTACATTTATAATAGAAGAAGAAACTAAAAAAGCATTCTTTATAAGAGGCGGAAAACCAGTTCCAATATATTAATAGGAGGTTCTTGTGGCAACATATGTAGGCGATGAAAACCAACCAAAAGATTACGGACTAGCTACTTCAATAGCAGCTGGTGTTGGTTCAGGTATATTTAAAATATTTGAAGGTGCAGCAACTTTGGGTGCAACGCTTTTAGATTTAGGTATAGACAAAGACAGAGCAGAATCTGTCGAAGCATTCTTTGATAAAATTAATCCATTTGATGAAGCAGCAGCCGCAACCGGAGCTGGTAAGATTGCAGAACTAATTGTTAACATTGGTGTGCCTGGAGGTATAGCATTTAAGATAGGATCAGGTTTAACCAAAGCAACATTAAGAGCAAAAGAAGCTGGTAAATATTTAACAGGTAAAGAAAAGTTAAGAAGATTTGGCCAAGGAGCTGTAGCAGGTGGTGCAGCAGAAGGTGTATTTGTAGCTGACGTAGATGAGGTTGGTACATTCGGAGATTTTTTAGGTGGACCTACAGAGATTGATAGAGAAGACGAAGGACCAGGAGCAGAACTATTAAACAGATTAAAGTTTGGTATTGAAGGTGTTGCGTTCACAGGTGCGATTGGTGGCGCAGGTGTAACACTTAAAAAAATGAGACAGGTGCGTGGATCGAATAAAGCTAAAGCTGGTTTTGATAAAGGGATAGATAAACTAGATAGTTGGTTTAGAAAGAATGGAATTAAATCACCAGAGGCTTTTGATGTTGAACAAGCTAAAATAGGAGCGGTATCTAAAGATACAAGTTTTGCAGAAACTAAAATGAGAGATTTAGATAATGCTGCAAACAAAATCGTAAAAGGTTATCAAAAAACTGCCGTTAATAAAATTGCTGATCAAACAGTAAAAGATAGATTATTAAGACAACTTAATACTGTGTTATTGTCTGGTTCTGCAAAGAATGGTAAACTTAAACCTATCTTTGGTTCTGTAGATGAGATTGCAGAAGATACTACAACAGGTAGACCCTTTGAATCTGGTAGAGGTGTATTAAAAGATTTAGAATATGGTAGTCCATTACCAAAAACCGCGGAACTTCCAAATAAACTAGATCCTACGAAACTAGATACTGTTAACACTAAAACAGGTAAACAACTTTATGATGTCCAAATAGATAGAATGGACGAAGCTAAAGTTAATAAATTAAGAGGAATTTTAAAAGATACATACAAAGCAGATGAAGAAGATATTAAAGATTTACTTGGATCGTTTGTAAGTTTTAGAGGCAAACTTGGAGAACTCTTTACCTCTATGGGTAGAAGATTTACTCCAGAGTCATTAGAAACATTTGAAGAAATGTTACCTAAATATATCAACGATGTAGTTGATAGAGGTTATGATGTATTTAAAAATAATAAAACACAATGGTCCACAGCTTTAAATTATGCACCAACAAAAGCTATAATTAATCAAGCTATAGATGATTTTAAATTTATAGCTAAACAAAAAGGTATAAATTTATCTGATGAAGCTGCTGAAACTTTAGTAAATAAAACTTGGACTGGTGCAAGTATTGATAAAGGTTTTAAACTTGGTGTAGGTGCACCAGGAGTTGTAAGATTACGAGCTCCAGATTTTATGAGAAAGTCTGTACAAGATGTTATAGATCCAGCTACTTACAAAGAAGGCGCAACAGAAGCAACTAATCTTGCAGAACTTACAGGTATGTCTCAACAAGTTGTTAAAAGATTACTTGGTAAATCAAGAAGTCCGATGAATAGTATTGTTGAAGGTGTAGAAAATTTATCTGCACAAGTTAGAGAAAATGAATTTTACGATAATCTTATTGCTAAAAATAATAGTATGTTCCGTACTTGGGATGAGTGGGACCGAGGTGGTAGAGTAGGAGCAGAACCACCTGTACCTTTCTTATTTAAAGATACAGGCCAAGCTATAAGAATAGCTGGAGGAACAGATGCTGATTGGGGTTTAATAGGTGCTCTTGATGAAACAGGCGCTCCTAAAAAAGAAGCAGCTTTTAATATTAAAAAAGATAAATGGACTGATAGTAAAGGTTTTGTAAAAGACAAAGATATTACTAAAGATATAATGAATAAAGCTGACTATGAAGCTCAACAAATTATAAATCCTATCAATGGTAAAGTAGCTTTAAAACCTTACGCTGATTCTTTTATGGAAACAGTTAATGCTAACAAAAGCATACCAAGACAACTTTATAATAATTTAATTCTATATCCTAAAGGTATGTCACAAATGGCTAAAACAATTCTTGCGCCATTTACTCACGCTAGAAACTTTTTATCAGCGACAGCGTTTGCTGCTGCTAATGGTATTCTACCTTTTGGTAATACCAAAGATGTTAAAGCAGCGTGGAACGCATTACAGGTTACAGTGCCTGGTGCTAGAAAATCAAACGAATTTTATCAAGAGTTATTAGATCTTGGAGTTGTAAACTCACAGGTGCAATTAGGAGACTTAAGAAAATTATTAGAAGACGTAGATTTTGGTGGCACACTTAATAAATTAAATAGTGACTGGGGTCTTAAAAGATTATTAAACAGATTAAATAAAATTAAAAAAGGTGCACAGGATGCATATACGGCAGAGGATGACTTCTGGAAAATATTTACATATCTTGGTGAAAAATCTAGATTAAAAACTGCATACGAAGATGCAGGTTTAAGTTTAGGTCAAGAGTTTATAGATCCTAATGGTGTTAAAACAATATTTAATGATCAATATTTAAAAAGAACAGCTGCCGATTTAGTTAAGAATAATGTACCTAACTATGCATATGTATCAGACTCAATTAAATTAATTAGACAACTACCTGTTGGTAACTTTGTAGCGTTTCCAGCCGAGATTATTAGAACAAGTGCAAACATTGTAGACACAGCTCTAAAAGAAATAAATTATAAAACTTTAATTAATGGAGTAGAAGTTAAACCTTTAGCAGGTAGAGGATACAAAAGATTATTAGGTATGGCGTCAGTTACATCTGCGTTGCCATTAGGATTGATTGCATCTATGCAAGCAATCTACAACATAGCTGACGATGAGATACAAGCGATGAGAAGATTTGTACCTAGTTGGTCTAAAAACTCTACGTTAATTCCATTTAAAGACAAAGACGGAAAAATGTCTTACGTAGATTTTTCACACTTAAATGCATATGACACAGTCACAAGACCTATTACAACTGTGTTAAATAAAGTTAACCAAGGACGAGCTGATGAAGATGGTATAATTGATGACTTTGTTTTAGGTATAATAGAATCTACAAAAGAATTAGGAGCACCATTTATATCTGAATCTATTTGGACAGAAGCACTACAAGATGTGGCACCTATACTTGGTAGAGGTGGAACAACTGCGGATGGTAAACAAATATACAATCCTGATAGAAGAATAGACCCACTTGGAACTCAATTAAAAAAATCTATATTTCATTTAGCAGAAGCACAAGCTCCTCTTAACTGGAAACAATTACAAAGATTAGGTATATCTATGTTTCCTATTGATAGTAAAGGAAGTTTTGATAGTAGAGGAAATCAATATGAATTTGGTAATGAAGCATTAGGTATTCTTGGATTAAGAAGAGTTAAAGTAGATCCTGAGAAATCTTTTAGATATAAAATTACAGATTACAAAGATGGTATAAGAGATTCTAGAGGTTTATTTATTAGACAAAGTTTAAAAGGTGGACCTAGTGATGCAGCAGATGTAGTAGATGCATACTTAAATGCTAACAGAGCTTTGTATTTAATTAACAGAGAATTATACAAAGACATAGATGCAGCTAAAGTATTAGGAACAAGTGAAGATTCTTTATCTAAGATAATGGTAGATAGAGGAGAAAGAAAAGCATTTAATTTTTTAAACGAAGGTATCTTTAGACCTTTAACTATTTCTAGAGACACACAAGAATTATTTGCAATTAACGCAGAAAGATTAGGAATGGCTAACCCTTATGAACAAGCTGCTGATGTAATTGGTAGAATACAAGAAGTTTTATCTGCTGTGCCTTTAGATGCAGATCTATTTCCTAATATAGATAACCCATTTAAAACAAATATAATACCTAATTTAGTAGATCAGGTAAGCGAAACAGTAACACAAACTGCTCCAATTGGTGCACCAGTGGCAGCCACAACAGGATTTATTGGACAGGGCAACCTAAATATAGATCCCGTGACTAGACTGACAATGTCAGAAGAAATATATTTAGATCCCACTGAAAAAGTGGTAAGAAGAAATCAAAGAAACAGAAACAACACGAGATTAACCTAATGGCATTCGAACCTAAAACAACAAGAGAACACATTTTATCTTTGTATGGACACATTTCAGGTGTCAAGAAAAACTTAAAACACGTGCACCAAGATGTAGAAAATTTGGGCGGTAAGATAGATAAAATCTATTGGGTTCTTTTGACTGTAGCGGGAACTGCAGTAATCTTTGTGTTGGAAAGGATGTTTACGTGAAATTAAGTTCTAACTTTAGTTTAAGAGAGCTCACTAAATCGCAGACAGCGGAGCGTAAAGGTATTGATAATACACCAACAGACGAACATACAGAAAATTTAAAATTACTTTGTGAAAATATTTTACAACCAACTCGTGATGAATGGGGCGTTGTAAGCGTATCCTCGGGTTATAGATCACCTGCACTATGTGTAGCAATAGGTAGTTCAGAACGATCGCAGCACGCACGTGGCCAGGCGGCAGATTTCGAATGTCACTCAGTAGATAATAAAGAATTATTTGAGTGGGTTACTAACAACCTAGATTATGATCAAGCAATTTTAGAATTTTACACTGGCACACCGGAGTCCGGATGGTTGCACGTGTCCTACAACAAAGATGGCAATCGTAAGCAAAGATTAAGAGCATTTCGTAACGACGCCGGCAAGACTCAATACGAAGAGATCTAGCAATGAAAAATAGTCTTCTGGTGCATAAGCATCTTATTATTCGCGCCGAAGCTAGTCGACCACCAACAGACGAAGAACAATTACAAAACTGGATGAAAGAGTTTATCGAGTCTATAAATATGAAAGTGTTTATGGGTCCTTATGTTAAGTATTGTAATATGCCTGGTAACAGAGGTATTACGGCTGTTGCAATTATTGAAACATCACACATAGCAATGCATATATGGGATGAACCTAAACCTGCATTAATGCAAATGGATGTGTACTCTTGTGGTGAGTTTGATCACACAGATATTTGTAAAAAATTAATGAATGATTTTGATATACACAAAATAGAATATAAATATTTAAATAGAGAAACAGGACTCGTAGATATTTAACGACAGATACATCCAAAGAAATATCCACTACCATCATTCATCACGTGATAATTAAAAGGTGCATCGTGATACGTAGCTAACTTCAATCTTAAAATATCACACAAACTAAAACAATCTACATCATTAAATAGTTTTACATCTGCAAGCAAAGCTTTTGTTACAGGTACTAAACTATACAAACCATCATTAAGAATAATTAAATCCATTCTCTTAACTCTTCACCCATTATTTCTGTTGCTATATTTATCTTTTTACGCAAAGCTTTTCTAATCTTTTCATCTACAGTTTTTGGTGCTATAAGATCTACGTATGTTACCGCCTTCTTCTGTCCTATTCTATGGGCTCTGTCTTCTGACTGCAGTCTCTTTTCTAAGTCATATCCATTAGAATAATAAATTACATTATTAGCAGCAGTTAACGTAATACCATAGCCACCGGTCTGCGGATTACCTACAAAGAATCTTGCAGGTGAATTAGGGTCCTGAAACTTTTCAATATTCTTTTGTCTTTGTTCTGCCGGTATAGCTCCGTAGTATTGTACGATTGAGTCTTCACCATATTTTTTACTAATAGCTTTTACAATTTGATTAATGTCATACACATAGTTGGCCCAGATAATCGCTTTGCCTTCTGTCTCTTCTAGTAATTCTAATAAAGAAACAATACGATTGTTTTTAATTTCTGTAATAGTATCATCGTCATTCTTTAGATGACCACACGTAATCTGATGCAAACGCATCAATTGTGTTAATACGTGAGGCGCGGTTGCCATCTTCCCTTTTAGAGAAGCGAGGGCCGCGGACTTCATAGTCTCGTATGTTTTCTTTTGTTCATCTGTTAATTCTACTTGTCTCTCTATGTATGTTTTTTCTGGTAGGTCCAGGCAGTTTTCTTTTAATACTCTGTCAGAAAAAGGTTTTAATATTTTAGATAATTCATCGAGTCTTTGATAACCTGCAATTAATTGTACTCTACGTCCACCAAAGTTTGCATTTCTCATTACCGCATATCTATTTCTAAATGTATAATAAGAACCAAAACCAAGTAATTCTTCATTTAAAAAACCACATTGTGTATACAAATCTAGTGGGGATTTAGTTACAGGTGAACCAGT
>VMHT01082555.1_pt1 | contig 10493 bp, 12 predicted proteins | sample 4693611 | NCBI WGS metagenome assembly VMHT01 (sample SAMN12280063, study PRJNA550983) | marine metagenome | isolation source: seawater sampled from same location over 5 years 0.02-0.2 micron viral filtrate | place: USA: collected off the coast of southern California halfway between the port... ...
ATTGGAGAATTAAGAAAAGATAAATCATCACTTTTTGTTTTACCTAGAATACTTTGAATTAAGTTATCATCTAGACTAGAAAACCAACTTACAAATCCAGGTATTGGAGATAATGTGCCAAAATTTTTGATATTTGGCATCTCTTGCTGTATCTCTTCAACCACCATTTTTATTAAAAAGTTTCCTAAGGTTATTTTAGCTAGTCCCTCTTGGCAGTTACTTATAGAGTAAAAAGTAGCAGTGTCATACTCCTTGACTCCCTTAGTAAGAGGTTTCATGATCTCTTGAATTGATTTACCAAGACCTTTAGTTAGAGCAACTTGAACAAAAATGATCGGCTCATCTTCTAAAGCTGGATGAAAATATGAAAAAAACCTTCTATCTTCTCCAAGTCTTCTTTTGAGCTGCTCCATATCTTTAATTTTATGTACACGCTCATATTGAATAATTTTTTCTAGAATAGCTGCCTTTGTATTCCATGTGATTTTCTCAAGTTTGAGGAAACCAGGATTAAACCATGATTTTAATAACTCTTTTATATCATTATCCAAAACACTAAGATCAGGATTTTTTTTTAAAAACTCAAGCAAGTCCTCTCTTAAAGAGACTATTGTCGCTATTCCATTTGGAGCCATATTTATTCTTCTAAAAAGCTCTCTTCTTTTACCTTCAGATATTTCTAGTAATTTTGATAGGTTCTTATCATTTTGTAAAATTTTATATGCATTTATAGCCTCATTTAACTTTGCATGATTTGGCTTAAACTTTTCATTTATTTTATTTAAAAATGATAATTTATTTTCTAAAGATAAACTTTCATACGACTCTGTAATATCTCTTGCCAAGGCTATTCCAAAAGCAGCACCTTTGTTGGAGATTAAATCATCACAAAGATCAATAATGGAACCAATATCATTTTGTTTAATATCTTCTTTTTTGAATAAGTTTTTTCCTGCATCGGCAATTGAAGAAACAGTTTTTTTTAAGTTGAACATGATAGTTTAAAATTAGTATTTCGTATGTGCATTAGTGATAATTATATAATAGAAAAATTTTAATAAAAAAAGTTAGTTATGTAAATGAATATCCCAGCCTAAATAATTTCCGCAAGCTTCCTTTAAAACCTTCTGAGTTTTAGATGCATTCATTACAACGTGATGCTCAAAGCCATTATTACAAACATACTTCATTAAGTCTTGTAAATTTTTAACTTTAGCAACAGCTCTAGTTCCAAAAGTTTTTAAAGGATCATCAGTTAATTCACCTTCTCCAAAGTAAGCTTTTATTATACCTTTATTATCATCGGTTGAAATTCTCCCGAAGGTCAAAGGGCTTGCAGGAGTTCTGCCGTCAAGCGCTCCATGAGTATTTTCTTCACCTACAGCTGTTCCTAAAATAGGAGCAGTGCTAAGTTTAATGTCAGGGAGAAAAGATTTTGCCCAGTTTCCACAATGAAATAAAACACATTTTTCATCATCATCGCTGTAATTATTATTCCAGTCCACAAGAGCACTGGGTGTTTGAGATGCTAGCTGCATAGCATACATTGTGAGGGTTCCTGTAACATCTACTTCGCATGCGCTTGGTAGCATATTTTCACTCATAATGCTCATCGAAGTACAAACATTACAGCCGTAATTTTCTTGAACACTTGTCCAGCATTGAATGGCCGTGGCATCTAATTTATGTTCATCGACAAATTGTGTTAAAACTGCATCCATTGTAGCTAACTGGAGTAGTTTATCTGGAGGGGTGAGGCTAGTGTTAGCATAAGATTTAATTTTATTTAAAGCTTGAATAACAACTTCATCTTTTTCAGATAAATTTTTAGTTTTCCCAATCACTTCTGATAAATCAATAGTAGTTACGCTTATACCATGTCGCTCTAGAATTTTTTCACTGTAACGTACTGTGTTAAATGCATTAGGTCTGGCACCAACTGCTCCTATCCTGACTCTTTTCATACCTTTAACCACTCTACAAACTGATACAAAATCAATTAGCTCATTTTGAAAGCTGTCCGCACTTGGGTGTATTACATGATTGTTAGTCAGTGTGTATTTTATTCCATATTGATATAGATTATTACAAACAGATATTTTTCCACAATAAGCATCGCGTCTATTTTTAACTTCTAATTTGTTTAAATCATCAGGATAAGCTTGCACTAAAACTGGAACATTTAACCCTGAAAGACGTATGGTATCTGCTACACCTTTTTCGTCACCAAAGTTAGGAAGTATTACAAGTATTCCTTCAATAATATTACTATTAGATTTAAATAAGTTTGCACATTTTTCAGCATCATGAAAAGTTTCTACTCCGCCTAGTTTAGTGTTTGACTCAGATAATAAAATTGGTTTGATGTTATGTTTTTTAAATATACTTAATAGTTCGTTTCTAGATTCAGTAACTAAATGATCAGGAAAAAAATTCCTATTACCTATAATAACCCCAAGACTTGTCATGCTATTCACCTTACTTCCCAAGATTATTATAATACAGATTTTTGACTATCTCTAAGAAATATTAACAAAATGCTTATCTATTATTTCTTTCCAAGTTGTAAAATCACTTATAGATCTCTCATCTTTAGCAGGAAAAAAAGATCTACTTTCAACTCTAAACTGCTCCAGTTCATCTAAGTTTTTGCACTTACCACTCCCAATTAAGCCCATTAACAAAGAGCCATATGAGGACATATCTGGAAATAGAGGTATAGAGATTTCTTTTTGAGATAAGTTAGAAATCAATTGCATTAAAAAACTATTATTAGTCATTCCTCCATCAATAATTATTTTTGAAATATCGATTTTTTCATTTTTTTGAATATATTCTAGATAAGCAGCAATCTGATAAGCTACAGATTCAAGTGACGCTCTTACAATATGCTTAAAATTAGTTGCTGCCGTAATTCCATAAAACATTGCTTTGGCTGATGGGAGCCAATAGGGGGCGCTTAACCCAGCAAAAGCAGGTATAACATAGACACCACCATTATCTTCTAATTCTAAAGAAATTCTCTCACTATCATTTGGGTCGTTGATTAAATTTAAATTATTTTCAATCCAAGATATTGTTGCTCCAGCAAAAGCTGTTAGACATTCAAATGAATACTGAGGCTCTCCCTTATAAACAAAAGAAAGAGCGGTGAGGGCACTTTTAGAAGAGATAAGATCGCTTCCAATATTTGTTAATGTGCAAGCACCAGTTCCTAAAGTAATTTTTGTATCACCTTTTTTGAAACATAGGTTAGCTACCATTGAAGCTTGAGAGTCTCCAATGACTCCAAAAATACTTATATCTTCATCAAATATATCCTCAAAATTTGTTGACCCAAAATTACTAGAGCTTTCTCTTACTTCAGGTAAGATAATTTTACTTAAACCAAAAATTTCTTTTAGCGCTTCATCCCAATGTTGATTTTTAGTATCATAGAGAAGAGTTCTGGAGGCATTAGTTGAGTCTGTTAAATATTGATCTCCTTTTGTTAGGCGGTACAAAAGATAGGTATCGATAGTTCCAAACAATGCCTGACCGTTTTCTAATTTTTCTCTTATGGAAGGTGTTTTATCACATAGCCATTTAAGTTTTGATGCAGGAAAATAAGTGTCTAGTTTTAATCCAGTTTTATTTATGATTATTTCTGTAAGATTGTTTTTCCTAGCTAGTGTATCACAAATTTCTTGGCCTCTTCTGCATTGCCAAACAATAGCATTACAAAGTGGCCTCCCAGTTTCTTTATCAAAAATTACAAAAGTTTCTCTTTGGTTAGTTATTGAAATAAAATCAGGAGACGTACTAAGAGAAGGTTTAATTTCTTTTATTAGACCTAGAAGATTATTGTATATCTCATTAGCATCATGTTCTATGTATCCCTCTTGAGTATAAATCTGTTGATGTTTTTTTGAAACTTTCTTTGAAATGTTTAAATTCTGATCAAAAATAAAAACAGTTGTCGAGGAGGTGCTTTGATCAATTGATAGGAAACTCATTTACTAATAAGAGCTTTTGCAAGATTTGATATTTTATGAGGAGCCATATCGTAGTGATCTAAGACCTCAGATTGAGACCCATTGATCATATATTCATCAGGAATTCCAAGTATTTTAAAATTAATATTAATTTTTTCTTGAGATATAATGCTTGCACACATTTCGCCGAGCCCACCATAAATACTATGCTCTTCTATTGAAATTAACACTTTAGCGTTACTTACTGCTTCTAAAAAAGTTTCTTTATCAAAGGGTTTAATTGTGTGCATACTTATGACTGTAGCATTTAATCCTTCTTTTTTTAAAATTTGACTTGCTAGATGAGCTCTTTGAACCGTCTCACCAGTAGCGATAAGAACAATTTCATCTCCTTGATCTACCATAATAGCTTTGCCAATTTCAAATTTTTGTCCCTTTTTATGAAGATTTAAAGTTGGTTTTTTTCCATACCTTATGAAAAGAGGCTTATCATAATCTAATGATTTTTTAATAACTTCAGCTGTTTCAAAATTATCTGCGGGAGAAACTATAGATATATTATTAATTGCTCTTAAAACTGCAAAGTCGTGAATAGAGTGATGAGTGGCCCCAAGTTGACCATAGCTGATACCTGCACTAATACCCACTAAGACAACAGGTTGATTAGAGTAAGCAATATCGTTCTTAATTTGCTCTAAAGATCTAGCTGTTAAAAAACTTGAAGGTGATACTCCAAAAACTTTTTTTCCTACTGCGGAAAGTCCAGCACAAACTCCTACCAAGTTTTGCTCTGCTATACCAACCTCAATTAATTGATAAGGAAGTTGCTCACCAAAAGGTACAAGTTTTCCAGATCCTCTGGAGTCACTTGTCACTGCAACAATATTTTTATTAAGTTTCGCCTCTTGTAAAAGAGTTTCTGCAAAAACTTCTAGATTTGCCTTTCCAATTTGATTATCCATTATTTTTATCTATCTCTAAATTTAATTCCTCTATAGCAAGTTTATATTCATTTTTTGTAGGCACTCTATGATGCCACGAGACTATATTTTCCATAAAGCTAATACCTTTACCTTTAATTGTATTGGCAATAAATACACTAGGTTTATTTTCACTCATTGGCTTTGCATTAAGATTTTCTTTTAATGAAGCTAAATCATGACCATTTATTTTTTTAACAGAAAACCCAAAAGCTTCAAATTTTTTATCAAGAGGCTCAATCGGATTTATGAGTTCTGTATCACCACTAATTTGCAAATTATTTCTATCAATTATTACAACTAAATTATCTAGCTGATATTTACTCGCGGTTGTACACGCTTCCCAAATTGATCCTTCTGACAATTCACCGTCTCCAAGTAAAGCAAATACCTTAAAAGGCTTTGCTTCCATTTTATAGGCAAGAGCCATTCCTACTGCAACGGATAAACCATGACCTAAAGCTCCACTATTATGCTCTATTCCATTAACTTTTCTCGTAGGGTGACCTATAAAATGTGAGCCAAAATTATTTAAAGTATCCAGATCTTTTTTTTTTAAAAAACCTTTATCACAAAGTACTGTATATAAAGCTTCAACTGAATGCCCTTTACTTTGAATATAGCGATTTCTGTCATACGAATTAAAATTATCTGGAGTAATATCGAGAATGTCATTATACAGCACATTTATAATATCAATGCAAGAAAGACTGCCTGCAGTATGACCGGCATTTGAATTATAGATTATTTCAATTAGTGTTTTTCTATATTCTAATGATTTTTTTTTTAATTGTGTAATGTCCATGGTAAACAGATAATTTTTCAAATTTTTTTTTCATCTTGATAAATTTACTCCTTAAAATTTTAGACTAACTATTTTATAATAACAACATGCATATTTTTGTATTTGGAGACTCTAATAGTTGGGGTTACTTAAGCGATGGAATAGGTAATAAATATGAAAAAAGATGGCCATTAGTCATGCTTGAAAACTTAAAAACACACACCGCTAATACAACTTTAAGCGAAGACTCACTTCCAGGGAGAACAACGGCCATGGATGATCCTCAAGATGGAGATTTTTTAAATGGAACTAGGAGTCTAAAAACTAGTTTGCTTGCCCACTCTCCTATTGATCATTCTATTATTATGTTGGGGACTAATGATTTGAAAGCTAGATATAATAGAAGTCCAAAAGAGATATCTCTTTCTTTGATAAAATTAGCTGAAATAATTCATTCTAGTAATTCTGGAAAAGGAGGATGGCATGATACAAACTCGCCATCTGTGTCTATAATCTGCCCACCTATCCTTGGAGAGTTGGCAGCTAATCCAGATTGGAATGAAGATATTATTCGCTCTAAAAAAGAATGGATTGGTGGTTATAAGAAATCAATACTCCTTAGCAAGGAAATCCAATCATTATGTTTGAAAAATGATATTCACTTTATTGACTCTAATCGTTTTATTAAAAGCTCTAAAACAGATCCTATTCATTGGGACGCCGAAGCTCATCATATATTAGGTTCAGAAATTGCTAATATTTTATCAAAAGAAATTTATTAAAGATATTTGCATAATTTAGGTTATGCTCAATCACAGTGATTTATTCTTATGCATTTCTATTATTTGCAGTAGTTCTAGGAACGGCATCAAATAGTTTTGCTAAAAGTTCTGAGGGTTTTACTAAATTACTACCCTCACTAGCTAGCGCAATTACAATTATTTTATGCATGTACGCACTTTCTAATGTGATGAAAAATATTCCTATGGGCATTACGTATGCCTCTTTCGCAGGATTGTGCATACTAGCTACAGCAGCTGTAGGAGTTTACAAGTACGGGCAAATACCTAGTCTCTCTTCAATGCTGGGATTATTGCTTATTATTATTGGTGTCTTAATTGTAAATTTATTAGGTAAAACTGCCTCATAATTTTTCTACTGAGATTTATTTATTGTATCTTCAATAAACTTATCTAAATCTTCTTGATTAGGAAACTTATCAAGTAAGGGTTTAAGTATTTCATTAACTATAGGCTGACCTTTTTCGTGATGCATTAGCTGATGAATAGTTCCAAACAAGTAATCCGCGGTATTTTTTTCTGACATTATAGTGTGTTTCCTTTCGTAAAATTAATTATCACCATCATTTTCATCGTCATATTCTAATTCTTCATCTATATCTCCGTCTTCAAATTCTTCATCAATAGCTTTAATATCTTCGTCTAATTCTTCAACAGTTTCATATTTATCCATAATGGAGAGTAACAGTTTATCTAAAACCCAAGTTTTTTCATCTTCAACTAAATTTTTAATAGTTTCTTGGAGTGACTCCATAGTTAGGGGTGTATCTGCCATATTTATACCTTTCAAATATATAATTATTATTGTTTTAGGTTTTTACCCCAAAAATACTTTAATTACAAAAATAAAAGGTTGTACTATAATTAATAAATTGTCTCATTTTAAAATATTAGTTATTTATTATTTATTATTTTGCGTCAGTGTTCTTAACTCTCAAGAAATAGATGACAAAAATAATCAAGATTATTGTTCTGGATATTTAAGTGAAGTGTATGGAACGTTAGATCCGATCGAAGACACTTTAATTAGATCTAATATTGAAAAATTTTTTGATCAAAATTTTGATTATACGAATTATCTCAATTATGATCTTTATTATGATAATAAGAAAAAAAAATTTATTACAAATTCTAATAATTTAGATTTATCGGATTATAAAAAAGTTAATTATCCAAATTTTGAAATAATTATTTTAAACGCGCACATACAGAATGTTATTTTCAACAATCCTAATGGTAATTATTGTCCCGCTTTTGGTGATAATTGTAAGAGTAATTCTATAGACTTATATTTCAAAGCTGCTGAAGATTTTTCTACAAGCTGGAATAACTATACCAATCCAATTGATTACTTGAATTATGATTTTAAAAACAATCAATGTTATGATCTATTAAATACTAATATTTCAAAAAATAATTTCATATCAGATTTGAATTTATATATTCAAATCTTACTAGATCAGTAGATTAAAAAAATTTTCTTCTTACTCAATACTATATTTAACCTCCTTGCTTATGAAATATGATTCGTTTTTCTCATTTTATGAATTAAATGCATAAATAATTTTATTCATCTAATTAATAACTCTTAGATAAATCAATTATAATTCAGATATTTTAATTATAATATGCAAATTATACATATTAACATATAATTATTGTAACTTTTAGGAGGGTTTAATAATGGGAAAAATAGCTATGTTTGGTGGATATTATCCGTTCGTAATAATGATTGTATGGTTAATTGTTGGTTGGTTAGGATCAAAAGTCTAATTTTTTTTAATTATCGAGGGAGTCATTCCTCTCCCTCGTAGTCTCTTTGAACTTTAATAACTTTGTAGTATTATTTACTATGAAAGTTTTTTCTAATTCAAATTATAACGCAGATTTCATTTTTGATGAATTAATGACAGGTAGTGGTGTTGTTGTTATTGAAGATGTTTATGACATGAATGTTATTCATTTAGCAAAAGAAATAATTAATAATTTAGCTGACACGCAAGGACAAAAAGAGTCTCATTTTAATGCAGAAGCTGAAGCAAAAGGGAAAATAAATTTGCAACAAAGAGTTTGGAATCTTTTTGGAAAGGATCCAATTTTTAGCAAAATCATAAGCAATGATATTATTTTTGAACTAATGTCAAATTTTCTTGGTACAGAGTTCGCCTGTGGTTCTTATTGTGCAAGCAGATTATTGCCTGGTTCACCCGGCCAAGAACTTCACATAGATTATCCTTATTGGGATTTTTATAATAAGGAAACTTTTCCTAGGGGTCTCAATAGTTCTTTCGCTCAAAATATACAAGCAACTATTCCTTTGGATGTGTGTACAAAATTATCAGGTGCAACAGCATACATACCTGGCTCTCAAAAAAATCTTCACTACCCAAATAAAGAGGATGACATTACCAGTAGGAAGCAAATGATTGCTAAGCCAGGTGATCTTGTTTTCTTTAACGGTAATTGTTGGCATGGTGCTATGCCCAACAAATCTGAAAATCAAAGAGCCGTTTTATTAATTGAATTCCTTCCAAAATATATAAAGCCAGTAGAAGATTTATGTTCTTTGCTCACGGATACTTTTAAGGGTAGCTGTGATCCTAGGGTTAGGCAACTATTAGGTTTGAATTATCAATATCCAAAAATTATGGAACAAAGCAAAGTTGTGAATGCTATTGGCATTGGCAAAGAAAAATAAATCAACGTGAATTTTCCTCTGCTATTAAGAAATATGTGAAAAAATTTAATAAGGATTGAATGTATTTAGAAACTATAATGCCTCTAATCTATTTAATTTGTTTGATAGTTTTAATTGGTCCAAAGTTTTTAGAAACTAATTCCTCCTTGAAGCAATTTTTAAATAATCTTAGTATTTGGGCAATAATTGTTATTTGTATAACCCTATTTTACCAAGGTTATAGCTATTTTGTTATCTGATTAATCATTATTTTTGGTGGAGGATAGGAGGATCGAACTCCTGACCTCTACGCTGCCAGCGTAGCGCTCTCCCAGCTGAGCTAATCCCCCAATAGTCTAATATTAAATTTTTAAACTAAACTCTTCAATATGTTTTGCTAATTTTTTACCAGCAAGCCAAGCATCTTGCATGGCAGGTCCTTCTCCCCAATCTCCTAAAAGATAGAGTTTATGATCAACTGAAGAAATATAGGTTTTTCCATTTAAATCTCTTAAACTCTTCTTAGCATTAGCATATTTCCATCGATGAGATTTTTTAAAAGTTGCTTTGGCATCGGATTGAAAAATCTTTTTTACTTTATTTACTACGTAATCCTCTAAAACATAGGGTTCAATATTATAATATTTATTTGTCCACTCTGAACGCATATTGAAAACCCAGCTTTCTTGATTAAATTGCTCATGCTTAAAATTTTGATTCATAAAAAAACTAATTTCCTTTGTTAGATAATATCCAAACTGTAAATCAGTTCCTAGTCGCTTATCAAAACCTAACATTACAGTCCAAATAGAATTAAATGTTGGAGTAGGATACTGACTAAAATCAATGAGATCTTGCAATAAAGTCGCTCCCTGCTCAAAGGGGATACCAGCAAAAACCATATCAAAAGGTCCAAATTTATCTTTATCTGAAAAGAGATAATAATCCTTATTATCTCTTTCTACTTTTTCAATTTTTGTAGAAAAATTTGTTGGGTAACGAAGAGACTTATGAAGATTGATAGGTATGGACTCAATACCATTATCACCAATTATAATAGATTTGACTTCTTTTGAGGCTCCTCCATGATAATTAGACGTGTACAAACCCTCTACTTTTTTAATAGCCTGAACTTTCTCTAATGCTTCCGTAAAACCTAATACTCCGTGATCTGGTGATAAGAAATGAGCACCGTGATCAAACTTCAAATCACTTTGTTTTCTTGTGCTGAGCCGACCTCCAGGTCTCCATGATTTTTCAAAGAATGTAACATCAAGA
>VMHT01143138.1_pt1 | contig 10493 bp, 18 predicted proteins | sample 4693611 | NCBI WGS metagenome assembly VMHT01 (sample SAMN12280063, study PRJNA550983) | marine metagenome | isolation source: seawater sampled from same location over 5 years 0.02-0.2 micron viral filtrate | place: USA: collected off the coast of southern California halfway between the port... ...
ACCAGCCATCAACGCCGGGGTACTTGTCCTCTGGATGTGATCCCAGCCAGTTGATAGGCTTGGAAGCGCCTAATGTTCTTTGTACAACTTCCGGGTCATTTATATAAGGGGCATTATGATATTTCAACATAATATGTGCGATGCCTTTTGACATCTCTGCATATGTGCCGGGCGTGTGCAGCATATCTGCCGTCTTTGCCAAGTAAGCATCGATAGACGGGCGCTTACCATCGTGTCCAGAAGCGGACAGTTTTAGACCGGCAGGTTTGCTCTTTGCAACGCGAACAGCATCAGGTTCCGGGTCATCGTCAATGTCAATAGCTGCCCAATAATCGGCATGGTGTTCGCCGGTACCCGGAATATCAGAAGCTTGCCTGAATTGGTGATTGCCGCCAATGTTCTTATATGCGTTCTGAATCAGCGCGATTAACTCATCGGTAATATCGACGTTCTCTGGATCATTGACCATATCGTTAGCGGGAATCTCTTCCCAGCTACCCTTGTCATGTCCATAGTCAGCCCAAGTTTCTTCATTAATAAACTTTCGCCAATTTTCCATGATGAGTTGGTGTTTCATTTCACCTCTTCTACGGACTTGTCCATTTCATCGTCAAAGTCAGATCTAATCCAAACCATTGAATTAAACTTTGCCCTCTGTCTGTCAAGAATCAAAGTGCCTTGTGGTCTTACAAGCTCGCCGGCGATTTCAACACCCTCGAAATCAATCTCTGTTTTCTGTTTGTAAATAACTTTAGGCTCTTCTTCGGGCTCGTCGGCGAGTGCCGGAGTGGCCAGCAACATTAATAATATATATCTCATCCTAATCTCCCCCGTATGTAATCCAAAGCTCAATGGCTTCTTCATACTCATACATCTTATCAGGTTCAAGTCCCAATAGTGCTTCATCTAAATATCTTAACTGCTCCACAGGTATCTCAGCCATTTGTATCGTTTCCTATTTTTTAAATAATCCTGTTCAGAATCATGATTGTATGCTTCTCTCTCAAACGGATTTTCGCGGTATGCCATGGCGCCATCTCTATAACGTACCATACCGAGCAAATAAAACAATCCGTATAATACCCACTGAAGCACGAACAAAAGCTCAAGCTGTTGCTGGAAATGAATTGTTTCATGTTGTCTTATTCTGGTTACTTCGGCTCTTCCAGCTTTTGAGCGGCGCTCTTCTTCCAAGTCATCGCGGCACCAGACCCAGCAGCCAAAGCTGATGGCATAAATGTTGATTGGTACAAGCGGGATGTTTGAAAGCCATACCGGTACCTTGCTGTTTGAGTAAATCTTCGGGGTCCATTCTTTTATAGGTTTCATAATCCTTCGTCTACGCTCCTTATTGCTTCGTCGATATTCGCGCCTTGTGATACTAGTTCAACAACCTGTCGAACAGCTTTGCTTAGTCAGCCGCCGGCTAACCCTTCAGCCTTAAAGAAGTCAAAAGCCCTTGCTTCGGCATCTTCTGGTGTGGTAGCTTCCTCATCTGTAAATACTCCTGCTTGGCGCCAAGCGTCGTATATTTCTTTCATGGTCATTTCCATTATTTTCACTTCTCTTTAATTAGTTTGGTTTAGCTTAAATCCCAAATAACACAGCAAGCCGGATCCTAAAGATAACCACATTATGTCTTTTGATCCAACATATGTGCCAAAACCAAAAAGAGTGAGATTCACCCCTATGGCGATCAACATCACAACTCGTAATGTGTCATTCATGTAATAAATAGTTTGATATGCTCAGTACAGACTACTTATGTCGTAGTACTAAAATGGGAGGTGCCTGATGTGGCAAACAAAAATTGGAAGATACTGGCTTATCTAAGAAACGCAATTGATGAATCTAAAGTAGAGATCTCAAAGCCGAAATCTAAAGAAGATCTTATTAACGATGTGCTCAAGTTGCGCGATATTAAGCGAACAGAGTTAACACTTAAACATATTCTCGATAAAGACGAGCAATAAAAAAACCCCGCCGGATGGCGGGGCTTTTAGCTTCGGTGAGACTTGATTTACCGTTTATTTATTTAAGCATGCATATCAACAGGACTTATCAAGAATCGATTTTTTGATGCTGATTACTCAGCGTCTGCAGGGGTAGGTTCTCCAGCAGAGATTCTTTCCGCAGCTTGTGCATCGGAAAGAATGTTTGTCAACTCAATATCAAAATTGAGTTGTTTACCAGCCAACGGATGATTCATATCAAGAATCACATCCGTTTCTGTGAAAGACGAAATCGTAGCAAAGATTGGGCGACCATCTTCGGTAGCGCCCTGAACGGGCTGTCCTTCCACAAACATATAGTCCGTGGGAAACTGGTCCCGCTGAACTGTACTAAATGCCTCTGGGTTTGTTAGCCCATATGCATCTTCGGGTGATAAAGAAATAGACTTAGTTTGACCGGCAGTCATTCCGATCAGGGCATTTTCAAAACCCTTGATAAGTTGACCGGTTCCCACTTGCACCGCTAGAGTCTGACCGCGATCATAGGAGCTATCGAATTGAGTTCCATCGATAAAGCTGCCCTTATAATGCAGTTCAACGTGGGTACCCAATTGGGCACCGGTTGGTGTCTTCTTCTTCGCCGTCGTAGCCTTCTTCTTTGTTGCTGTCTTCTTCTTAGCAGTTGTTTTAGCTGCTGTCTTTTTGGTTGTTGCCATTTTTTTGTATATACTCCAATATTGGTTTGCGCAGTGCGACTTTTTTTTTAGCTTCTCTAATATAACACGGCTAGTGTTTAATGTCAAGACTTTTTTATGAAATTTCATAAAAAATGGTGGAGGCGGCGGGAGTCGAACCCGCGTCCAAGATAAGTCTAATTGTAGTCATTCACAAGTTTATTCAGTTTTGGTGCAACGAAACTGAAAAAAGTTGACTATCTTGATCTGATCCCACCGTTGCCGGCGATAGCCTTTGAATCAGATATGGTTTGGTGGTTTTAAGATACCGCTTACCACCCTGTTGCAGCATCTACTCAAATTGGATAGAAGGTTTTGAGTGACCTCCCGATTAAGCCGCTAGGCGTACAGAATCGAAGTGGTTATTGTTATTAGCAATTATGTTTTGTATCTGCGTTTAAAGTCTGCTGGTACGTTTGACTACTTGCACTTTTCTTCTTTCTTACCCTGTCGAAACCGGGGCGCCCCCATTAAGTTTTTTTAGTTTTCTTGTTTATCTTCTTGGTGATCATACCAAGTGGCGTGCCGTCTTCTGCGTCAAGCCAAATGGTGATCTCGTTATTCTCTTGTTTCTTTTCCGTACGGTGATGCTTGATCACCTTCTTCGCTTTTTTCAAGGCTGCAGCCTCTGTGGTGTGACTACTAATTAGCTCACCTTGAATATAATGCCCATCCCATTTCCAGACTTTCCAACTCATTTATATATCTTTGTTTGTTGTATTGTAGAAACCCAATAGAAGATTGCTAGCGCTCCTCGCGTCTAGCTTGCCAGCCTATCTTTAACTACCATCTCTTCTAAATCAAGCTTCAATGTCATATGAAGTTGTCATGCTCTTCGCATGGTCTGGTATAACTATGAGATGATGGAGGTTCGTTTTAGGCAAAGAACCGACCCTTTTTTAAGTTATTAAATCTTCTATAGAGTCATATGTTCGCTAATACTGCTGCATGTCTTTTCCTCAAAAAATGATTCTGTTCCAAACTGCTTTAGGTTTTTGTTTAATTCTGAAACTGTGATTCCGAGAAATCGAGCAGCTTCCTTCTTTGATCTTGTTGCTGAGAGAGCATACTTAAGTACTGCATCTCTAGTAAGTTCTGGTAGAGACTTCCAGATAGGGAATCCATAGAATTTCCCTCTGAGAGATCTAGTAGAGAGTTCAAGCTTTAGGGCAATCACTTCCTCTAGTGATAGGGAATTAATCATTACTTCAAATTCATCATTTATCTTCTTGTCTTTCTGAAGCTTATTTGATATACTATAGTATAAATTCTTTCCTGTCTTCATATTTCCTTCTTAGTCTAGAATATCAAGTAAGAGTAATTTAGTAATTATAATATACCACGAACCGGAGGTCTTGTCAAGTACTAAATGAAAGAAAGATCGATCTTTTTACAAAAGCTTTACAAGCCTATAGATTTGGGTCCAACATCGTTTGTGGATTTGTGCCGGGCTCTTGTGCCCACGTCGCTTTATTGACGGTGAGTTGATACCATCCTTCCAGCATTCTAACATTAACTTCCCAGTCGTTTCCCAAAGTCTGACGAAGCTCTTCGGCTTCTGATTCTTTTTGAGCGCGTTGGTTTTTCTGTCGTGCCAGTTTGTCATCATGCGCTCTCTGCTTCGGAGAGATCTCGTTGATTACTTCTTTAATAATCTTATGGAGTTGTGTCTTTGTGATTTTCATTACCAGTCCTCATCTCCCCATGATTCTGCTTCCGCTGCTAGCGCTGCCGCTAGTCTCATAACATCCTCATCACTCATATCAGCAGTAGCATCCATAGGCTCTTCCAAAGACGCTAACTGATCTGGAGTGAGTTCAGGATCAGAAGGTACATCCTCGCCCTCTGTGTCGGGTTCATGATGATTTTCTTTAAGAAGCCTTCTAATTTCTTCTAAGATAATAACACTAAGTCGTGTGCGCGTAATCTTCATTGTCTATCTCCTAATACTTTTGCTACGCCTTGGAGGATTCGCATTTTCACACTCTTGTCAACTCTGCCGCGGCTTTTTTCTATAAGCTCATCAAGGATTCTACCAAGTTGAGTATTAAACCTATTCTTTGCATATGCATACATTTGATCTTCTACACTTGCGGTGGGTATGATACCCACCTCATTGAGTTCTTCCTTGATGACTTCTCTAAGCTGTGATTCTGAAATTTTCATTTATAAACCTCCGAAGTCCATTTCTTCTTCTTCGGGTGCTGGTTCCATTCCCATTTCATCACCGCCAATATCGCCTTCGGCTTCTTTCTCAGCTTCATACTCAGGAGTGGTGGGCTCTTCTGGCGTACCTTCAAGTTCAGATTCCCACTGATCAAAATATAGCTTGAGGTTAGTAATCAAATAATCGTAATATTGTTTTCTGTCTTCTTCATTGCCTAAGTTGGCATATGCTTCAGTGACATTTTTCTCAACCTTGTTCCATGCGTTAAGCGCATAGTTCCGACCGGTCTTATCCATTGCATCGTCAACACCTGCACCAAACTCTTCGCGCTCAGTCTCAACGGGATCGTCAGCCTCTTCTGGTTCTTGACCAAGTTTCGGGGCTGCAGCTTCAACCTCTTCTTCGGGTGCATCGCCTACGGAAAGCTCAGCTTCTAACAGGCTTCTCACAGCCTCCTGAAGCGCTTCAAAGGCTTCAGCCTCCTCACCACCCATCTCATCCTCGCCGGCGGCGTTAGGAAGCCCGCTAACGCGCTCAATACCCAATGCCTTCACAACAGCGTTGATGATATGTGCACGGAACGATTCTCTTTGTCCGATATCGGTGGTAAGAGTCTTATATTCTTTTTCTAATTCTGAGAGAGTATTAGTATTCAGCAACATTTGGTCGAGAGCATTACCACCAGTATTCATGGTCGGTCCCTCTGTGGCAGAGTCTTCTTCATTAAGAAGGTTGCGAACAATATTACGCAGTTGTGTTTCTTCTGTCAAGTTTTTTTGACGCTTGGTACGAACAAAGCGAATTGCTTTGCGTACGTTCTCGCGCAGAATCATCTCGTTATAAAAATCTATACGGTTCATGTTATTATCTCCCCAAGCCTTGGACAGTGTTTGTCTGAATGTCGCGCTGGATTTGTGCTCTTCCGTCTGGGGTCTGCTCGTAGGCTCTCGCGATCATCTTAATATCATAATAGGATCGGGGCTCTGGCTTACCTGCCATGCGATAAAACTTTACAACGTCATCAGTAGTGAGGTGACTTCTGTATTCTTCCATAGGCGCTTCTTTAAGCTTTGAATATTCTTCTTCAATAATCTTCAGAAGTTCTGATTTTGTAATCTTCATGTTAAACTCCTTGCTCAAACTTGGCAATCCAGCGCAGCGCGTATTGCAGCTTGTCCGAAGGCTTGTCACCGGGAAGGTTGGAATCCATAAGGAACTCAAACAACTCGTAGTATGCATCTGTCCCGGCTGTCTGCTCTTCGTCAGACAAAGGTTCAATATCAATTGACCCGCCCGTGAAGCGCCCCTCTGTGAATCGGCTAAAGTTCTCTAATAAGGTTTTCATGTCACTCATGTTATTAATTAGTCTCCTATGCGCCGAAAGTATTCGGACCCGGCTTAGCTTTATTTATTAAAGTATCAATCTCATCTTCTTCGCTGTAATATGGTGCGCGTTCTACGGGATCGGGTGTAAAGTTTGCGGCGCCCCAAGCCAAGTCAGATAAGGCTTCATCAATTTCTTCTTCGTCATCCTCACGAATAAGTGTATCAGCTTCTTTCTTTTTCTTCTTGCTGGACGGTCCTTCAACCGCACCGCCTGCCATAGCAGAAATCTCATCCATTGTTTCTTCGATAAGCCTTTGAAGAATTTCAGCAACTTGTGCTTGTTCGGGATCACTCATGGCAACTTGGGCGCCCATCATATTAATAATTTCTCCGGCTTGCCCTCTAATCGCTTGTGGTAAAAACTCAGCAACTGTTTGAATATCGCCTGCTTCGATGGCATTGCGGAAATCGGTCGCACTAAGATCAACAGTTGTTACTTTTTCTTCGCCAGTCTCGGGGTCTGCTTCAACCACTTGACGTGTAAAGTCCTTTCCGTCAACACTGACTGCATATTGTTCACCAGCTAAAACACGCACACCATCTCTGGCGTACTGTTGTACGCTGCCAGCAAAACGTGAATGATCACCCCCTTTTGTGCTGACTCCAAGTATTACTTGATCGCCCGGTTGTGCTTTCTGTGGGTCGTTGTCTTCGTTGCCCACGAAATTGTAGGTCATCTTAACTGGTGAATTCTCTGAAGAGATACTAACCTTTACAGTATCTGTTAAGCCATAAGCTTCAATATACTTATTCCAAAGGTTCATAGAGTGTTCAGACGTAAAGTCAATTGGCTCTGCAAACTCCCCGTCGCTTTGGCGACTGAGAGGGGAAACATAAACTTTTACTTCATCTGCCATTACAGCATATTGCCGTACCATGGCAAAGTGTCCTCTGTGTGGTAGCTTAAACGCGCCGGGAACAATAGCAACCATTCTTCGTCTAGCTGTTGCCTCGTCAAGTCTATCGATGGCTTCCACATCTCCTCTTCCGTATCTAAATAATCCTAAAATCTGATTGATAGGTGCAAAGTTACCAGTGAACTTATACATCTGTCCGTTCCAAGTAAACACAAAGCCTTCGACCGCAGTATTAACGTTGTCGTGGCTCTTGAGCTTCTTGAGTTGTCTTATTAAAATCTCATGGGCTTCATCTTTGCCCGGTCCTTCATAAGTTTGAATCTTGTCAATAGCAGTTGCGACTTCATCACGTAGTCTGTCCAACTCATTTGCATTGTCAAGAATATATGCGCTTTCCAAACCCTTCAGCATTTCTACAGCGAAGTCGTGGATGGCATCTTCAATTGGTTCGATGATTTCACCAAGAAGTTTCTTCTTATTATTCTTTTCGAGTAGCTGATTGACTGCTGCTACTTCCTGCTCATCTCTGAGCATCTTGCGCACCTTACGAATATTCGTGCGCCCCTTTATTTCTTTCATGTGATCAATAATGTGTGCGATCACTTCTTTGTTTGCACTTGGCGCTGCTCTCTTGATAATAGGAGTCAGCTTCATATCTGTATATTGACCAATGGTCATATTGCCGCTAAACCCAGCATGGTTCATACGACGTAGAGCATCCTCAAGGATACTACGGTCTGCAAGCGCCTGTAGCTGCAGCACAGCCGTCTTACGCACGGAGAAGGGTTCGTCTGCTGTCGCTTCTTCAAAGCGGTCCAGAACGTCATCTAACGTCTGCGAGATACTTTCGATTGTAGAGTCGGTAACGTTGACAACTGTATCGTTTTCTTCGATGTATTGTTTGTGACCAGAGGAATGAATTGATAATACATTCGCATCATAGTTTACAACATTAGATGCGCCCGGTCCTTGAATCTCTGTGTTCAAGAATACCGGTGCTTCTGAGCCAAAGAGCATTTCTTGTTCTTCGGGAGTCATAGCCCTCACAGCTTTTTCAAAGGCGCGGAAAGATGCTTGATAGATTCTCTTTACACCCTCGCCACCTTTGAATACACGCGCAGCGAGGTCAGCAGTGTTGCTGCCTCCCTTACGCATGTCGCCTTTGTTACGAGCGTAACGAGCTTCGCCCTCAACATAACTGAGATAGATATTGTAGCCATCTGTTTTTTCGGTCCCAACCAATTCACCACGCGCAGCGGTGCTAAGGATCTCCTCCATGTCTGAATAGGAGAGATCAGGATTATCATACAGATGTGCCAAATGCCCAGCAACGCCACCTTCTAAAAGAAGGCGCTTACCGCGCTTCTGTACTTCCCTCAGTAATTTCTTGTAAAGCTTATCATTCATCACTACCCTTTGCCTCTTCTAGAACTTGTAGTTTTTCTTGAAGAAGGGTTACCTCGTTTTGAAGCCTACGAACTGAGCGACGAATCTCTTTGAGATGAGACTTTGCAATCTCTACTCGACGTTCATCAGTTCTAGTGTTCGGTCGAAGCTTCCCAATAACCTCTTCGAGAGATTGAATAAAACTAGCGACAGACGGAATTTGACCTTCAGTCAGAAACCTTCTTGTCATCTTGTCAAAATCAATCTGCTTACGATGCATCCTTCGTACCCTTCTTCGCTTTAGTCTTAGTCTTCTTGGTTGTAGTAGTGGTAGTGGTTGTACCAACAGTGGCACTAGCCACATTTGTAGACGCCTTGATAGATGAAACGTTTTCAATCATGGTATCTACTTTAGCATTTGCTGCTTCGATTTGCGTTGCAAGCCAACGTCTTTTCCATGCTTTGCCCATTATTTTTTACTCCACTTACACAGCTTCTCAAAGAGAAGGTTGTTACGACGCTGAAAAGTTTCTTGAAGATCATCAGTAGTCTCTGAATCTTCGTCTGTGCCTTCTTCTAGCTTAACACACTTGCCAGCCTTTAGTTCCTCACCTTCTTTACAGTGGCTCTTGGCGCGATCACCATGAGCGCGACTTTTGCGCTCCTCAATCTCTTCTTCAGATTCATCAGACTCGTCAATAGTGTTTCCGGCAGTGCGGTGCTGACTAACATCAGGCGCTACACTCTCTTCTTTCTTCTTCGGCTCACACTTGGCTTTTGCTGTGTTCCACTCCTTCCCCTTCTTAGCACAATCCTGCTGTGCATCTTCCCGAGATGAAGTTTCTTTCTTCTCGTCATCGTCGCGCTTGTACTTGCCCTCTTCCTTTACTTCAGCATCCTCATCATCATCACCTTCTTCTAGGTTCTGACCGGGACTGCCATCAGCGGCATTGGTTTGACGGTGACCTTGTTGGTTGTTGTCACGGGAATCCTTGCGGTCACCCTGACCTTCTTCTTGGACATCTTCGTCCTCTTCGCTTTCGGTTGTAACCTTAGCGTTTTTCATGACCTCGGCGACAATGCGCTTAATCATTTGTTCATGTTCAGACATGGTATAATACTCCTTGTTAGTATAAATAGTTTCGTTCAAATTGTTACGCCTTTTTGATTTATGCTGGTCTTCCCAGTCTCTCATAACCATGGATGCGTAAGCTTCTTGTTCCATATTTCTTAAGTGTCCATCCACCTGTGCATAGCCATCGCCAGTCTCTCCCATCTTTTCTGGAGAGAGATCTCCACGACAGTTTTGCGTATGGTGAACCAACTCATGCGCCAATGAGCGCAGTAAATCTTTCGGGTGCCGACCATCTACATAGAGGGTGACAGTATAATTATGTGGTTGATAGTGTGCAGTCTTCCCCAGTGGGTTCTGCGCATTTGTAGGATCTGATTCATATACAATACGCGCAGGTTTGTCAAACCCAAGATACTCTTGAGCATATGGATAAAACTGCTTTGCCATTTTGGTCAAAGCAGACATATCCTGTCCAGAGTTATTTTGGATACTACACATTTTTTAGTTTATTAATAGTTTCCCGTAACTTCCGCGCACGGAACTTTGGCACAACTTCACTAATGATAGAATCAAAAGTTTCTGCTGTGACATTCTCGACCTTAATCTGGTTTGCTTGTGCCCACTGCTCAACTGACTTAATAATAACAGAAACGGTTTGCTGGTCAATACCAAGCGCGTCCCTGTTCTTAGCCAAAGCGCTTTGAAGACCTTCGCCTCCCTTGCCCTTAAAGACCTTGACAAGCGGAGAACCTTCTGGTGCAGTGTTCTTCACGGTAGGTGGCACTTCCTCGATAGGTGCTTCTGCTGCTGCTTCTTCTCCGGGTGCTTCTTCTGCGCCCGCTGGCGGGCACGGTTCCCCAGTCATCCTGTTAAACTTTGGCATTGAACCATCAGGTTTCGCCGCGCAATGATCTCTTCCGGGTGCTGGCTCTTCTG
>VMHT01018221.1_pt1 | contig 10485 bp, 2 predicted proteins | sample 4693611 | NCBI WGS metagenome assembly VMHT01 (sample SAMN12280063, study PRJNA550983) | marine metagenome | isolation source: seawater sampled from same location over 5 years 0.02-0.2 micron viral filtrate | place: USA: collected off the coast of southern California halfway between the port... ...
CTTCCAAAAATTCAAGACGTTTTGACTCAACTTCTAAATAAGCTATTTGTACAGGCAGCTCATCAATTTTAGATTGAAAATGTTCTTTGTTGTCTTTTGAACTATTTCTGTTATTTACTAATCTTACATATTCGCTATCATTGTCTCTAGCTGTTCTTGCTTCAGCTAGTTCATTCGTTATTTCAGCATACTCAGGAGTATTTTTAGCTACACTCATTGCCGTAGCTGCAACAGCTAAAGAATTTTCAGAAAGTTCTCCCGTAGCTGCCGTGCCTTTAGCAGCTGCTATATCTTCTGCGCTTGCAGTTGCTGCTGTAGCTGTCGGTGCTGCGCTTGTAGTAGCAGCAGCTGTCTGAGTTAATCCAGTTGCATTAGCCGCTGTAGCTGTAACATCTGCATCGCTAGTAGATGCAGTATAGCCAGTAGAAGTCACATCTTCATCTGGACCTACAACTTCGTCAGGTGCTTCTTGTAATTGTGTAACATTCATTGTCGGAGCAGCTACACTAACGTCTGCTACAGTTCCGGCATCATCTAACTCTTCAATAGCGTTATCTGCAGTAATTGTATCGCCCTCTGTAGGCATATCAACAGGGTCATCTACTGTAACATCAGGAGAAACAGGGACGGTCTGAGTTAAGCCTGTAGGCGCTCCTGTTGTGCTCGTGCCTGATACAGTAACACTACTTGTTCTTACTTTAGTCTCATCTTCCGTACTCATATTTCCTCCGATAAACGAATCATAAATGGGTTGTGCTTGTAAATAAAGTTCTTGTGCTTTGTGATAAATAACATTTTGGCGTTGTTCCTTTTTATAATTTTCTATTTGGTCATAACTGGGGTTGTCCGGCAATGCAGCAGGAGGATAGACTCTTTCTGGTACTCTTGGTGGAGCACTCATATTTTGTCCATTAATTATGGGATAATAGTGCTCATAAATATCTTTCATTTTAGCGATATTATCACGATATTCTTGCAGCTCTAAATTATATTTTGTTACAGCTGATGCATATAAAAACTGATTTCCCGGAGTAGGTGCACCCGTCATTACAGGCTCTGTTGGTCTAATTAAAAAGCTATAATCTTCTTCAGGGGTGCTTTCTGGAACTACAATTAAAATATCGTCTACTTCAGGTATTTCTACATTGTCTTCATCTGTAGGCTCTTCAGTTTCTGGGTCTGGCTGCTCGCCACCACCTTCCATATTTTCTATAACTTGCCTTTGGTATTCAGCAGAGCTTAAATCATAAATTGTTTTTTTAATTATATACGCATCATACGAATCTTTTTCTTCTCTCCAGTTTTGTTGTAGTTTAGCTAAACTTAAAGCTTCTTGTGGAGAACTAAATATAGGAAAAGGTCCGGGGTGCTCCATGAGTCCGGGATTTGTTGGAGGTTCTGTAGCAGTACCTGCAAAAATAGCGTCCCTTTCAGCATAATATAGTTTTAAATCGTCTATGTGTTCTTGATACTTTGCATTTTTTGCTACAATAAACGGACGAGCGTTGATTGGATAGAAATCTGGGTTTGTCATTTGATTTTGAAAATAACTATAATCCGGTTCAGAAGTAGCTGTAATTTGTCCTTCTTCTGGCGCAGGCTCTGGCTCTGGGTCAGTTATATCTATGTTCCCTGCAGCAAACCATTCAACTAATAGTGCTGTAAACTGTTTAGCCGTTAAACTTCCTTGAACTGGTTTAGGGTCGTTTTTTTGTAAATCTTTAGCAACTGCCCAAGCTTTAAGTTCTTTATCATAAGCACCTGTAGGAAAATTAGAATCGTTAAAATTGCTTTCTACAGGCGGCTGACTATTTTTAACATACTCAGCTGTTACGTAATCTTCAAGAGTTATAGGCGTTTCAGGCACTGTAGGCTCAGGAGCTTCTATCTCTGGCTCTGGCTCTTCTTCTGGTCTAGAATCTAACCAAGCTTGAAATACAGCATCTCTTTGACTTTCAGGATAAATGTTTAAATTAGGTTCGGGACTAGACGCATCAAATGTAGGCATTACAAAAGTTGCTTCTAACCAATCACTATATATTTTATCAAATTTTTCTGCAGGATAATCCGATATAGAAGGCTCAGGACTGCTTGCATCGAATACTGGGTCAGCCGTAGCTTCTAACCAAGCCTCATAAACTTCATTGAATTTTCCTTCAGGATAGTCGCTTACTACCGGCTCAGGACTTAACTGATTAAAAGTTGGAACTACAAACGAAGCTTTAGCTATTGTATAAGCATCATATACTGCTTGCCTAACTGCTTCTGGATAATCAGTAAGAATTGGCTCATCACTGAAAGCATCAAACGTAGGCATTTCAAATGTAGCGACCTGCCAAGCTTCAAATACTGCGTCTCGTTTATCTTCTGGAAAATCACTAAGGTTTGGCTCAGGACTATCTGCCGTAAACTCAGGTATTTCATATAAAGCTTCATACGTTTCTGGATTATTCTCAAGTAAATCCTCATTAAAAAGATTTAAAGCTGCAGGCGTAGCATTTATAATTAAATACTGTCTTCTTAGTTTAGCTTCTGCTAATGACGGACTAGGAAGATGATACTCTCCATCATACCCTTGTCTAATACTTTCATCTAAATGTTTAGGCGTTGGGGGTTCATCATCTGGAAATAAAGTAGTATATATTAAATGCTGACCGTTAAGAAGTAAAGAATCTTTAAAATCTTCCATGTCCTTCGGCATGTTTGACAAATTTATAGCTTGTAATATTTTTTTAGCGTCTCCTAAAGTAGCATTAGACTTTATAGGGGCGCTTACATTTAAACCTTCAGTTACTCTTTTGTCTCGTTCTAAACTATATCGTTCATCATTTTCGAGAATGTCTGGTGCATTGTCAACTACTTTTGGTTTTTTATAATCGTCTATATAAGGAGCAAGACGATTTGTTATTTCTGTAAGTTGAGTTTCGACATTTAAATTTTTAAAAGGACTACTTTCAGCAACCGTTTTATTTAAAAGGTTCGGTGTTTTTATGTTAAAAGCGTAACGCAACAACAATAAACCGTCTGTTAAAGCGTCAAGATTTCCATCACCATCAACATCAAAAATTTCAAATAATTTTGAATCATTGTTTTTACTTAGTTTTAAAATATAATTTAATCGTTGATTTATTTCTTCAGGGCTTTTTGTAGCTTTTTCACCTATTGTGTCTTTAGTAAGCGCTTCATTTGTTAATCCAAACATTGCTCGAAGAACTAATAATCCATCAGTAAGCGCATTTACTACGCCATCTCTATCTATATCGAAAGGACTGTAAGTTTCATCGGCATCTTCATAAATAGGGCTTACCGGAACAATTTGGTTTTCTTGTAAAACGTAGGAGCTTTCAGGGTATTTTTCTTTTATCTTTTCTTCAAACGGTTCTATTGCCTCCCCACTTTCTTTAATATAAAGAGCCCTTTCTAAAATTTGCTCTTGGTCAACTGGCAATTTTATTTCTTCAAGAGGAAGGTATTTTGCATCAATATTTCGTACAACATCTTCAGGATAATCTTCTCCAAACACTGTTGCATATTCTAATGCAAAACTTTCAACTGTTTCTGGATAAACTGCTTCAGGAAAAGCTTCTAAAAACTCAATTCGTTTTTTAGTAATTTCCGGATAAGGATAGTCATAATTTTCAAAATAATTTCCAACTCCGTTTACAGTAAATGGATTACCTTTTGAATCGGTAACGCCATCAGCAGTAAGCATTTCTACAAAGCTTCTTATATTATACTTATATGCAAAGTCTAAAAATTCTTTATATTGTTCATTATCATCAGGAAAATTTTCTAAAATGTAGTTTCGTTTTCTTTTTAAATAGTAATTATCAATAGAATCAACAGTAGGATTATTTTCAGCAAACTCTGAAATGTCTCTAAAGTCATATAAAATTTCATTCTTTTCTGGATACCATTCTTTCCACACATTGATATCATAATCGTAAACTTCTTTTTCTGGAAAGCCGAAATTAGCACCTCTAGCTTTTTCATAGTCTTCTTTATTAGGCTCGATAGCATTAGTTTCAACCCAATCTAAATAACTAATTCCAGTTTCTCTAACACTTGGTCTAAAATAGTTGTAAAACATATCGGGAAGATTTTCTTCAGCCCATCCCGGAATATATGCTTCTAATGCAATTATAGCATCGTCTTCGTTTTCTAGTTCCATTTGAAGGCGAGATTGAGAATCTTCGTACCCGTCTTTAACAGTGCCGTCAGAATTATAATAAATAGTCTGGTGAACACGAACTTCTGAAATTAAATCAAATATTTTATTTATGTCTTCTGTAGTCGGCTCTTCAAAACCTAATGTTCTTAAATTATTAAGATAGTTTCCAACAAGATAAGAAGCCTGTTCATAACTACTTATGCTTTTGGACCAATCATGTTTATTTCTTAAACCTAAACCGGGACTACCGTCTTTATAAGTAAACCTTTTTAAATGGTTTTCATCACGAGCAAATTTAAGATTATTAAATATTTCAGGGTCATTTACTTCTAAATAATCTTTATATTCATTTATTTTATTTAACTCTTCAGTAGTTAAATTATTTATATTATTAGCTTCGCCAACTAAAAATTCAAATCTTTTACGAGCGTCTTCTAGACTAGGATAAATAGGTCTAAAACTTCCGTCAAAACGCTGACCTGAAATTAAAGTAAGTCTATTATAACCAATTCTTTGCTGTAAACCTGCATCAGTTTCCTGTGTTTTAAATCTTTCATGTTTTTCTATATAAGCGTTAAACCCAGCAATTTCTTCTTCACTTAACCCATCAAAAGATATTTGAAGAACATCCTCTTTTCTTTCACGCTCAGCTGTTTCAGTGTCTATTTCAAATTGTTCTTTTCCATACCACTCTGATAAAAGTCCATTATAACTAATAGCATGTTGTATGTTAGTTTGATTATCCTGTAAACCTAAATCAAACTTTTTAACAACATGATATTCCCAACGACCCAAAGCACGTTTATATAGTGCATCAGTAGAATAAAGCTCTGGCACAGGTTTAGGCATGCTCATTGAAAAGCCGCCATCTTCAGGAACAAAATCATAAAAAGGACTTTTAGTATAGTCGCCATCACTAAAGTCCATACTTAAATGCAAAGCTACGGCAGATACAGTTACATCATCCGATTTATTATATGCTTTAATATTGTTATTATAGCCAAAAGTTTCTATATAATCAAGAGCTTCTCTTATTTTTTTTGCTTCTTCAAGTTGGTCTTGTTCAGATAAATCTACATACGGATTAAAATTAGGCTCTTTAATTGTTAAGGGTATGTCTCTAAAATCTCTTAAAATAAAATTTCCGTTGTAAAATTCTTCCCTTAGATTAAAATTAGGCGCACTATATTTACCTGAATAAGGATAAAACTTTTCGGCACTTAAAGAGTTAGCAGCTTTATCTTGAAGATTCCATTCGTATCTAGCGTTAGAATCAGCATATTCATCTTTAAGTTCCCTTAAAGCTAAAGGGTCATTAGGATTTTTATAAAATACAGGGTCTACTATGAGTTTAATATATCTATTATTAGCTAAGTAATAATCTGAAAGAGAAGCATAAAATTGTCTTTCAGGTCTAGGAGAATTAACTGAAAAAATTAAATTTCCATAAAATGGACTTTTACTATAGTTACCGTCACTAAAATCTAAAACTTTATGTAAAGCAAGAGCTTTCATAGTCCAACGGTCTATTGCTTCTTGGTCTGTTGAGGTTTTTAAATCGTAGTGTATGTTTCTTGCAAGCTCTACTTGATGGTTTTTTTCGTCTTCTGAAAAACTTACAAAAGGATTATTTTGTTCTTCTAAACTATCTATAGTTACTTCAAAAATATTTAAATAATTATAAATGCTTTGATTCGTGGCTACAAGTGAAGCTAACTCTGCATCTAGCTCATCTATTCTATTGTCATTATTTAAATCGTATCTATTTAGTTTTTCTTTTTGAGTTAAATTTAATTGTAAGGGTCTAGCTAATATAATATTATTTACTTGCTCTGCAGCTTCTTCAGGAGATATATTTAAACGCTTAATAGCTTCAGCATGGGTTTCATAATTATTTAAATATTCAAAACTTGTAGTTACTTTAGGTCTTGTAGCGTCACTTACCATAGCGGTTACATCGGAAGAAGTAACCTGTCCATTTCCAGTATAATCGTATCTGTGTAAAAACTCGTCTAAACTTAAACCTGTAATATCTAACTGGTTTTGTATGTCGAAAGCAGTTAATTCGAGAACTTCTTTAATATAAACATTAGCATCTTCTCGGGATAATTGTCCTCCTGCTGCATCCCTTTCTCTAACCATAAAATCTGCAAATCTTTCACCATTTGCATAATCATCAGGAGTAAAATTAGAAATCCAAATTTCGCCATCAATAAGCAATTCTGGAAAAGCTTCTTTATATAATTCAGGATTATTCTTTTTTAAATCTTCTTGATATTCAAATACTGATGAATGATAACGATTGCCGTTTTGATTAACTAAAAATTCTTTTCGTTTTCTAATAAGAGGAACAGTAACTTCAGTTATTGCCGGAGTCCGTTCATTATATTTTTCAGGAGAAATAGAGCCGTCATAAGCTAGTTCAGCTTGATTTTGCTCCCAAGCTGCTAAACGTGGGTCATAATTTAAAGCAGCAAGTTCTTCTGCTGCTTTTGAATTTTCTATCAGTCTCCTAGTCTCATAATCTAAATTAACAGGAAGACCGTCATCACCATACTCAACTTTTGGTGTTATTACAGTGTCTTCGTCATATTCTAAATCTGGTCTAAACGCAGAACCCAAACCACCATGACCAGTAGACTGCATTCTTGTTGAGCGTTGTTGGGTAGCTAAAAAACTTTCAGGGCTTTCTTGTATTACTGGCTCTTCTGGTTTTTCTACAGGTGCAGGAGCAACTAGCTCTTCAGTAGGAGCTAGTAAGTTAGGTTGTTGTTCAGGCTCAGCAGGAGTCTGTAAAAGACTTTCTTCTTGCTCAACTACTTCTGGAGTAATTGGAACTACAGGAGATAGTAAACCGCCTGTATTATATTTTTTTCTTTGAGACTTTTCAGTCTTACTCATTAATTAGTCTTCCTTTTTGTGAACTAATTCTTGAATTGTTTTTGACTCATATATGCGTATGCCTAACCATACAATAGTAAATAACGAAGCAGTTGGCGGCAACCAAGCTGCTAATGCTAATATGCCTGTTGAAGCTGCTGCTATGTCTACTACTTCCTTACCTTCTTGTACAGTCATGTTAGTCTCCTTATAGTGCTGCAATTATAAATGCTAAAAGCTCTGGATAACGAACGCCTAGTCTAGTTTTTTCTGTTGCGCCTGAAGGAGCGTCTTGTGTATATGTTTCGCCTTCGTGTTCCCACCAAGTAGTGCTAATAAACATAGCATAATTACCTGCATCTAAACTTTCAGCAGCAAACGCAGCTTGCAAGTCTTGTGCTATAATGCCAAAGTGTATACGAGCATCATCACCCTTTTCTGTAACTGCATCAATCCATTTAAACTTACGTAGTAAACCTTTAGCTGCTACAGCTACTCTACGTTCTGCATCAGATAGTTCTGCAATGTCTTGTTTTTCATTACGGTCAGAAGTTTGGATAGTTCCGTTAGTTGCGTATACGTCATCAAAACGATTAGACGAAGCCCCTAAATCTACAGCGTTATCTTGGAAATCTCCAATCTCATCACAAGGTTGAACAATGTGAGTAGAAAACTGTGAAGTTGCTAATAAACCACAACCTGCTCCGGCAAAAAACGTACCGCTACCATATTGAACTTCTGTATATCCTACACTACCTCTATGGTTAGAGCCTGCAATCATGCTAAGCATGCGACCATCTTGAGAAGTGCCTGAGTTGCTGTTAGTAATTGTAACTATTGCATTTTCTTCTTGGCTTTTACCATCAGTAAAAGTTATAGGTGTAGACAGTTGAGAACCTGTAATACTTCCAGTTAGCTTGTCAGGTGTAATTGTTGTATTAGCTATCTTAGCTCCGGTAACTGCAGAGTCAGCTATTTTTGCTGTAGTTACATTTGCATCAGTTATTGCTGCAGTTAGGACACAGTTAGAATCAAGATTGCCAGAACCGATTGTATTAGCGGCTATCTTAGCCCCAGTAACTGCTTGAGTTCCTAACCTATCAGTGTTTACTGCCCCATCTGCTATTTTTGCAGTTGTAACAGCGTCATCAGCTAATCTTGATTCCGTTACAGCACCGGCAGCTATCTGTACGCCTGCTATAGTCCCTGTTAAACTTCCTGCAGGGTAGTTAGTTGCGTCACTTAGATTAAACGCAGGAGTAGCGTCAGAACCACCAAGAGCTAATGAAATACCACCAAAAGATACTGTAGAGTTAGATAGCTTATCATTTGCTATGCTGCCTGCTAGCTGTGCATTAGTAATAGTGCCACTAAGACTCGAAGTAGGATAGTTTGTTGCATCGCTTAGGTCGAATGCCGGAGTAGCGTCAACACCACCTACAGCTAACTGTATTCCACCATATGATACTGTTTGAGCATCTACGTATGCTTTAATAGACTGCTGAGTTGCTAAGCCGTCAGCATCATCAGAAGCCATGTTATCTTCGTCTCTGACAGTGTTTACAGCTGTGCCACTTATATCTAAAGTAGTTCCATAAATCGTTTTAAATCGCTTGCTGCTAGTTCCTAAGTCAATATCGTTAGTAGTTTCAGGAGCTAGCACACCGTCTACAATATTTAACTGTTCAACAGCTGCACCGCCTACTTCAATAAAAAATTTAATTTCATTAGACTCGATAACTACTTTGTTTAAAAAATCTTGGTCGCCTATCTTAAATATATTTCCGCCTTGACCTGCTGTACCGTCATGTCTATGACCTGTGGTGCTTGTTGAAGCGTATGTAAACGCATTTAGAATTGCATTAAACTCGTTGTTAAATAACGCAGCACTAATAATATTTCCGTCATGTAAGGTGCTTTGTCTTGATGAATATGCTGACATTTATTTATCTCCTGCCTGTTGGGACATAGTTTATGTATATACCGTTAATTGTATAAGGTGTAAGTGCGTCTTCGCTTGTAAGTCTAAACGCTGCTGAGTAACAGCTTCCTTGTAGTGTTATTCTTAATAGAGGGTTATCTGCAGCACCGAATACAGAAGATGCAAACGCTGCTGAATCAAAGTTAGAGGCTGCGTAAACTTCTGGTAAAAGCTCTTCTGGGGGCTGTTGTACTGTAGTATCTTCGAAATCAAATAAAGTTGTTAGTACAGGCTGTGAATTACCTGTAGAAAATTTATCAGGTGTAACTGATAGCTTAGCGTAATATAAAGTTTTTCTAGTTCCTAAATCTCCAAAATCTAAATAAGGAGTTTGATACTTAGCTACTACATTAAATGTTGAGCCTCCTGTAGTAAAAGTATTTCCGATATCGTGGTTGTATACGTAGCCATCATTGTCACCGTGAATTAGTTTTTCTATGCCGTCATACCCAAAACCACTAGCAGTTGCTACGCCTTCGATACCTTTTATTTCAGACCATTCAAAACCTTGACCTGTAAATGTTCCTATAATCCCCCTTGATTCTTCAACGCCTTTACTAGAGTCATTGTAAAACAACCTATACTGAGACTTAGAGCGTAGTACCAAGCTTGAAATAGTTAAACTGTTTATGTTTTTAGAAATATCATCTGATACAATTCTTTGTATGTTTCTGCTTACAGATGATAGTTCAACATCTCCTAGTCTTGCTGTTCCTGCTACAGTACGAATACCGTCAGGACTTAGAAATACTAAATCACCTCCTATTTCTTGTATGCTAAATTGGTCTAAACAACCTACATTTTTAGTCACTGGAACTATTGCAATGCTGTTTGCATCATTTATATTTACAAGTTTGTGTATACTATTTTGACAAAAAATAATGCAATCATTACGGAAGCTACGTAATCCTATAATTCTATCAGGTACAGCAATAGCGCCTGAGCCTGCCCCTGTAAAAGAAGTAGGGTCATTTACTGCGCTATAGTAAAGTGTGTTGGGATTTTCAGCTGTGCCGCCAACCACTAAATGATTTTCGTGGACTGCACAAGCTGTAGGACATTCTGAACCGTTGACAGTTATTTCTTCTGCAAAAAAAGTACGTGTGTTTAAATCGCCTGTTCCTGTCATTTTAAAACGAAAAGGTTTGTTGTTAGGGTCGCACATTATTAACTGACCGTAACCATCATTTCCTTCATAGATTACAGAAGATACCCGACCTTGAGAAGTTCTTGCGTCTTCTGAACGACTATTAAAAGTTGAGTAGTTATCTCCGCTTGAGGCTACGCTAGCTTGATTTATTTTAATCCAGTCGTCTGTAGTCGAGCCAAAGTATATGCTTGTTCCTGTAGCTGCTACAACACCGTCTGCATATACAGATAATCCAAGTATAGGAGTAGTAGAATTTCCGGGCTTAGATGCTCGAAAGTTTGAGTATCCGCTTATGCGTCTATA
>VMHT01016689.1_pt1 | contig 10484 bp, 21 predicted proteins | sample 4693611 | NCBI WGS metagenome assembly VMHT01 (sample SAMN12280063, study PRJNA550983) | marine metagenome | isolation source: seawater sampled from same location over 5 years 0.02-0.2 micron viral filtrate | place: USA: collected off the coast of southern California halfway between the port... ...
AATAATACCTTTTAAAAAATTTTCTTGTTTATTAAAAGCTTTTTTAGTTTCTTCTTTAGATGGTGATTTATCCCTATTATTTTCCGAATTTTGTTTATTTTGTTTAACCTGTGATTTACGTTGTTCAGAATTCATAGATTTAAAATGTTCTGATAAAATCATATAAATATCTATGGCTACTTCTAATGAATCCTCAGTATTTTTTAATCTATCTATATTTTTTAAATTAATAGTATCAAAAATTTCTTTTAAACATGCAAGTGCATTTAAATCTGTATTTTTATTAAAAATATTAATAATTCTAAATAAATAAGATTCCCAATTTTCTTCTCTAAACTCAGGACCTTTTAATGATTTATTAACTGTCTTACTATAATAATATCTTTTATACATTGATCTATAATATCCCTGATATCCCGGTGCATTTTTATAAACTAAACTATCAATTCTGCGATCTTCTATAAAATTTAATAAAGTAGATACCATTTCACGCCCGAAATTAATATTTTTTGTTAATAATATATTATTTAGACGCTTTAATACATTAAAATTGGTATATTTACAATGAGCTGCCTCATGTAATGCGGTACCTACCACACTATCTATATTATTCATGGAGATAGTGGAAGATATTGTAATTTGTTTACCATTTGTATATGAATCTATTTTATTATTTGAGTAAAAATCTACCTTTATTTCCTTATTTGTTAAAATTTTTACAAAATTAGTTATAGCTCTTTGAGTATTTGCTAATTCTAATAAATTAAAATAACTTTCTGGTATGTGTTTTAACCAAAATTTTGAATTATTCATATTTTTTTATATTTTCGTATAAGATACAAAAAAAAAATTGCTTCTCCAAATTATTCTGCTATTTTCTTTTCAACATATACACAAGTATCACCTTCTTTAAAACCCTTTTCTAATAATAATGGTAAAGACATAGGTTTACACCAAGCATATACTGTAAAATTTTTAAAATGTTCTATAACATATGCCCAACGTATGTCCCATAATTTACGGTATATACCTTGTCTTCGGTAATCTTCATGTACCCATGCGTCTAAAAATTTAATATGTTTATTTGCTTCTCTTTGAAGATGAATATGCCCCACACATAAACTACCTATATGTGCTATCCAAGCATGAAGAGTATGCTGAGTAGTTCCTGAAGGAGGAATATGGATTATTGATATGGGCTGCAAAGTCGATAATATGTAATTTAATTAAACCTTTGTTATACATATTACAACTGATCATAATAAATTTCATTTATTAAATTTTTAACATATTCCTTAGCTTCACCTTCATGTAATATATCCAATAAATTATTTAGTTTAATATATAATTTTTCTTTAGTATTTTTATCCATTAATTTTGTTTTTTACTCTATCCCAATAATCAGCAGTTGTTGATTTATATATTCCATTAGGTCCACCATTCCAACATCTAGCTATTTTTTCATAGGTATTTAAATTATAATATTTACGATATATTTCAAACATTTGTATGGATTTTTTTCTAGACCATCTGTCATTGTAATTAAATCTTAATAATGAATTTTTTCTTTCTAAAATCCGATTAATATCATCTACCATACACCTTCTAATCTGTAAGCAACCAACAGCATCTTCATTAGGATTATAAGCAAAATTATTATAACTACTTTCAACAAACATAATAGCTGAAATTATTTCGTTATTAGTGTTTTGATAAAAAATTTTTTGCTCCCAATTTAAAGTATCTATTTCGTGCTTTAAACTATCTATAATTACAGCATTACTATCAATTTCATGTTGTAATTGTTCTATTTTATCAGATGCCCTATTTACAGTAAAGTATAAAGTCATTATTAACATAATAATAACTGTAGTAAAAAAGTATATTTTATCGTCGTTTGATTTTACCATATTTTTATTTATGGTTATAAGATACGAAAGATTTTTTGCTTCCCCAAATTATCTTACAATAAATTTTTGTTGATTTTTTATATATAATGTATGCTTTTTTACATTATTTACAACTCTACCATAAATATCATATATAATATTATCTTTTATAATAGGTAATAATTCAAATACTGAAGAAGGTGGTGGGGTAGGATAAGTAACACCACAACCAGTACCTGTTATAATATCTCCTAATTGATTTTCAGTAACAAATGCAACCACTTTAATATTATTAATATCAAATATAATATCATTAATGTTATTTGGAATAGCATAAGTAAAAGTATTTGTAAATAAATTACCAGGATATACTAATGTATTACTTAAAGGCACACCCCATTGACCAGTGATATACTCTCTTACCATATGTTGATGTGAATAAGTTGGTTGCCAAGGACCAGGAACAATAGCTCCAGGATTATACTGTGAACCACCTGTTTGAGGACCTAATACACTATCTTGTGTTAATATTATATTTAAATAATTTATAGGTTGAAAACCAAACCCATCTACTGGTAGGGAATCTGTATAATAAACTTCAGTTGTAATATTAATATAATCAGTTAAAGTATCATGTTCTGCTAATATACCAATATTTAAATATGAAGGTTGAGAAATTATATCTTGAACTGCATCTGCCCAATCTCCTCTACTCATAGCAGTACCACCACCTTGAGTCATTGGAAATTGATATCTATTTACTGTACCAGCTGGGTAACCGGCTAGATTTGATAAATCAGCAATACTATCATTTTCTGGGATTATAAAGTTAGGATCATTTGGACTACTTGGTGTAGCGTATCCTCCTGTATGTAAATTTAGTAAAAATAAATCATTTGGGTAAGAATACTTTAAATTTTGAGCTATATAATGTCCATCTGGACAAAATACACAATAAATGCCTGTAAATTCTTCTAGTATAGCATTTTTATTTTCAGGTGTTGTATTTACTATATTTTGACTAAAAATAGTCAATGGTAGCATTAAAGCTAATATTAGTGTTAATTTTTTCATTTTATTTTAAGTTGTTGTTTGGTCTATTACTATTAATAGATTCGTAGTATTGTATGATTGCGTGTGTTTTACAACAATCATCTTGGGTTTTCTTTTTAATTGCACATCCTCCCAATAAAGTCATTAAAATTAATATAACTATCATAAAAGCAATACTATATCCTGCAAATTTAGCACTATTTTTATATTGTTCTTCGTTTTTTCCTTGAAAGTTATTCGAATTCTCCATAAATATTAAATGTTTTTGGCGGTTCTGGCTCAGGTTCCGCGATTTGTGATTCTTTATATGTGTATACTTTACCTTCTGCGGCTTTAATTACAAAATCATGTTCTCTAGTTGATTGAAAAATCCATTCTATACCTTCAGTAAGAGAAGAGAATATAGGTTGTTCGGCATCTACTGGAGTCCATCTATCTCCCGGAGGAAATCTTTTTAAAACAGGTTTTAGTTGTATATCTAATTCGGCCATTATAAAATTTTTTATTTCGCGAAGTTTACTCGCTTCTCACCCACACCCACAGTCCTACGTATATACGTTAATCAAGAAACCACATACGAGCGGATTTCTTAATTGGAAACCATATTGGTATGGTTAACATTACGAGGTATTCTTTTATCATTTGGTATAAATATAATAAAGGTATGTGAGATAGCCAAATAGGCTCGATACAAAAAATCTGTTAGAATCTCTTTTTTAATATCTGTATGGAAATGGTATAAATGGGAATTTTTGGAAAAAAGAACCAACAATACGCATACACACGCGGTGAATGCTATATCATACCACGAAACGATGATAAGTCTATGTTATCTGTTTTACAGTGGCAATTAGGTTTTTGACAACCCACACGTTTTTTGTTTATCAGTGATACTGTTAATGCTGCAATGCATGCACATACAATACCTGCTGTTAATAATAATTCTACTATCATAATGCTATCAAAAATACTGTTACCATAATAATTATATAGAAAACAGGAGATAGGTCTAACTTTTTTTCTTTCATTTTAATGTGTTTTATTGCACATACATAACACTACATGAGGACACAACTACATTTTTAATATTACATTATTATTACGTTTATATCACGTAAGTGTAATATGATATATGCGTATATATGGGCTCGATGTGAAAGATCGTGTTCGCACTGAGAATCACCCGAAATTTTGGCGCGATCGTGTGCGCGCATACGTGGCACGCGGTTATGGCGCGTATGATCGCTAGCGTATCGCTAGCGACCCGATCTTAAAAAAAGAAAAACCTATTTTAAAAACTTAACTTGTTTTAGATTAAGTTCAACATTCACCTTCTTACTCATAACATATGTGTATGCTTTAACTTTCGTACGTCCTATATAATCAACGTTGCATACATGGAAACCATACTCGTCAGTAATACAACCCACATCACTTGTATCACCTACACTATATTTGTATGTGCGACTACCATACTCGAACGATTTACCACTAACGAACATGTCATTTATACTATTATTGAATCGTTGTATCGCTAACCGTTGTTGTCTTACTGATTTTTTGTTTACTGGACGTCCTGTATTTAATGTCCTACCGTCTATTTTGATTTCTTTTTTTACTTGAATGTTAACTTTGTTCATATGTTTCATTTTAATTATGCTGTAAATATACGAACCCTATCTCGCTCCTCCAAACTAGACTGCACAGTTGTTCTGTACAAACAAACATTCAGACAGCCAAGTTATTTATATATTATTGTTAAGTTAGTTATGAACAATGATGTTTGTTAGGCTGTATAACAAAGATGGTAGGCTATATGGAAAAAGTTTGGCTTACTCACAACATATATGTACGTGGTTCAGTCTAGTTGAACTTACAACCATTCAACTATTCATATACACTATGTAATACTATGTTAACTTATATACAAACATACATAGATTTACATATACACATATGTTATTCAACATACACGTATTATGCAATTATACAACGCAATATATCATAGTACAACATAAAAACAATGTATTATAACGCGAAAAAAGAATACCAAAACATCGTGTATGTTATATTAGTATTACAGTGTTATTCAATTATTCTTAGACATATATTTGTTGTACAGCGCACTGTAATTACTGATGATTGTAATAATTGTTTGTTTAGATAAACCAGTTATACTCATAACGTTAGTTATATCAAACATGTTCGTTACTCCGCTTGCACGACACGTTTCGTATTGAGCAAATTCGTATGCTGTTATTTCATTCATTTGATTCTTTTTTATTGTTAAACGTATATACGTAGGAAATTATTGCATGTGTGGCCGTTAGGCACTTTCTAAAAACCTTAACTTAATCCTAAAATACTACCTAGCATAAATAGAAAGTATGCAAATGCAAATATAAAAAACAAACACACACTTTCTTCTATTATTTTTCTAAAATTCATGATAATCTATAATCCATTAATAACACATCACTTACTTTTACAAATTCAATTCTATAATCACTGCCGAAAGCCATTTCATATTCTTGAACTAATCTATTAGCTTCTTTTAAACTATTAGCACTGTCAATTACTTCAAATTGACCACCTTTGTATTTACTTATTATTTTAAACATATTATTCACTTTGATATTGCATTACTAAATCTAATTCTCTACTACACTCAACTTCATTATCATCTAACTCTTTTCTCCAATTATGTAATTTTTCATTACCATATTTATTTGCAAGTAATTCTTCAATTGCACCATTTATAGTATTACGATCTGTATACTCATCAAATGTTATTAATTTATCTTGTAATGCAAAGAATAAATCTCCATCTTCTGAAAACATTCTTTGGTAATTTTCCTTATGTTTATTTTCTATATTCATATTTTTTATTTTGATTTTCGCCACCAAAAGCCCTTACGGGCTAATGATGGAATCAAAATGAAAACTAATTTTTAATTCTAATGTATGGACCTGTATATTCAACTAACTTATCTTGCATGTTAGGAAATAATACACTGTTAGAATAGTTGATTAATTTCTTTAGTATTATGCTTTTTATTTGTTGTGCTTTTAGTAATGATATAAACAATCTACCATTTACTACTTTACTATTTTTAGTATTTACTCTTATTTTTCTCATGTTTGATTTTTTTATTATTAACTTATTTACCTGGTAAATATACGAACTCTATTTCGCTTCTCCAAATTATTCTGCAATTATTTTTTACTAAACAATTGCCACTTATTTTCATTACTACTTGCTTCTATTTCATTTGGGTTTTGCTCATATGAATATATTGATCTAAAGTGTTTTACTAAATCACTATCTTGTGTATAATGAGTATACTCATGAATTAAAGCTTTAAGTACATCTTCTTCACTATTAACATTTGGATAATATATAAAAATTTTATTTTCATCTTCATCATATTCAGCAACTGAAGTACTACTATGTTCGCCACTTGCTTCTTCATCACCACTTAACCTAGCATATATATCTTTATGTAATTCAATTTTAGGTATAGGTTTATAGATATCTGGTATTCCAAAATAACTTTGTATTTTAGGATAAGCATAATCTACTATGTTTTCAATTTTATCTGTAGTCATGTTGATATATATTATCTTGTAGGAACATACAATACTTCTTCTAGTTCTTCAAATTGATTATTACCATTGTAAACATCATAAACATACCATGAACCATAAGCAAACATATAAATATATTCTGCATCACATTTTTCAGTAGCAAATTTTATTAATTCATTTTTATCTTTTAACGTTGCTGCTTCTTTTTTATCTTCACCTCTATCTCTGTGATAAAATCTACATTGTTTCTTTTCATGGAATAACATATAGTCATTAAAAGGTAATTTTTCACCTATGTTTTCATTTAATGAACTTACATCTCCATGTGCTAGTAATTCATTTAATTTACTTTCATCTCTATAATGTTCATCTAAAATTCTACCTGTATGTTCTAAATAACCATCTGAATGTAAGTAGATTGCTTTTACTCCATTATTGTCTAGTTTTGCGATTGTTGCTCTTGTTGCCATATTTTGATTTTTTAATTATTTATAAATATACGAAGGGGAATTTGCTTCTCCAAATTCCCCTCGTATTTTCTTTTATACTAATGCAAACGCTAATTCACTTAACTTTTTATTAACTTCAATGTTTTGCTTGAAATTTTTAATTGGTCTTGCTTTACGTCTTTTAGTATTACTTAAATAATGAAACTTACCATTAATTATACTCTCCTGTACACGATTAAATACTTCCCACAATCTATTACCTTCATCTTCTTTACGTTCTGCATTTAGTATATCATCTAAATCAACAACTTTTCCTATGTTATCCATGTTAAATGATTTAGATTTAAAACGTAATAGAGCAGCTTCTTTAGCAAATTCAATTTGTAAATCCTTAGTTAAATCAACTTCTTTCATTGCTGTAACTTTAGTAAGTGCTTCATCAGCCGTTTTTTCAAATTCCTTAACTAATTTTTGTACTGCTTCAAATGAATAACCTTTATGTACTAATCTAGTTGAACCATAATCTTCAGTCTTAATAACTAAACCATTAGAACATACTAATCTAAATATACCTGCTGATAATGTAAATGCATTACCCCCATCATGACTATTAGTTAATAGTATTTGTGGGTATTCTTTATTACCTTCAGTCTTATATTTTGGATGTTCAAATGTAATTAAATGTTTTTGATAACCATTAGTTGATTTTTTTCTAGCTTTAACTTGTTTAGCATCAACAACTTCATAACCTAATGAACGGAAATCATTTATAACATTAACTGTAGGTACAAATGAATAATGTTTTGATAAACCTAATTTGTTTATTTCTTCCTTAGTCATTTTATCCTTAAATGCTACTGGACATAAATGTTTAATTTCTACATCATTAAGTGCTTGATGATTATTAACTTTTGATTTTACTAATTCGTCAAATGACTTAGCTATTCTAGCTTGCATATCGAATTCTGAATTTATTTGTTTTGACATATTTATTTATTTTGATTACTATTATTTTTAACTATACTTTCTATCACCCCTCTTATCATACCATAAATTATTATAGCTAGAATGAATGATAGGATTTTTTTAATTATTTTCATTTCTTAAAATATACCTAAATATACGAACCCTCTCTTGCTTCTCCAAGTAAATCCAATAAAAAAGAAATATATAAATTTGTTTGGAGAAGCGAATCCCCTTTCGTATATTTACAACTGTAAATAATAAAAAACCAAATATGAAAAATAAAAAACAAAATATCAAAATGAAATTAGTAAAAATGGATGACATCAAATTTAATGATGATTTATTCATTCCAATTAAATCAAAAACAATAGTTGATTCATTATTAAGTAATGAAGGTGGTGTTTTTCCAGGTACTAACACAGTAGTTATAGGTGATCCTGGAGTAGGTAAATCTACAGTGTTATTAGATTTATTAGCTCAATATCATAAAGATGGTAAAAAAGTATTGTTTATTTCAGGTGAAATGAATGAAATTGACATGTATGGTTATGTTAAAAGATATCCTTCATTTGGTCAATTACCTATTATGTTTATGAATGATTATACTGATTGCCCTAAAGAAGCAGTTGAACAAGTATTAGATCAAGGTTATGATGTTGTATTAATTGATAGTTGGGCTGAAGTTACAGCGTTAGTAGCTGATCAACAAAATTGGGCTAGGAAAAAAGTAGAATCTTGGTTATTAGATTTACTTGAAAAAAACAATAAAGCAAAAAATAAATTAAATAAACACACAGCATTTATTTGTATTCAACAAATGACTAAGCAAGGTGAATTTGCTGGTAGTAATAGAATTAAACATATGACTACAGCAATGGCTGCTTTAAGGTTTGATGGTAGGGGTAGAGATGCAGAACGTTATATTGAATTTAGTAAAAATAGAAGAGGTAGTGTGGGTGAAAAAGTATATTTTAACTTAGCTAGAGGTGGTAAAGTTGATTATAGTTTTGAGTTTATTTCAGAAGGAGATGGAAATCCATTAGGATTTCAAATTTAATAGTTTGGTTACTATTTATTTACGAAGAGAGAGGGCGCTAATTAGCGCCTTTTCTTATCTATAGGAATCAATAAGTATTATACTTAAAATAAATAAAATACCTAATAAACCTATGTATTTAATTATTACACTAGTATTATCTTTTTTTCTTTGTATTTGCCTACCTATTCTTCCTTGATTACCCATCCCATCGTAATCAATGGTGTCTCTAAAGTTTTTTATTTCCATGGTATTATAGTCATTCCTATTAAATTAAGTAGTAATTCAATTATAAAAAAGAAAATACCACCTACTACTAATTGCCAAACCCACCATTTCCATCCTGTTAAAGATAAAGCCCATTTACGCAATGGACTTTTCATTGCCATATTATATAAGTATTTTTTTATTTTTTCCACCATTTAAAAGATAAAGTATCCATTTCATAGCTTTTATTAAGCCATTTTTTTATATATGTAAGTAATTTCATAGTCACCAAATGTTGTTGTAGTTGTCCACATAATGTTTTTAGTTTTATAAGGACAGTTTTTGCAATTATTATTACAACAATATCCTCTTTTTAATAAAAATTCCCTGCTTAAGGGTTTATATTTCACTTCTTTTCATTCCATGTATCCATATCATCCCAAAACTGTTTTTTACGTTCTGATTTATCCATTTCTAGAATAACATATCTACATATAAAAAAAATAAAAATAAAACCACAAATAATATCAATCATAGTTATTACCCTTTTAGTAATTGTTTTCCATTAGTATTTTCATTAATATTATTTTTAAAATAAAGATCAAGAAATCCTTTAGGATATAACATTACGTTTCCCTTATATTTAGGGTTTGAAACTTCTTTCATTTCAGATTTAATACCAGCTTTTGCAGCAGCATAAGCTACTTGTCTACCTAATTCAGGACCAGCTGCATGTCCCAAATAGTCATATAAACTCATCATTTGCATAATTAATTCTCTTTTTTTATAGTTACCAAATTCTCTTCTGTATATTGTTTTACCATTATCAGGCGATTCATAAATCCATTTTTTTTCCATTTTATTTATTATCTAAAGGTTTTGCAAATTCAATATGACTGATTACTTTTCTAATTTCAGTAGGTAATTCTTTTTTTAATTTATTTATTTGTCTATTAGAATTAGCCATTTTAATTTCTATTTGTTTTTCCAATTCAATAACTTTTTTATCTGTTCTAACCTGATAGTTATTAAAATCTTCCATTAATGCATTATAGGCTCCTCTTGCCTGATCTATATCAAATTCAATTAAATCATTAGTTTGTTTTTGATATTTTTTATTAATTAAATGTAATCCAATTGCTACTAATGCTAAAACTATTGCGAATATATGTACACTTACCATAACTGTTTATTTAATTTATTATCTAAATTATATGAAAATACTTTAGGGTAACCAACTTGTTTATATAATTTTTTGAAGTTTTTTACCATTTTAGAAGCACCTTCTAATTGATC
>VMHT01037151.1_pt1 | contig 10484 bp, 22 predicted proteins | sample 4693611 | NCBI WGS metagenome assembly VMHT01 (sample SAMN12280063, study PRJNA550983) | marine metagenome | isolation source: seawater sampled from same location over 5 years 0.02-0.2 micron viral filtrate | place: USA: collected off the coast of southern California halfway between the port... ...
AAATAATACTCTGATGTCTGAGTATGATAAAAACTGCTTACCATAGTCACCATAATAATTGATGTCATCTTGGAGTTTATCCAAGACTATTGCTTGTGGATCCATAGGGCTATACATGTTTTTTAATTTCTACTTTTACATCATCACCTATTGTGTATCCACCTTCTAAGACTTCTATTATTTTTGGCAGACCTAATTCTTTATTCTTAGCAATCCATCCTAGGACCACATCCCACTTTTCATCCTCAACTTTTAAAGTCCATTTACCTTCTTTCTTGGTTTTTTTAACAACCTTAGTAGGTTTGTTTTGATTAGCTATAGCATTACTAACTTCATCTGCACTTGCTACAGATGTATCTAGTCCTATACCTAAATTACCTAATGCTCTTCCCCAAGCTGAGGTCTCTGCATTTTCTACATAACTTGTTTTATTTATAAATGTAGAATTTTTAGACTCTTCGGCTAAACCTGTAGCTAAGATTCTATCTTTATCATCTTTTATAATAGCCATGACTAATATTGATGATTCTGTTTTCTCTATAACTTCTGTAGTTAGAGAATACTTAGGATATGTGGCTCTGAAATACTTAAGTCTTTCATGAACTTCAACATAATCCTTACCTTTAATTTTAATTGATTTTAATTTATTCATAATTGTGATTTAGATTTAATTTGATTTAATTTTCTTTTATAATTAGTGAACTTAACCATGATAGCCTCTCTTCTGTTTTTTAGATTCTGAATGTGCTTATCGTTTTTTCTAGTGTTCACTTCCTTTTTAATTCTTTCTTTAATAATGTCTAGTTTATACTGACAATTACTTAATGCTAATAAGATTACCCCAACCTTCCACCCATGGATATAAAAAAAGTCATACTCATCATCAGTGCAGATTCTAAAATAGTCTCCACCCTTACCCATATTAAGTATCTCTATCCTATCAGTAAACTTTTGGATTTTACAACCTTTATTTATTATAGACTCTCTATTGCTAAATTCAGTAATGATAGCTCTAGGATCTTCTTTGGCTTCATTATATATCTCAATCAGAGTTCGCATCATTTGTGGCTTGGTCTATAAAGTTTTTGTAATCGGAATCTTGTTCAATCATTTTTTTGGCTTGATTGTAGCCATACATAATACTTGAATGTCCTACTTTATATCCATTCTCTTCCATAAATCTTTGGATGAAACTAAATCTAATAGGTCTTTCTTTACACAGATAATATAATATTTGCCTTGCCTCAACTATATCTTGTCTTTTGTTTTTACTAAACATTTCATCTAATGTCAGATGAAATTGAGTGGCCACAGCTTGACTATACTTATCAAATATTTCTTTTTTCATGTAATGTTTTTAGTAAATTAAAACCCACCCCTTGTATAACCGAACATAAAACAAACCCTATTAACAGATGTCGTGGTGAGGTGGGAATTAACCTAGAATTAACTATCTAACTAACTTTTATATAAATAAAATCTCATCATTGTCATCTTCATCTTCTGGATCGGGAGTATAATACTTTATCATTTATTGTCTTATATTTCCTCAAAACTAGTCTTTTATTTATCCAATACCTAATTTTTTATTCCTTTTATTTATTGCTTTGGTAACCTCATCCATACCATGCTTAAATTTACCTTCATGATTTTTTTCTAACCACTTAGTTAATGCAATCCATTTAACCTGGACCACATCTAATTTTTCTTTTGTTTCTTCTAATTCCCACTTGCACTCGGCAAGTACATCTAAACTTGTTTTTCTCATTTTTTTAATTTTAAAGTTATATAATTATTTAATGCCACCATTTTTTATTTGTTTTATGATGTCATTTATTGACTGATGATTTACCGACCATTTGTTTGCTTCGGCTTCATCACAAGATTGTTCACACCTTGCCTTCATCATTTTTGACAAGATGTGTAACAACTCTACCATAATATCTTTAGGAGTCATACTCTTCTAATATTCCGATTGCACATACACAGATTGAATAGACATCATCCTCTACCTCCAAATCTTCACACCAATCTTTCCAAACATCATCATCTACATCCTCCCTATGCAGTCTAAACATTTTAGCTTTCTTATAAAACTCTACACCTTTGGGATAATATTTCTTTTCTATCACAAGATAAGAGTTCTTAAAGTCTTCTAGTTTTTCTTCAGCTTTTTCCTTTGCCTTGGTTTCCTTGGCAAGTAGTCCTTGCACATGTTTAATAATTTCAAATTGATTTTCCATATTTTATTTAATTTAAGTTATACATTATTTGTTGATTCTACAATCTCTGCACAAAGTTCTGATGGAATCTTGCTTCTATCAAAGTAGCTTCCTCGACCTTGTGTTCCACTTTGACTTCCTCTTGGTGCAGATACATGACAAGAGTCTCCATTCTTACACATAGGTTTAGGAGTCCAATCAAAGTTGTTGGTCCAGATGTCTGTTGGCTTCATCCTATCATCTCCATATTGACAATAGGTTAAAGTGTGTCGGACATGGTCAACATCATTCCAATGTGGAGACTTTCTCATCTTGCCTCTTGGATTTTCTATGTACCAAATCATGTTAGGATTTTTCTTAAGCAGTATGTCTATTATTTTCATTGTTCTCATTAGGATGTTTATTCCTTTGACTGCATTATTTGTCTTTGGCATAAACTCATGTCCTTTCTCCCAATGGTGTCCAATAGATGCTACAGAAAATGACTCACATGGTGGAGATGCCCACAACATGTCTACTCTGTCAAATAAGTAGATTGAACTAACCTGAAAATCCATAATATCACAAACATAATTTGTGTTTGGGAAATCCACACAATCAGAAGAGAAGACTTTGTGCCCTCTCTTCTCTGCCTCTTTTCCTATGCTTCGGCTTCCACTAAAAAGTTCTAACACATTCATTGTTTTCTTTTTAAGTGTTCAAACATTAACCAATCATCAAGTCTGTCCTCAATGTAGTGTTGTAAATCAAAACTTAAGTCAGTTAGATAGTCTTCATAGTACTTAGTGTGGTCCACTTCTTTTGAAAGTTTCTGCCAATCTTTAGGTAATCTACCATTAAAATCTTTAATGATTTCCTCTTTGATTCTATCCACTACAACAAGAGTTTGTCTTCTTACTAATGGCATACTAAGGTGGAGATAATGCTCTTCCATAGCTTGTAAGAAATCATCTTTGTCAATGACTTCTTTGTCATAAGCATCAAGATTAAACTTTAATGCTTCCATAAATTTACTCATAATTATATGTATTAAGTTAAACAATGACTCCCAGATGTCTGGGAGTTTCGTAGGTGTTAAAACCTTTACTCTTCAGATTGTTCTTTCTTAAATTTACTTGCTTTCTTAATCATTTTAGTAATGGCTACTGCTTTCTTCTTTAAGTCTGAGATTTCATCTTGAGTTAAACTATTCTTAAAGTCTGTGTATTCTAATTCTTTAGCCTCTCTTTGTTTTCTTAACAACTCTCCCTCTACACATTCTTTAGGAAATAACTCTTCCATTATTTTCTTCTCATCTCCAAACATCCATTTAGTACCATTTTTAAGGAGGTCTTGTTTCTTCATACTGCCTAGCCAAGCATCCTTAAGTAATGTTTTGTAGGTTGGTACACTAATGTCTTTCCATCCTTTCTTAGGTTTACCATCTTCATCCTCACACATATCATACAATCCACTCTTGGCATAGTCTCCTACAATAGCAATACTATCCCCTTGCCACCTACCAATAATAGTAGATGGAATAGGTTCATATTTTTTATTGTACTCTATGTGTCCCTCTGCCAATAGCAAACCAAGTCCTTGCATGACTCCTTTACCACTTGCAACAATCTCCCACAACTTAAGCCCATTGCCAAAGGTGTGAGGATTTATAAACTCTTTTTTTGTTTTGTTTATTACTTTAAAATATTGTCCCATAATTATTGTTTTTGATTTAAGATGAATTCATTTAATAGTTCTTTGTTGCTTTGGTCAAGCATCATATAGAACTCATAGAAGAGTACTGTTCCAGTCATATTTCTGACAAATAGATTAGAACACTCTTCTCTTGCCTTAGTTAATTGTGTAACCAAGGTATCCCATTTATCTTGTAGGTGGTTTACAAGTAATGGATTGTCTTTCCAGACTCTATCAATAAAGTCTAAATGAAAATTGTTAGCATAGTATGTGAATGCTACAATTGAGTCTTGTTTTTCGCATAATTTTTCCAAAAGATGCAAATCTAAATATAAATCAGATTTATCAACAACATTACTTTTATTGTCTTTACAATAAGTTGTATGTAAAGATTTTGTAATGTCTTCAAGTGTTTTAGTGTGTGCCATAGTTATTTGTTTTTAGGGTTTATGTTTGTTGGATAAGAATTTAGAAATAAAGTAATGCTCTCACTACCATCATCCCAAACTTCTGCATCTTCAAAAAATATATCACAATTTTCATCTTCTGGATTTTCAGAATTTCCTAATAGATGAATAAACTTATCCTTATTTTCTACTTCTTGTAATTGTTTTATTAAATCTTTTACTCTCATAGTTATTTGTTTTTAGATAAGTTAGTAATAATGTGTGCCATTGTATTTAAATGGTTTTCTAGTGGAGAATTTTTGTGTTCATTTCCATTCTCATCCAAGTGGATAATTGGAGATGAATTATCAAATTTCCAAGTAGGATCTTCCACAGCTTTGGGTGTAATTTTGAGATATAAATCTCTTGTTTCTTCATCACTATCATGACTATCAAGGTAGTGTTGAAATACTTTGTGAATGATTTTCATTTCACTTTCAGTGTAATTCATAGTTTATTAAATTTAATTATCTGCATTATTGCATTGAGATTAGGAGAGGAATCGAACCTCTCCTTGTTCCAAACTAATCTATAGTACCACTTGTTATTCCTCTATTCATGTAATACTCTTTCTCCTTACTCATCTCCTTTTCTGATTGTTGAGCATCTATAGTGAATAACACATCATCATCAATGTAATTCTCTCTCCATTGATTTGTGTCATGGTGCAACATTGCACCACCATCATTACCCTCATCATCAGACTGAGGAATTAAGATAGTACCATCATCTAACCAAAGTGCAAGAGGAGATTTGTACCATCCAAAACTCTCACATTCTTTTGGATTTAGGTGTCTGACATTGACAATCTTTCTACCAATTAGATGTGTAAATCTTGTTCTGTACCTATTGTGAGGTAGGTTGTTCACATAATCTTTAGCATTCTGTTTTAACTCTCTAAGCATTGCATTGACTTGATTTGGTTCTCTTGAGTATTGTCTACCATAAAGTCCTAACTTATAAGTGTTCTTAGCTTCTTTAATAAGTAGTCTGTCAGTTATCCAATCTGCAATAGTATTATTGTAGTATCCTTGCTTACTGATGAACTTCTTTGGATTCTTTCCTTGGGCAATCCATACTTGTTCTCTAATGTCCTTTAGAGTAAAAGTTTTGTTGTCGAACTTATCTAATAAGTTGACAAAGATTTGTTGTTTGATTTTCATTATGATGTGATTAAGTTAAAAGTTATAAATGTAATTCCTATAATATCAAAGAATAGTAATGTGTAGACTAAACAAGCTACTATAGGGTTAGTGTCATTCCAAATTGATTTAATTAAGTATTTCATAGTTAAGATATATTAGTTAATGATTTTAGTGATTTTTTTAAGTGTTTGTGAGTGTATTGAGCAGACTGGAAGTGAAGATAACTCTCTCCTAATCCGACTAACTCTTCAAGCAATTCTCTTGCTTGTTGTAGCTTTGCTTTAGCTACCTTTGGTGTCATTCTTAATTCAATTTCTTCCTCCTTACCACTATCATATCTTACATATAATTTTGGACTAAGAAGATTTAAATCATAAGATTTTTGTTCCAAGTATTCTTTGTCTTCTGATGACTCATGGAACTTGTCACCTCTACCAAGTTGAATTACCTCTTCTGATAATTCTGGTACATCCTTGAATAGATGTTCTTTGTAATATCTTGGAAAGTATCCCTCCAAGAAGTAGCAATCTACTACTAGGTTGTCTGCATATGGGCATTCTCTCATAGTTATAGGTTTAAAGGGTTAATGTTAATGTCAAGTGCATCACTATATGTGTGCACATTCTCGATAATAATAGTTAATTCTTCCATTGTATTTAATTTAATTAAGTTAGATATGAGAGGTAAGTCACTGACTATCAGTGAGTTAGATGTAAATTGTGTGTATTGTGTGTCTCTCATAGAGTAAATATAAGCAATTATGTTCAATAAATAGCTATGATTTGATTAATACTTGTCGAATTCTTTTAGACTAGGAGAAACAATTCTCTTTAATACTTATTACAAATGATTACTATTTAATATTTAATTCATTAATCATAGTCAAGTGTGAAATGATAGTTAAGTTTTGTTTGTGTTTTGTTTAGTTGTAATTCAGTCGGTGAGGGGGTTAAGGGAAGGCTCTTAGTCTCTTCTCCTTTGGTTTACCAATTAAAGAGGGAAGGTACTTTATAAGTCATTACAAGTCTTTACAATAGGTAATAGACAAAGCAATAGCATAGGGTGTGGAGGGGTGAAGTAGTGGAGGAGGGAATGCTAATATAGAATTCTGAAAAAATCTGAATAAAAAAATCTAAAACATTTTAAGAGTCAAAAAAAATATCAGTTTCTGTATCGAGGGGGGAGCACATATAACCACTAATAACCCTCAACCTCTATATATCTAATAACTCAAAAAAATTTTCAGTATCTTTACTATCTAAATTTATAGCTATGAATAAATCTGATTACATTGATGGGTTGTACGTTAAGAACGGAAGACTTATAAATGAACGACCAAACAGTATGACTGGAATTCAAAAGGCAGTATCTATTAAACGATCAGTAACTAACGATCGTAAGATAAATCAAGTTGCAGAAGCGATACAGTTAGCTGAAAATAAAAAGAACTTTAACGAATTGTATTTTTAAAATTTTTCTGTTTTCTTTTTGTTTGAATTAAGGGGTTTAGAAATAAATCTCTTTTTTTTTGCAAAGTGTATGATAACTGACACAACTATGACAACTAAAATTTAAAATCGACACAAGCTAACTAACTGATTACTAGTACTTTTATTATTATAATTATTAATAATGTCGATTATGTCGAAAAAAATACTATTATAAAAATAAAAAAAAAGTAAAGTATAGTAAAATATATATAGAGTGTATAGTAGCAAAAAACATTGTCATTTGACATTTTGCTTTTTCATAAATTATACTATCTTTGTTTTGTAATCTAATTAAATTTAATCCAATGAGTGCACAAGGTTATATACCAAAAGACTTAACGTTCGATGAACAAGGTCGTAAACAATTAATCCAAGGAATTACTGCAATATCTAAAGCTGTTAAAAGTACGCTAGGCCCACGCGGTCAAACTGTATTAATAGAATCTCCTGATCATGTTGGTGGAATCACAGTGACTAAGGATGGTGTAACAGTTGCTAAGTCTATTTTCTTAGACAACCCAATAGAAAACCTAGCCATACAAATGATGAAGGATGCAGCAACTAGAACTGCTAACTCCGCTGGTGATGGGACAACTACTGCAATAGTATTAACTGAAGCGATTGTAAATGCAGGACAAGAGCTTTTAAAAGAAAACCATAACATCACCGAGGTTATTAAAGCAATCAACAAACATTGCGATAAAATAATTAGTATACTTGAAAAAGATGCTAAGAAGATTACTCCTGAAACCCTACTAGATGTTGCAACAATATCTGCCAACAACGACAAAGAGATAGGTCAGATAATATCTGATGCCTATAAAAAAGTTGGTGCCAATGGTATAGTCACTGTAGAGAAATCACAGAACCACGAGACCTATGCCGAGGTGACTAATGGTATAAAAATAGATAGAGGATACTCCTCACCTATGTTTTTAAACAATCACCGTAAAGATGAGTGTGTGCTTGAAGATGTCTTGGTGTTAGTGTGTGACATAACAATTGATAATATTCTGCAAATAGAGAATGTACTCAAACCAATCATACAACAAAATAAAAAATTACTAGTCATCGCACCATGTGCTGACAATGTAGTCAACACTCTTGCGGCTAATGTGGTTCGTAATAATTTAAAAATGTGTACTATTCTGCCTCCACAGTTTGGGTATAAAAGCCACGAACTGATGCAAGATATAGCATTCGCGGTCGGTGCGAAAATATTCTCCGAACAAACTGGTGATGACTTGAGCCTAATAAACATGAACGACCTTGGACATGTAGATAAAATAATAGTTGGTAAAGACTCCAGTGTGTTAATTAAGGATGCAGACATAAGTGAAGCCACACTAAACAGAATAGAAGAGCTGAAGGAACAACAACAGAACATGACAATTAAAAGTGATAAAGACTTTATAAACGAGAGAGTGGCAAGTCTAGCTGGTGCCATTGGTTGTATATATGTCGGAGCTAATAGCGATGTGGAGCAAAAAGAAAAATTTGACCGAGTCGATGACTCGGTGTGCGCGGTGCGCAGCGCCTTACAAGAAGGCATTATTCCAGGAGGAGGGTTGGCACTATTTCATTGTGCACGATTTTTAAAAGAACAAATGAAGTCATACATGCCATATCAGAACGAGCCGAATATCCAAGTGGCTGGTGAGATATTATCTGAGGCAATACAAGTGCCATTAAAACAAATTATTATTAATGCAGGTCAAGATGTGACTGAGATAATTAGTAAGTTCCAACATATGGGGGGTAATATAGGATACGATGTGAAGAATGAGGTGGTTGATGACATGTATGTGTTAGGTGTAATCGATCCACTTAAAGTAACTAAGAATGCACTGGTCAATGCAGTGTCTGTAGCCACAACAATATTATCAACTAATGCAATCATAACACATAAACGAGCATGATCCCTATAAACAAATACATTATCATCGACACAATTGAAGAGGAGATAAAGACTGACTCTGGGTTGTTATTGTCTGCAAACGACATAAAAGATTTTAGATATAAAAAAGGTAAGGTAGTAAAGCCTGGGACTAATGTAAGTGATATTGAGGAAGGAGACTTAATATACTACGACAAAATGTCTGGCTATACTATGATAATAAACGACAAGCAGTATACTATAATTCTTGAGAGAGATGTCGTTGTTGTTTTATAAAATCATTCATCTCAATAATCGTATTACGGTAGACCTTATCCATGTACGATGCATCATTTCTAAATAAAGGGTTAGAGTGTGCAGTCTCCGCAATCTCCTCACCATTTAATTTTTTATAAATCATTGTTATGATGCGTTTGGCCTTGTAAGTAAGCTCATAAAGTGTAGCCTTGTTACCCTCACGTTTTCTCCACACATGAATCCAATCGTCACGAAGAAGTCTAGCAAACCTAGGATACTCCCAACTCATAACCTCTTCATACTTTTTAAACTGTTCTTTGTTGAATATATCCTCACTGTATAAAAACAATAACATCTCAAGATCAGGTGTAGATAATTTGTACTTAGCCTTAACCCAATACCTAATGACTCTCCAGTATTTTAAATAGTTGTGTGATGGGGTAATTCTTGATGTTGCCTTACGCTGATAAACGCCTTTAGATTTCATTAAATTAAAGTTACTATATTTGTAAATATAATTATTTTAATAACAAAAATTATGGCTAAGAAAAAAGTAGTAAAAAAAGCAGCTCCTAAAAAAGTTGCAGTCAAATCGCCAAGTGTAAAGAAAGAAAGTAAAAGAGTTATTATCTAATAATGGCTGTTAATAATTTCGTATCTTATTTGTCGAAAAGTAAAAAGAAAAGACCTGGAGTTCACAGCAAGAATGCTTCGCGTAGTCAAAATGCCTACAAGAAGTCTTATCGTGGACAAGGTAGATAAAAATTAATTTTAAAATTATGATGAACAAAAAACCTATGCTTAATGCAGTGCAAAAGCCAAAGATGGCGTACATGAAAAAACCTAAACTAAATAAAGGTTTTGATTCTTTACCAAAAGATGTACAAAATAAAATTATGAAAAAGAAACCTAAGATGGCTATGAAAAAACCTATGAAGGTTGATAAGATTGAAAAAAAAATGCTTAAAGCTGATAAAAAATTAACTCAAGCCCAACGAGCGTTACAGGCAGACAAGGTTAATAAAGCGATTAGAAAGTATAAGGCTGGTACCAGAAAAGCTGTAAAGGCTAATCTAATAAGTAAAGAGGATAGAAAAAAATTAATTAAAGACGCAAGATCAAATAAACCAGCTAACAAACCTAAGATGGCAATAAAGAAAAAGCCTATGATGATGGGTAAGAAAAAAAAATAAATGTCATTTAAATTAAAAAATACCTTTGAGATATTTGGGTACAATAAAGAATTTAGTAATGGTGATAGACTTGTTACTGAAAAAAAATTACCTAAAGATGTTTATGGTCAAATAAATCCTAATGGAGTTATTGAAATAAACAAAGATATTTCAGACAAGAATAAAAAACGTGCAGTTGCA
>VMHT01221928.1_pt1 | contig 10484 bp, 19 predicted proteins | sample 4693611 | NCBI WGS metagenome assembly VMHT01 (sample SAMN12280063, study PRJNA550983) | marine metagenome | isolation source: seawater sampled from same location over 5 years 0.02-0.2 micron viral filtrate | place: USA: collected off the coast of southern California halfway between the port... ...
CAATACGTCAAATAAGGCGTTCTAAGGTGTGTTCCTTGCGTTTTCTTTTGTTTCTAGTGGTCTAGTGCCTAGTATAAAAAGAACGCTTTAAATAGCCTACTCTATTCTTTAATAATTTGGGGGGTTATTGTCACTCTTTGACTTATTCAATATGCAACCAAATTAGATATAAATTAGATAAGAATTGACAGAGAAAAGGACAAAAAAAAAGCACTCCCGAAGGAGTGCAATTTTTATATTTTTATTACTTAGCTAATTCTATATTCGATTGAATTTTCAACTTCATTCTCAAATGGATTAATTGCATACTTTACAATCTCTTCTATCGTTACTTCTCGATCTTCATAAAAAATAAAATTCTCAGCTTCCCTATGTACTTCTAAATGAATATTAAAAGAAGAACGCCCTTCCTCTTTTTCTTCACTTTTAATTCTTTTAATTACTTCGCTGATTATTCTTTTTTTAGTTCCATTTTCTAATTTTTTTAATTCGTCACCTAACATATTTTTGAAGTGTTCAATTGCGTAAGTTCCGATCTGTATTTCACTATTACACAAGCAATTTCTAACATCTATCACACTAGTTAAGTTAACCCAATCTTTACTTTCCGTACAAACTGAATTTGTAACTCTGAATCTTTTTATTTTAAAAATTGCATTTGTTTTTGTATCCGACATTTTGAAACTCCTTTTTTTTGGTCTGCTTAATTGCTGACCTGATATAAATAAGTATGAACTACTTTTTAAAGAATTGCAAGTATTTTATTTTATATTTATTTATTGAATAATAAGACAAAAAAAAGAGACTCCGAAGAGTCTCTAATTTTTATTGTATAAAATTTATACAGCTATTAATTCTCTTGTTTCTTTTCTTGTATAAGTTTCGTTCTTTCTTTTCATAAATTCAAAAGCTTTTGATCCTAGTGATATCGCCTGAAATATCTTTTTTGGATCATCTTCTAAAATAGAAAACCACTCGTTAATATACGCTTGTGAATTTGAGTCAACTTTATCTTGTAAATGTGGACTAATTCCCTTTTTTCTAAACCCTAAATGAGCAGAAATAAATACGCTAGAAATTTCTGCGATCACCTCTAAAAATGCCCTTGTTTCTCTATCGATTGAATAATTGTCTATGTTGGGCTGAACTTCTTTGTAGGTTGTGTTTCCTATTGCGTGAGTGTATTCATGAGCCAATACGCTATAAAAACTGGATGCAGTATTAAAGTCTTTAAAATCCGCCATATGTACACAATTTAATTTTGGATCATAAGAACAGTGCATTGATCCGAATCTCGTATCTATTTCTTGCGATTCAAAAAATAGATCGGCATTTTCATCTTTTTGATCTTCACTCAATTGCTTTTCGTTTTCTGTTTCTACTTCGATCCCTTCCACGTTTTCAATTGCATAAACTTTATTATAGCGTGAACCTATGCAAGTTTTAATTTTTTCTTCTTTCCCTGTTGCTGTATTTAATTGTTTTTTTTCTACGATAAATGGGCATAATACCTTATAAAATTTTGTTTCATCTATAACTTGCCCACCTTTTGCCTCGATCTGTTTCTTTCCTGCAAAGTACTGACCGAAAAAACCTAACATAAATTGATTTATTCCTTTATAGTTTTTCCCTGTTGTAAAGTTCTTCGGAACTCCTGCAACCTGCCACGCTTGATTATACTTAATTGCATTTTTTAAATTTGTTACTATTTCTTTCCCTATTTGTTTTTGCCAATCTTTCATTTTTCGATCTCCTTTTAATTAAATAAAAATAAAATAAAATAATAAATAACTATATTTATATTTATATGCTTTTTTTTAAAACTTGTCAACTAATATTATTTAATATTATTATATTAAAGAAAAAGCTTGACAATGTTTTCATTTTAAATTAACATCAATTAAGTTTTTATTTATTATTTAAAAAAGGGAGATTTAAGAGAATGGAAAAATACAAATACAAAAAAGTTATTTTTGAAAATGGCGAAGAATATACTGTAAGAATCCCGACCAAACCGAAGCCTAAACTTAATAATAATTGGTGCGAATGTAGGGATAAGTTTGAATTTTTGAATTATCCAGAAGATGGCGAATGTTCTTGTGGTCTATATAAACATCATGTTCATTGTACCTGTGGTTCCATTTCTCAAGTCGGATAATTTTAAAAAGGAGATTAAAGAAAATGAAAAGTATTAAAGAGCCTAAAGGTTACGTTTTATACGAAGGGAAATCTTTATATAAAGAATCAGAAAATGATATTGTTGTAATTTTGCAAACAGGAAATTCTGCAAATAAAAAAACAGGCAATATGATGCAAGTTTGGATCATGTTAAAAGATATTGATCCAGTTGAAGCAAACAAGCTCGGACTTGACAATGCAATATGTGGAATTTGTACATTGAGAGGAATTGCAAATAATGATCCAGAAAGAAAAGAAGCAATTAATAGAACTTGTTATGTAAATTTTCAAACTGTAAAGACAATTTACAGGAGTTATAAAAAGGGAAATTATCCAAAAATTGATCCTGTGGATGCTTCTAAAATGATCAAATACAATAAAATATGGTGCAATAGAGGGTTGAGATTTGGAGCATATGGCGATCCTGCTTTGATCCCTACTCATGTTACTAATGGACTTAGATCGCATTTACCTAAAAGTATGGGAATTACAGCATACTCGCATCAAGCAAATTATAAACACGCAAATATTGATCCCTGTTTCATGCTATCTTGTGAAACATTAGATCAAGCAAAAACACAATGGGATCAAGGAAACAGAACAGCAAGGACGATCAAAAGTGTTGACGAATTACAAGAAAATGAAATATTTTGCCCTGCAACAAAACAAGGCGGATCAAGGTTACAATGTTTTCAATGCAATTTATGCAACGCTGAAAGAAACAAGAAAAATATTGCATGGTTACCGCATGGTAAACAACACGCTATTAATAACTTAACTTTGCAATTAGCTTAATAAACAGCTTTATATTAAGCGATTTAAGACGTTTAAAAATTTAAGGTAATGTAATTAGTAGTTAATTTTAATCAATTAACAGGAGATCAAAAAATGGAAATTCAAGATAACATTACAGGAATAGGGTTTAATTACCTTATTGGAGATAGTGCTGTCGAATTTGAAAAAATCCATCTATTTTACTTATCTATGGTATGGGTAGAACTTGAAGAAGAAAGATTAGTGAATAGGAGATCGAAAAATGAGAATGATAATTAAATTATTTCACTATAAAAAAAGAGGTAAGCGAACTAAGGAAAAAACTTTATATTTTTATTTATAAGAATTAAAATTGTGGGTTGATCTGCGACTCCTTTTCCCTTGTACTCGGAGTACAGGGTTCACGCTACCTTAAAAAGTAGCTAGTAGGTTAACCCACTCTTTTTTTAAAAATAAAAAGCTTGACACTAATATTATGGTATGTTATATTATATGTAGTTATTAACTATTAATTATTTAAAAGGAGATTGAAATGGATTTGTTACAAGTAATTAAAAATCATGAAAAAGATTTTATGAAATGGTTTTATGATGGTGAAGATTTTAGTGATAAGTTAGAAGAAGCATTAGTTGAAGTATTTAAAGATCAAATACCTTACACTGTATTAACAGGAGAGACTTCAGATACTAGTGAATGGCTGAACGATAAGTTATCTTTTTCAATCTCTCTAAATGAAGATACAGGAAAAATTGTAGGTCTATGTTTAGAGATTAAGAAGGAGGAAGAATAATGTTTATAACTACAAAGAAATCTATAGATAGACAGTTAAAAGACAAAGATCGAGATACAGAATTACTGGCGGATATTATTGATAGAGATGATGTTGAGAGGTGGACTAATAATAGATTTACCGATCAACAATGGCAGTGGGTATCTCAAGAGATAGAAAGAAGGCATGATATGGAGGTCATAGAGTGGGTTAAAAAGGTTGTATGGGATACTGTTCTAAGTAAGGGAGGTAAATTTTATGCCTAAATATTTAATTTCACAATACAATTTAGCTGAATTTCAAATTGAGGTTGTGGCAAAAAACAAAGAGGAAGCATGGGACAAGGTGTATGAAGATGATGTAAGTTTAGTCTTAATAAATGATGGTGAACCTGTGGCATACCACGACCAAGACGAATGTGATGATGAGATTGAAGAAATAAAATTTGAAGTGGAAGAAATTTGTTTAGTTTTATTTGATAAAGGAGAGAATGATGAGTGATTCCAGAGTGATAAATGATACACAATTATTGAAAGAATTAGAAATTGAACTGAGTGGAGTGAATCCATGCGATACTTTCAAAAAATTGCAACTTGAAGGTTATATAGATTATTTAAAATTAGAACAAAGACAAAAGGAGGAAGATGATGATTAACGTAGCGAAACTAGCATTGAAACAATTTATAGATGATGAACATTACATTCAAGTAATTGAGGAAGTAGATTATTTACCTGTATATAAAGGTAAAGATTTTGGTAAAGCATGGAAGGCAGTCAAGGAATATAAATCTGTATCAGTTGAAGTGTACAAGACTACAAAAGTTTACATAGGGAATATGTTTATTAAGAATGAAAAAATATTTGAATATACAGGAAGTTATTTAGATAGTGTTTTAGAGGGTATTTATGAATATCAAGCAAGTTAGGAAAGGTTGATGAAAGTAGCCTATCAGAAACTTATCAGAGATAAAATGCAAAAAGAAGATTCTTGGAATCTTTTTGGGGAGTGGTGGAAAGAAGTTGATACTGATATTAAAAAATCATCTATAAAAGAAATTGATTACAGGACAGCAAACAGTTTAATAGAAAAATATGAATGGTTGGGGTGTATGCCAGCTATGGTTAAATACTGTTTCGGTATTTATTTTGAAGGACATTTAGGAGGAGCAGTGGTTTACAGTACCGAGTATATTGAAAATCTTGGACATTGGGATAAATATGATTTCACAGAAAAAATAATTTTACTTTCAAGAGGTGCTTGTGTTCATTGGTCGCATCCTCACAGTGCAAGTAAACTCATTACAACTTCAATGAAACTACTACCCAAGCAATATAAAATTGTAACAGCAACTGTTGATGAACACGCAGGAGAAATAGGTACTATCTATCAGGCGTGTAATTTTGACTATATAGGATCAATGCGTGAGAACAATCCCAAAGTAAACAGCAGAAAGAATGACCGATTTGGAGTAAAAATAAATGGGAAACTTTATGGTGCTAGGTCAATTAGACAAAAAATAGGATCACAAAAAAAAGAAGATATTTTGAAGTGTTTCCCTGACGCTGAGTTTATTCCTCAAGCTAGTAAAAAAAGATATTTTTATTTTTTAGGAAGTAGGAGTGAGAAAAAGCACCATAGAAAACAAATAGAAAATCAAATAAAACCCTATCCAAAAAGGATTAGTACAAGTTAGGTTTTAAAGGGTTGTGCTTCGCACAAGCATTTTCGGATATCTCTAAAGATTAATATCCTCAAATGCAAATATTATAGGTATTTGAAATATCATATTTTTGAACTTTTGTAAAGGGTAGTTGCAAAGAAATCTAATTTATTGTAGGATACTTGATTATGAAGGAATATAAAATAAATAAGCATACACAAGATGTAGTACCTCCTAAAAATCTGGAGGAAGTGATAGAGAGAATAGTTACGATTGAAGAAAAAAAGAATACATCAGGCAGTATTGCTAGAAGAAAAGAATCTCAATTAAATCTATGGTTGGCAGAGTTTGATGAAAGGCTCAAAAGGGCAGAGGTATTTATAGAGAGGTTAAAGGAGGTACAAAATGGCAAATGAAAAATCGCTACACCTACAGCACATAGAGAAATTAACATTTAGAGAGAGGTTGGCATTAGCAACGTATCAAATAAATAAGCAAGACTTAAAACAGAGTGGGAGCAATCCATTTTTTGGAAATAGTAAATATTCCACACTACATGATCTGCTTGTAGTCATTAGACCTATTTTAGAGAAATATGGTTTGTTCCAAACTTTCAAATTTTGTGTGAATGGAGACAATAGAAACATTATAAAGATGTTAGTTAGAGATAGGGCGAGTGATGAGATGGAAGAATCTTGTTTCGCTGTACCTGATGAAGCAACGATTGATCCTCAAAAATTTGGTAGTTTTTCTACTTATATTAAAAGATACAGTTGTCAGAATTATTGGAATATGAGTGCGAGCAACGATATTTTAGATGATGATGGCAACGCCTACGTTCCTCACAAAAATCCTGCCCAAAAATCTACTGCGAGTGTACCTTCTTCCAATGGCAATCCTGCCAAACCTAAGATTGAGGAAGGTACACAACCTACGAAGGACTTCTGGTTCAGCGATGATAGAAAGTATTTATACAAGTTTCAAAAAGAGTGCGAGTCTGTGGGAATAGATAAAGGTACTTTTTGGGATTTCGCTTTCGATAATTACAAAACAAAACTTGGAAAGTTAAAAGCATTTGATGATATTCATTTTCTACCTTCCGATGATAAAGAGAGGTTAATGTCAGACATTAAAAATGGATTAAATCAGTTAGAGAAAGCAGAGGAACAGCCAGAGTTGGTGGAAGTAGACAATGATGGAGGTATTGGTGATGACGATATACCTTTCTAAATTAAAAGAAAAGATTAAGGATAAAACAGCAAAGATATCTATCATTGGTTGTGGTTACGTGGGAACTACGTTAGGTGTAGGGTTTACACAAAACGAATTTAAAGTGAATGGATATGAAACTAGTAGCTTAAGAATATCTCAGTTGCGTGAGATGATGGACAAGCCAGAGTATCAACTACTTCGGTTTAACGTAACGGATGATCCTTTTCACATTAAATTTTCAGATGTAGTTATCATTACAGTTCCGACACCTTTATCTAAGAGAGGGTTGCCAGATTTAAGTTACATTGACGAAGCATTAAAAGGGTTGCCTTCAATGAAGGGTAAGTTGGTGGTATTGGAAAGTACAGTTCCAATAGGCGTAACCAGATCAGTTGTGCAAAAGAGTTTAGAAAAAGATGATGTGGTGGTGGGAGAGAATTGTTTCTTAGGATTTAGCCCAGAGAGAGTTGATCCAAATAACCAAGATTTCACTATCCATGATGTACCTAAAGTTACTTCTGGAATTAGTAAAGGTTGTGCTGATTTAACTAATAAACTGTACAAGAAAATTACTAAGACTGTGCCTGTTAGTTCGGTCGAATGTGCAGAAGCAGTGAAGCTACTAGAAAATTCTTCAAGAATGGTAGGTATAGCTTTAATACAGGAGTTTGCTCAATACGCTTCAAAGATAGGATTAGATATTTGGGAAATATGTGAGGGTGCAAATACAAAACCTTATGGAATTTTGCCCTTGTATCCAAGTGCAGGAGTTGGTGGACATTGTATCGGAGTGGACAGTAGTGCTTTAGCTTGGTCAGCGAGACAAGAGAATTTTACTTTAGGTTTAGTGGAGAAGGCTCTTGCAGTACACAATAGCGTACCCTTTCACATTGTCGGTTTGATAGAAACAGCTTTAGATACAACGCAATTAAGAAGGTTGGCAGGTGCTAAGGTTTTATTGCTAGGTGCTTCTTATAAACCAAACGTGGCAGATAGTCGTGAAAGTGCTTGTCGTGATATATGGAAATTGTTAGAGGATAAGAGAGCAACAGTTCAATATTATGATCCATTAATTAGAAGTATGCACCTAACGAAAGATAGAAAGGTACATAGCATTTCCTTAACTGAAGAAAATATAAAGGAAGTAGATTGCGTGGTTATATGTCAGCCATTTTCAATATCATCCCAAGTTTCTTGGGAGGGAGTTCCTTTAACATGGTTAAATTTATTTATGGAAGCAAATGCGATAGTGGACTGTTGTAATATTTATAAGAAAAACGTGAAGTTCTACTTTCCCAAAGATAAAAGCAAGAGGAAGGTGTTTTCTATATGAACACTCAAGATTTTGCGAATTACATTCAAAAAGCGAAGTCTTCTCCGAATGGAAGTTGGTGGAGAGGACTATGCCCTGCCCACAATGATAAAAATCCTTCTCTCTATTGGTTTGAATCCAATGTGAGTGGAAGGGTAGTAGTGAGATGTAGATCAGGTTGTAGCTTTGAGCAGATATTGTCAGCCTTAAATCTAACGGAGGGGGATTTGAGTGGAGTATATATACAGGGATCATCTAGGAAAGACAGTGGGCATAAAAAAAAGAAAAGATACCCAAACAGGCAAAGAGATTTATTGGAGCAAGCCATTAAAAAAGGCAGTACCTTATAAATTAGACACTTTGCGTAATGAAAAAACGGTCTTTATATTGGAAGGGGAAAAATGTGTAGACCATTTCATAGCGTTTACAGGGTGGAAAGCTACCTGTTCTCCCAATGGCAGTAATGTTGATCCCTCTTGTGCAAAATGGTTAAAGGAAATGAATGTGGAGAGAGCAGTAATATTGAAAGACAATGACAATGCAGGGGAGAAATATGCAAAGGAGTTTGCTTCGGATTTGTTGAAAGAAAAAATTAGTTGCAAGATTATATCTTTGCCAGATTTATTTCCAACCGAAGATTTTGTGGATTGGATAGAGGAGAGAAGGGGGACATTACCAAGACTGATAGGAATTATTAAAAATGCGAAGGTGATAGAAATGCCTTCACAGAAGTTAAAGAGAATGACAGAGGTAGAGGTAGAGAAGGTAAATTGGATATGGGAAGGAAGGATACCAAGAGGGTATTTAACTATCATATTTGGTATGCCTGCCTCTGGTAAAAGTTTCATAACCTCAGCGTTGGCATCAGCAGGTTCTGTTGGAAAAGGTCTACCATTTCAGCCTTCTTTTAAGCCTTTTAAGAGTTTATTTTTACTAGGAGAGGATAGCAATAGCGTATTGAAAGAGAGATTGGAAGGGTATGGTGATGACAATGTAAATATGAAACACATTTACTCTTATGATGATGGAATCCATTTTACGGAGCAGGGAATACAGGAGATTAAACAGATGATTAAAGATACCAGAGCAGGAATGGTAGTTGTTGATCCGTTGAATCACTTTTTTCCTTCTTATGTAAATACAGGGTCAGACAACGAAATAAGAGAGATACTATCCGAATTGTTAGTAGTGGCAAGAGAACAAGACTGTGCTTTAGTGTGTGTGAGCCATCTAAACAAATCACAAATGTCGGAAGCAATCTACAGGCTGTCAGGTAGTAGTGGACTGTCAGGTTTAGCGAGGAGCATGATGTTAGTGGGAGTAGTTAGAGAAGAATTGGGTTCCAATGAATCTTACGACAGGAATATTATAGTGCATGTGAAATCAAATTTAGCATTGAAACAATGTAGTTTGGAATACAAAATATATTCAGATGGAACTTTTGAATGGAAGAAACAAGTGCCTTATAACGAACACGATCTCACGAAGGGAGAAAAGTAATGACAACAGTTGCAGAAAATAATGGAATTACAGGGATAGACAAGATGTTGACTGTCAATGATATAGCCAATATAATGGGTTATAGTCCTCATACAGTGAGGGAAATGATTAAGTCAGGAGTATTTAGAAGGGTACACAGGGCAGATTTAGGCGATGGAAGAAAAGGACATATAAGGATATTTCAGTCAGACTTTGAGGAATGGAGAGATGCCACAACCCAAACAGGCGAAGAAATTGAAATCGAGGAGTAAAGCGTCTATTGCTCGATCCAACAGGAGAAGGGGTTCGGAAGGGAATCGTATCTTTCAATCCTTTCTTCTGAATATGTTTAAAGGTAAGAGGTGTTGGAATATTCACAAACGATCAGGAGATCAATATGGCGGAGACTTAGTTTTAGATAGTGGGAAGTCTTTTGCATTTCAAGTAAAGAGATGCAAGGCAATACCAGCACCAATACGCAAGGCTCTCAGTGATGATGGTCTTGCGTTGATGCTGGACAATTCTGGTTTAGGTATCGCTGTAATCAAAATTGATCCAAAGGAGATTCAGAATGGAAGAAACGAAGGTAGTTTACCATGATGAGTTAGTGGAACATTTGTCTCAGGGGTATAGTGTGAAAAGTTATTTAAGTGATGGTCAATATTTGGTAGTCAAAGTTAGCTATTGCTGTGAAGGGGAGGATGTCGTGCTACATCAGGATTAGGTTTCCCTCCTTCTTGGTCGTGATGTAGTGAGTCAGGGCATACGCTTTTTGGTTGGCGTATGCCCTTTTTGTTTAGGAAGTCAAATTGATTTGCATTTGGTTTATTGGTTTCTAGAAGTTCAAGAATACTCTTTGCCACCATAGAATAGCAAACTCCTATTTAAAATATCTATTTGTTGAACATTGAACATTCCCTTATCACCTACATGAACGATTGCAAAGGCGTGTTGCCAGTCAGGTACACCTTTCAAGTATTCAGGATTTAGCGAACAGAGACAACCGTTTTCCCACGAAGCATAGCTACCTCCTCTATTGGTATGGGAATATCTTCCTACTCTATGGCTATGTCCTGAGATAGTTGAAACTCCTTGTTTC
>VMHT01076748.1_pt1 | contig 10483 bp, 11 predicted proteins | sample 4693611 | NCBI WGS metagenome assembly VMHT01 (sample SAMN12280063, study PRJNA550983) | marine metagenome | isolation source: seawater sampled from same location over 5 years 0.02-0.2 micron viral filtrate | place: USA: collected off the coast of southern California halfway between the port... ...
GGATATTATCAGACATGGTTAAAAAAACAAGAAGATAAAAAAAATACATATTATGAAAAAAAAAAAGATTATAATCGTAAAAATTCTCGTGAATATTATTGGAGGAATAGACAACAGATCTTAGAAAAAAATAGAATTAAAAGATTATATACTAATCAATATTATCAAGAATGGTATCAAAAAAATAAAGAAGAATGTAACAGAATTAGAAATGAAAAAAAAAATAATAAAAAATATATTAATATAAATAAACCTAATAATATTAAAAGTAATAATATTAAAAATAATAATATAAATAATTCTAATAATATTAAAAGTAATAATATTAAAAATAATAATATAAATAATTCTAATAATATTAAAAATAATAATATAAATATAAAACCAATTAATATTAAACCAATAAAAATAAAACCTTCATTTACTTTATTTGGATAATTTAAGAGGTTTCTTTAGGTCTATTCTTGTATAAGAACCACCACGGACTGACTGCCATCCATATTTTCTCATATAATATAAAGTTATTTCATTTTCTAATTGTTCAGTAATATTTTTAATTTGAATTTCTACTATTGTTATTGGCTTATGTAATTTAGTCCACTTAGAACCATCACCTGAAAAATGTTGTGCTAACCTCATATTCAAGTTCATAGTAATACCAATATAATATTTATTATTTTCTAATTGTAAAACATATAATATAGGATTAATTAAAATTGGTTTTATTGTCATAAATCTATATATATTAATATTAATATATTTATTATTAATATAAATGGAACTAATAACTACTAAAGATAAGCAATTATGTAAAAAATGTAATAATTTAAGAGATAAGAAACACGGATTTAATAAAAGATCTAAGATTTGTAATAATTGTAAATTAAATATTAATAATAATATAGAAAATGAAGCAATATGTATAATATGTTTATGGTCTGGATTAAATAAAAAATATAAAGACCATAATTGTATAGGTAATATTAATAATAATATTAAAGTAAAATATATTAATAATTTAAATAATAAAGATAATCCTTTTTTAATTAATTTTAATAGTTATTTTTAATTTTTTTTTTATTATTTTTATTATTTTTATTATTTTTATTATTTTTATTATTATATACAAACATTTTTTTTTGATCAATTTTTTTTTTAGATGGTGGTTTAATCTTATCTATATTTCCTAAATCTCTTTCTTTAACTGATTTATCACAACCGCATTGACATTTATTAACATCCATAATTTTATATATATTATATATATATATATATATAAAAAATGAGTTTACTGATAACAGAACAAAGAGATGGTAATGTTTCAGATAAGCCTTTTAGTTATAGAAATAATATTAGTAATGGTTTTATAGTTGAACCTAATAGTGAAATTGCTCTAATTAATAGTACTATTAACAGAGGTGGATCTTTTAATATTAGTAAAGATAGGAAAATATTTGTATTTTGGGGTAATCCTCTTCCATTAGATACATCATATTATAAAGATAATCAAGGTAGAACAACTGAAAATGAAGTTCCTCCTGAAAAAGAAAGATGTACTAAAGATATACCTTGGGAAGTTGTAATTCCAAAAGGTGTATACACTACTTCTCAATTTACTGGAGTTGTTGAAGATTCATTAAATAAACAATGTCCACTTCCAGCTTTTGGTAATTTAGAAACTAGATTTGGAGCAAGTGCTGATTCTGTTGGACATTTTACTTGTGGACTTAAATTAAATGCTGTTAATGAGTTTAAAGGTTTTAAAATATCTATAGCTACTGAAACTTATGACCATAATAATGCTACAAGATATCCGACTGATCAAGTTGAAGTATTAGCAAGAGATGGTTCAGGTGGTTCTTATAGTGCAGGAGGTGATTTAACAAGTCCAGCAGGTTCTAAATTATCTATTATGTATCATTTTAAACAGCCCATACATCCAAGTGAAGGAGGTTTTAAATTTACTATACCAACAGGAACAATGACTAATAAATGGATTATAGGACTTGTAAGAAATAATAATAAAGGTGAATATATGCCTAAGGATAAAAATGGTGAAGATAATTATGTATATGGAAACATTACTACTCAATTTGGTCAAGATTATGATTATAATATATTTGATGATTATGGAGGTGATTTTTTTGATTATTGTCTTGTAGGTAATGGAACAGATATTCGTTTATGGTATTTAAATTATGATAATATAGATGATAGATATCAAATGGTAGAATTAGAATACTGGGATACTGCTACTTATAAAGGTTCTTCAGGATTTCAATCAGTTGCTTTAACTAGTGCATATAATGGAGGTAATACTGATATAGATATATATGTCCAACATGAAAATATAATTATGGAAATAAAAGGAAAAAAAATTACAGATAAACAATTACCAGCAGTTGGTAGTTCTAATTATTCATTATATCCTAAAGCTATATTACAAGGTTTTGATACTTATGGGGTAAATATAAGAGGATGTTCAAGAGTTGAAGGTTGGGATAGTAAAAAAGATTTAAGTTATAAATGGTGGTATGATCCTTTACAACATGAATTATTAAGAAGATCAGATTATTGGAGGACTCAATATGTAGAACATATTATATTTGGTATGTATGATGAATTAGATGAACTTCCTGCTGGTGTTTGGATAGATGACTTTAGAACATCTATAACTAAAACACAAGCTCAAGTTCACAATATTAATTTTAATTCAACACAGCGAATAGTTTTAATTAGTGGTGATATGACAGGTTTAAGATATAATGTAGATGGTAATATACAAGGATTTTTAGGATTTGAAAGAGTAGAAGATGAACCTGATACTGAAACTACTACATTATTAAAATACCAAACTAAAATGGATAGATTACCTGAAGTTAATAGTAATAATGCTGTACATGTTAGAATTAATGATTTAGAAATGAAAACATTAAATGGTAATACTGCATCATTTAGTCGTATCGTTGGATCAGTACCTCGTCATATTGGTGCTGGTAATGTTTCAAGTGGTTTAAAATATCACGAACCAAGTAATCTAATATTTTTAGATTTACATAATAAAGAAAGAATGATTATTAATAGTATTCAGGTTGATATGGTCAACTCTAATGAAACTTTTGCAGCCGATTTACAAGATTATACAAGTAATACTTTTTTGATTAGAAAAAAAAATAAAAATATAATTAATTAATATATATAGAAATATAAATGGAAGATGATGATGATTATCCAATAATAAATATTCCAGATAAAGAAGAAGAGATTGAGGAAACAGAACAAGAAAAGATAGAAGAAGTAACTCCAGAACCACAAGAATTTTTTAAAAAACCTGAAATGAGTTTAAAAGAAAAAAGGCTAGAAAATTTAAGAAAAGCAAGAGAAGCTAGAAAGAAAAAAAAAGAAACTAAACCAAAAATAGAAAAAGAAATTAAACAAGAAGTTACTAATAATAATTTAAATAATTTAAATAATTTAAATAATATTGATTATGATAAATTAGTAAATAGTATAGTAGATAAATTAGAAGATAATAAAGCAAAAAGAAAAGCTAAAAAAAAAATTGATCAACCTCAACAAGTTGAATCAGTTCAACCAGTTCAACAAGTTCAACAAGTAAGAAAAGCTAATCAATATGAATCTCTTTTTGGATTTTAAAATTAAATTTATATATAAATAATATATATAAGTATAATATGAGTAAATTAAAAGTATTACCTTTAAATATTCCTGAGGATAAAGAAAAAAAAAAAATTAACCCTATAATGCCGTCTGTTGCTGGTGTTACTTTAATTGTAGCTCCTCCAAGATGTGGTAAAACTGTTTTATGTAGTAATTTATTATTAAGGGATGAGATGATGGGAAATGCATTTGATGAAGTTTATATTTATAGTCCATCTATCTTCAACTGCAAATCATCTAAATATTTAAGAGATAATTTTAATTGTTCTGATGAATATACAGATGCTTCATTACAAAGTATTTTAGATAAACAATTACAATTTGAAAAAGATGGCAATATTAAGGATAGACCCAGTATTTGTATTTTTTTTGATGATGCGGTCAATATAATTAAAAAAAATAGTTTAATTACCTCTTTATGTAGTCGCTATCGTCATTTTGGAATAGATCAAATTATTATAAGTATACAATCGTATAAAGGTATCCCTCCAACGATTAGACAAAATTTAAGCACTTTAATATTAATGGCTCCGAATAACAACATTAAGCAATTAAAATTAATAGATGAGGAGCTTGATGTATTTAATGGTTTTGATAATTTTAGAAAACTATTTAATGAAGCAACTAATAACCAAGAAAGATATAATTTTATAATGGTGAAGCTGGACTATTCGCCGGTTCAAGTATATAGCAATTTTGATAAAAAAATATCAGGTTAATATATATAATATAGAATGGATGTTAACGCAATAATGAATCAATACAAAGATATTAATCAACACATAGATGATATTAATAAGGGAAATAAAATTGATTATGACACCAAAATGGGTGCAGCTCAAGGTAAAGAATTTATGAAAGCTTTAGTTGAGAAAGGAAAAGCTACTCAAGATGTTATTGGTGGTGTTTCTACCGCTGCTAAAGAAATATCCGATAAAGCAGCTAAGGCAGCTAAAGCTGCTAAAGCATCTAAACTTGCTGGAGGTGCTGGAGAAGGTGCTGAAATAGAAATGACTACTATGTCAGATCTTGGTAAAAGTGCAGCAGCAGGTGCTGATGTTTCTAAAACTGGTTCAAGTTTAGTTAATGCTGGCGAAGTTGCGGCAGATGTTGCTGGAGATGTTAGTAAAGTTGCTAAATTTACTGGAGGACTTGCTAAGGGTAGTGCTGCTTTTGGTGTTGGTATGGGAATATATGATATAGGTAAAAATATTGTAGAAGATGTTCAAAAGGGTCAAATAGGAATTAGTGGTAACAACTGGCAGGAAAAACTGGGCACAGTGGGAGAGGAATTATCAGGCGGATTAGATGCAGCAGGTCTCGCATTAGGTCCTGAATTTTTACTCGCAGGTGCTGTAGTTGGTGGAGCATCAGAGTTATTAAATATTTGGGGTGGAGAGAAAGATCATGAAGGTGTACCTGAACCACCTAAGCCAGTTGTAGAGCAAGATGTAGCTCCACCAAATTTAGCACAATTGGGAATGGTTCAGAATCATATAAATAATATTAAACAATTTACTAACTAAATAAAAATAAAATATATTATATAGATATATATAATATGTCTTACTGGCAATCAATTGTTAAGAAACCTGTCATAACTGAAAAAGTTTCGTACCCAACTACTAATGGTTTAACTTATAAAGCTTCTGGAAATAATAAAATATTAATTAATATTCCTAGTGATTGTAAATTCATTCAACCTAGCGATACTTATCTAAAATTTAAATTAGATTTAGAATTTGAACAAACTCATGCTTCTGGAATGTATGCTTTAGGATCTATTAAACAAAGATTACAATTAATTCCTGAATTAGGTGGTTCTGCTATAATTAGAAATTTAGTTATTAGAAGTGGAACTGGTAGAACTTTAGAAAGCATTACAAATGCTAATGCCTTAAATGCTATTAGATTAATGTATAATAAAGATTGTAATTTAGATAATAAAAGATCTTCAACTGAAGGAATTATATTACATGATTTTAGAACTCGTTCTTGGGGTGATAGTGGTCTTATAGAAAAATTAAATAGTTATAATACTTCTAATAATCCATATTTTGATAAAGATGGTAATGTATCTGCTCATTTAGTTATTCCTTTTCATTGCTCAGGTCTATTAGGTGCTATTAATACTAAAATATTACCAGTTGGTTTATTACAAGGTATGGTTATAGAAATTGAACTTGAAGAACCTAAATATTGCTGGAGAGCTATACAATCAACTGCTAGAGATGGTCCTAATCAAGCAGGATATAATTTATTATTATCACATGGTAATGGTGGTAATGCTGGTGATGGATTGTCAGCTGCTTCTTCTTATACCTCTATTTTTACACATGCAGAAAATAATAATGGTGTAGTAGATGATTGTCCATTTTGTGTTGGTGAATTGATCGGAGCTAGAACAGTAGCTAATACATCAGTTACTATTGGAAAGATTACAGCAATAGCAACTGCAGCAGGTGGAGCTTATGAAATTAGTTTTACTGCTGCTACTGCTAATGGTGAATTTACTGGAACTACTATAGCAAATAATGATGAATTAGTAAGTAATGGTTTTCATGATACTAATACTACAATTACTAAATTTGATTATAATGTATCAGATGTTGAAATTATTTTAAAAAAATGTAGTGTAGAAAAAGATATGGAAAATGCGATGGCTAGGGCATTAATGGAAAAGGGTTCTATTATATATCCTTTTGGAGCTTATATGAACTATCAAAAAACAATTAATAAAGAAGAATTACAACCAACTATGGATATATTACTCCAAAATAAATTAGGTAAATCAATTTTACATCAACCTACTACTGATAATGTCAATATAGTTTCTTGCTTAACTAATTTTATTAATGAAACTACATCATACTTTAGAATATGCGGTGATCGCCAGAGAATGGGTGATTATAGTGTATTTATGGGAGGTAGACAAAATCCTGATAGAGCAATTGAAACAAGAAAAACAACTAATACAAAAGGACATAATCAAAGAGCATTATCTCAATTAACTCAAGCACTTTCACAAGCAGATATTCCAGCTGTTAATTTCTTATATGCTAAATCTAATTTTGTAGTAGGTAAACCTTTTACAATTGGTGATGCAGTTCATGATCTTTCTGTTAATGATTATCAAGTTAAATTTACTTATGATGTTTCTAGTACAACTAATAAAAACTTTAATAATTTTGTTTATGCAATTCGTAATCTAGAAATTTCAAATGAAAATATTAATATAGTATTATAAAATTTTTAATATATTATAAATATATATATATATTAAAAAATGGAATATGCAACAGCCGATCCTACAAATTATTCTCCAAGTTCAACTTTAGGACACAATACACCTTTAATCAATTTTATAATATCACCATCACAAGGAAAAAAAATTAGACAAGGTTCTTTATTTTTAAATGCTAAATTAAAATGTGTTGATGCTAATGGTGATGCTATAGCAGATGATGCTGAGGTTTCTTTTGATCCAGCAACTGGTGTATATAGTTTAATAGATTCATTAACAATTAAAAATGCTAATAATAATAATTTAGAAACTATAAAATCATATAATAGATTTATGGCATCATTTATGAAACAATCACAAAATTTAGGAGATTTAGCAACATCGTTTAATATGTATGCTAATACAATATCTAATTATTACACTATTGAAAATGAGGTAATAAATCAAGAAACTTCTTTTAGTATACCATTATTTAGTGGACTTCTTTTATCAGGTGATTATATGCTTGATCCAAGTAAATTAAATGGATGTAATTTAGAAATTATGTTAGCTAGTGATTCTAATTTTTTCTTTGATACTGGAAGCCTTACTAATGCAACTGGATGCAAATATGAACTTACTGATGTTCAACTATCTTATGAACTAGAACCAATGAGTCAAGCAGAAATGGGTATTAAAGAAATTACATACAATACAATTATATCTCATCATACTACTTTAGATAGTAATTATAATACTATTAATTTTAGAGTTGGTGAGCCATTAGTTCAATCATTTTTCATAAATGCTGTTGATCAAACTTTTGCTAATAATAGTAATAAAAATAGTATGGATACAAGTCCTATTAAAGATACTGGAGGAGCTACTGATACTATTAATAGAGTTGAGATTCTTAAATCTGGTGTTAAAACTCCTCTTAAATTTAATTTAGAAGCTAATGGAAAAACTGGTTCTATTTTAGGAACTGATTTATACAGAAACTTTTATGATAGTTTTAGACCATTTATGACAGGTGGAAATAATTCAAGAAATCCAGTTAATACTCCTAAATCTGGTACTGCTACAATTGTAGATGTCGGTGGATCATTTGGAATTGGATGTGCTTATAATAATGTAAGTTATCAAGGAGAAAATTTTACTAATGATCAATTCGGTCTAATTATTCATAAAGATTCAACTAATCCTAAGCCTTATAGTGTAAATGTATTCTTTAAAGTTTCAAAATTAATGACTTTTTAAATAAAAAAATATATTATATAGATATATATAATATGTCTGCTAAAGTCAATGAGACTGATAGTCTACCAGAATCTAATATTCAATATAACAGCGATCAAGAAAAAGCATGTCAAGATGCTCAACTTCCAGAATTATTAAAATTAAAATGCGACCAGAGAGTACCAAATCAGCAATATATAGACTGCCGTTTTGTAGATGCCACTGTTATAAACGAGGATAGAGCTAGATTTGTTTTGCCTAAAATTGGCTGGTTAAATAATAATAGTAAATTAATTGTAGGTCTTAAATGGTCAGGAAATGGAACTGATCGCTTTTTCTTACCAAGTGGAATTGGTATAGATTCAATAATTAAAGATGTTGTTTTTAGAGCATCAGGAAAAGAATTATCAAGAATTAATTTTTATGATCATTATAGAAGTTTTGAAAGTGCTTTTTATCAAGGTGAAAATATTAAAAATATTGGATCAGTTAAACATGGTATTACTGGAGCTTGGAGAAATAGTGTTAACGATAGTTATGCGGATAATACAAATTTAAGATTCCAACAAAACACTTTAGAATATGATACACAATATGAAACCGATATTGTAAGTGATACAAAAAAATTATTATATAATAATTGTTTAATTTTAGAAAATGGTAAAGAGCTACAAATAGACTTAGGAGCATTAGTTCCAGTAATAGCTAATTCTCCATTACCATTATATGATATTAATGATCAGCTAGAGCTGGAAATTCAATTCAATAAAGATATTTATATTACAGGTAATGGTCAAACAGCAACTGATAAAACATTGAGAATTGATCCTAATACTACTGGCTTATTATGTGATTTTATTTTATATGATGGAAATACAATGGAGAGTCTTAGACGTAATCAGTGGAGTTTACCTCTTGCTCGTGAATATAATTTATATAGTAGAGATCTAATTCCTTCTGGTAGCCTAATCAGTGAGACACTTAATTTAGGAGGTGCTAATAGATTTGTAGAAGGCTTAATAATTATGCTAACTGATAGAGCTATAAGTAATACTAATGCAGTACAATCTACTTTATCATATTATAGATCTAAAGGAGCTAAAGGAGATAATGATACCAGAATCCAAATTAAAATAAATGGTATGGATCTATTTCCTCAAGTTCTCAAAAATCCAGCACAAATTGCATCTCATTTAAATAATTATAATCAATTTAGACCTTACATTAATAGACAGGAATACTATGATGAAGGACCAAATCTAATGACTGATATTGTTCATGAAGGACACGATTTAGGAAGTGATCTAGCTGGAGTTAATAATAATAAAAACTTTTTCTATTTTAAGATTAATAGAGCTGTAAATAAAGAAGGTGTTGTACTGACATTTAATAGGAATACAGCAGCAGCAGAAACATCTAATTTGTTAATGAGATGCTATGTAGTAGTGAACAAGACCATAAATTGTATTAACAAGCGATTTTATCAGGCATATCTATAATTATCTACTTAAATAAATATTTATTATATTAATTGTAAAAATGAATAAATATAATAATGGTAAAATATATAAAATCGTTTGTAATATTACAGATGATGTTTATATTGGATCTACTATTAAATCATTAAAATATAGATTAGAAAGACATTTAGATTCTAATTGTATAAGTAAAGAAATTATAAAAAATGGTAATTATAAAATTGAATTAATAGAAAATTACCCGTGTAATAATAATAATGATTTAAGAAAAAGAGAACAATATTATATTGATAATTTAAAATGTATTAATATTAGAAATGCTTATAAAGATCAAAAAGAATATAATAAAGAATATTATATAAATAATTTTGAAAAAGAAAAAAAAAGAATTTCTAATTATCAATTAAAAAACAGAAAAAAATTAAATCAATATCAAAAAGAATATATAAAATTTAAAAAAAGTTGGGGAGGTGATAAAAGGTATAATAATAATTTATTAGAGATTAATTTAAATATATTTATGTAATTTAGATTATTAAATAAAATATAAATAAAAATTAAATATATATTAATATTATATATATTTAGTTATTATGACTTCTAAAAAAGATAAAAATCAAGATCAACCTCAAGAATACGTAGATACCTACATGGTTGAATGTTCAAGATTACAAGCATCAGAAAAATCAGATGATTTTAGCAAATGGCGGAATGATTGTGGAAATGGAATTCAAGTTATGGCTGGTGATAGTATAGAAGTAAGTAGTGCTTTTTTAAATGCTAATGGAGCGGGTGATGGTGTAAGTAGTATTTCTTTTGATGGTCAAAGATTAGGGAATTATACCGAATCGGAACTTTGGAC
>VMHT01184972.1_pt1 | contig 10483 bp, 12 predicted proteins | sample 4693611 | NCBI WGS metagenome assembly VMHT01 (sample SAMN12280063, study PRJNA550983) | marine metagenome | isolation source: seawater sampled from same location over 5 years 0.02-0.2 micron viral filtrate | place: USA: collected off the coast of southern California halfway between the port... ...
AGAGCTGGGTGGTAGGGGAATCGAACCCCTGATCGCATATCTCCGATTTACTCATCGTTGCTAGCATTAACTTCCAACCGTTAAGAAATATGCAGCCGTACCACTTGGCTAACCTCCCATATTAAGACTCTTTGACTACTAACAGATTTATTTGTTACTTAAATTCTGATTCAGAACCCAAAGCTCTGAAACTTTTGTTTGTATTTCTTCAATTACCCTGGATTGAAGGTCCATTTCTCTCTCAAACTGAGAGATTGATTTATCAACTCTTGAATCCAACCTTCGATCGATATCTTCGAAGGAATTACCCATCCGTTGTTCTATTCTTTCAACGTTTTCATAAAAGTCTCTTTCAAGTCTTTTTTGCGTTGAATTTACCTGCTCGATAAAGGTATCTAAATGCCCAATATCTCTGCTATTCTCTGATGTAGCTTTCACCAAGTACCCTAATAAGAACACTAAAACTGACGAAACTACACCTATAATAATATATAGTGTTTCCATAATTTTAAATTTGATTTGTAGTCAGTATGCCAAAGAGCCTTTGAATTTATATACGTAAATTCTCTTTTGTTTACAGGTCGTGAAATAAATAAATGTCTTTATGAATTTTGGTTTCCATCCACTTGTTTAAATGTTGAATTGCATTTGTCATTCCTTCAAGATTGTGGTCTTTCTCTTTTCCTCTTAAAACATAGGGTTCATGATACTCAACATATTCTTCGAGAGTACAATTTGCCCATATATACATGCAAAATTCTTCAATACATGCTTTAATATCATATTTATGCATAACTTCAAGTAAATGTGTACCTATTTTTACTCCTTTTGAGTAAATAAAACATGCACAAGGGAGCACTAGGGCATCATCTAAAGGCCAGTGATATTTATATAGTGTTTCTATATGATGATAGATAAACTCATCTAGATGTTTATCGAATTTATCCGAATCATTACCCTTAAACCATTTAACAAGGTCTTCTCTATATCCCTTATGATAGGCATATAAAGGCATCTGTAAAGAGCCTCCCGTTCTTACTTTATCCCAGAAATTTTCGTCAATTGGTTTATTTAATGTAATATCCCAGTCTAAAAATAAATATTCTTCGTATCTTTCTTCTGCTGCCTTAAGTGCTAATAATTTATGAGCAAAATGAGTTAGGTGTGTACTGTATTGGGGATCGCCTTCCTCAGGTGAAATTATTATTACATTATATCCTCTGTCTTTTAGCATTCTAACCTTTTGCCAACCCCACACAAAAACTACTTCATTCTCAAATAAAGGCTTATCTGGAATTTCATTCTCAGCGTATTTATCCGGTCCCCAAAGAGCTCTTATTATTTTAATTGGACTTTTATACACTGTAATCTAGAATCTTTTTACCAAATTTATGATATTGTAGAGGGCCCAAAGACTGTCCTACGAAAACTCTTCTTTCACCTTTGGTCACAGGAGATAATCCATGTGGATGAGTATATGAACCGTTAAAAATAACTAAATCTCCTTTCTTTAAATTAACTTGAACATTTTGCTTAGGGAAATAAAGGTCTCCTCCTTCGTATTCATCTCCAATACATCCTATTATTGTTATACCGCTATGGTCTATATGTGCATCATTCTTAGATTGTTCAAACTTATCTGCGTTATACACTTGTAAAAATAAATCTTTCCAATTTGTTTTATGATAATCTTTAACTGCATTAACAGAATGTGGAGGTATGTATCTTAGATAATGCATTTGAAATTGGTCTTCAACTTTAGAATCCCAGAATTGATTAAACGAATTTAATAATTCTTCATCTTTATAGATTTCTATTCTACCTCTTAAACCTTCAAAAGGAAATTCAGCAAATCTTATTTCTCTGGACATAATCTCTTCATATCTTTGATTTATTCTAGAATTCATAAGATTAATTAAATCTTCAGGTATGAAATTTCTAAAGAGAAGAACGTCAGAATTATTTATATCTTCAAAATCAGATTCAACGCCTCGGAGTTGTTCTGCATATTCAGCTATTTCTGTAAGTAATCCTTTAAAGTAATCTAAATCTTGATTTTTAAGATGTGGTGTAATTGTAGAGTAGGCACTTATCTTCCCATCTTCGTCCAACAAATTACATGCCAGGTGAGAAACTGGAACTACTATGAAATCAGACTTATTGTAATTTGGAAACTCTACTAATTTCCAAAGATGTAACATTCCAGTTTTTTCTATAATTCTTTTACTTTCTGTATCGCATTCTAAATGGCACTCATATCCTTTATCCTTCCACAGAATAGTGCTTACTATTAATCTAATTAAAAATTTTTCTGTAAATATATGATAGTCTTTATCTTCGTTATTAACTATCCATAGTGTTTTGTTCATGCAGATATTTCTTTTACTTTTTGTCCTAATCCAGGAACCCTGTTTAATATCTTATAGAAAAAATCATACATTTGTTTATTTACTATATTTATCTTTTCAAAGCCTACGTGCCAAAACTTTGTACGAGATTCATTGTAAGACCACTTTCCTATATCATTAATATTATCGTTTACATAAAACCATCCTTTTTCGCAATTAAATGAATTTGTAATTAAAGTGCTATGAGGTCTATCATAAACCATAGATTTTAATATCTTTTGTTCTGCAAAAGTCATGTATTTACTTGTACCTGTATCTGCAGCTATAGTCGAAAGCTCTTCCATTAATTTACATGAGGTTGATGCGTATTCCCTTTGAAGTTCTAAATCAGAAAAGCTAAGATAACTCACATTAGCGGCCCTTCTATCTGGACAAAATCTTAATTTACTGCTTAATGATGTTTTAGCAATATTCTTATCTCCCTTTGAAGGATAAAAATAACGTCCGTCTTCGTCGTGGCAAAATGTGACTAACCCCTTGTCTAAATTATCTATACGTGAATAGGCTAAAAAATCATTATCTATAATTCTAACTGGTTCAACCTGAGATTTAAGGACCCTAACTTTAGAACTTGCCCAAAATCCCTGTTTATCGATTTTAGTCTCAGAGTCTATAACATCTGTATAGACTTTATCCCATAGATGTAAGATGTCTAGATGTTTGAAAAGTTTTTTAGTAAGTGAATCACAATGAAGAATTGTAGGGCCTTTGTGATGTTCCTTCCATAACAAAATACTACATATAATACACAATAGTTTAATTTCGGTGTAAAATTCGTGCGTTTGTTTTATGTTTTCAAGAGACCATATAGTCTTTTTCATTCATAATGTATTTAAAGGTTATTATCTTATTTAAAGTTATGGCTCATAAACCCATTAGTCCAATAAAAATCATCATCCTCAACATTTAGCTTGTAGATTGTGATAGGATTTTCTTCATCTCCTTCTAGTTTATCGATCTTAGCGACTTCAATTCCACCGCCATTCTGTTGAAGAAGATGGTCACCTTCATTAACCGTAGAAGCTCTTCTTATACACCATCCTCTACTACCATCCAACCTTTGAGTATAAACCATAAGTAAATGCCCAGGAGTACATTGAAGTTGGCCGTCATTAAAAGATAATAATTCATCGACCTCAGCTGAAGTTGTTGATACTACTCGTGCAGTAGTTAAATTCCAATCTGTCCATGAGTCAGATGAAGTAACTCCAGAATCCCACTCAAATAATCGTTTAACGTCAAAGCTATCTATACTAGTGTCAGGTACTCCTGATACATTAGCAGATTTTAATAGATCGCCTTCAACTATATCTTCAACATTTTTATCGGGTCCTCCTGCCATACTGATTTTTGTTCCGGCCGGAGTACAAAAGCCGCTAAACCCTACGGTAGTGTATGCATACCAGTAATATTGACTAGTCGTGGTACTAGTACTAAAACTAAATGTGTCGCTCACTGATAGTAGAGAACCTGCTGCTCCAGATGCGGAATACCATCCAAGGAATTCACTTGGGACTGATGAATCGTAACTAACATTAACCCTTATACTAAGTGTATAAGCACCATTTCTGAAAGGCTTAGTATATACTTGACCATTACCGTTGCCAATAATTGTACTGTTATTAATTCCTCCTTCAATCGACACTGGTGAAGTTTGCTGAACAGTGGGTGGTGATGTTGGAAGAGTACTTCCCATTAGTACCCAGTTATTAATTAACAAAACTCTTCTGAAACTATATCCTCTATAATATGAGAAAGCATACGTGCCACCATGTATGCCGTTTCTAATCGCAGCCATACTAATATTTGTACCTCCTTTAGAAGGGTTTGTTAGATGCCTAAGATTGGTGTACATACTTGGGCTATTACCTGCTGATACTAATGACATATTAAACTAGTTTTATTTCTGCTTCTGGGTATATATTTTTAAACCAAGCTGAGAATTTCTCGAAACTAAAATTAAATAGTTCCTTTGTTGTTAAATTTTCTATAGAGCTCATAGTTATTTTAAGAACATCTTTTCTGGTAACTTCATTTACAGGTACCCAAACCCAGTGTTTTTCCTTAATATTTACCATATCTCCATTTTCATCAAAATCAACTCTTTCTACCTCTTCTAACCTCTTCTCATGTTTTTCGGTGACTACATCGTATTCTTGCTGTTTATTCAATAAATAGAAAAAATTATGAAGAAAGAATTCTTCGCCATTAATTTTTAACTCTGCGTTAACTACATCGTCAGGATATTCTAATTTTTCTAATCCTCCCATAAATTCAGGTGAAGGAGATGCATGGAATTCTTTTTGAAATTCATCAAGAGCTTCTTTAGAGCAAAAGTAATCAAATTTATTTTCTAATACACCGAACACTGTATCAACGCCAACGGTACATAATCTACCGTATATTTTGTCTAAATCTCCAGCACTTGTCGAAAATTTTAAGTTTGAAATTGTAAATTTTATCATTATTTAGTATTTAATAGGTTATATATTTCATTTTTAGGGTAAGCTAGCCACTTATCGTTGACTGATTTTATATTTTCAAGATAGTTCATTTTAGAAGGAGCATACTTTTTCATTATCTCGATAATCTTTTCAATATGTCTCTTTTCCAGCTCTGGATTCTTTTCAAACTCAAACTTTTCATGCCATATATGAAAGCATTTCTTTGAAGTAGAGTTAAAAATATCCCTGTAAGTTTTCTTCCATCTTCCATCATGATAAATTGAATTCAGTAAAGTCTTATTTGTATATTCTCTTGCATCTAAAAGAGATGCTAAAAACCATTGTTCGATAAACACCATTCTTCTTGAATCCTTGTCTGTGTCAGGTGTCTTTGAAGAAGCTTTCATGAAATCTATTGATAACTTACAGTACTCTTCTTTTAAATCATTAGATGACATTAAAATAAATGCAGTGTTTATAGGGTTTACATTCCAATTAAAGTTATCATCTGGCATCAATTTAGAAGGATTTGTACTACTATAACAAGGATTATCTTCAACATCTTCTCTATGATAACCTATAAAATCATATTCATATTTTGGTTGATTGATTTCAAACCAAGAAAAAAAGTCTAAATCACATATTACAAAGGGTGCTTCTAGATTCTGCATAACCTTATGTTTACAACTTGCCCAAAAAACATCTGAATCTATGTCACTTGAAGAGCTCAGAACTTTAGTATTAATTTTATCCCATACACTAAGAAGCCCCATACTCCTTATCATCTCTAAACTTTCTTCGTCAGTATATAAGTATGCTGGTCCGTTTTTCAGTTCTTTCCATAGAATAGCCTGAGAAATCATGCAATATAATTCTGATACAAAGGTCTTAAAACCTTTACCTGTAGAATCTGTATAAATCTGAACACATGGCGTCATTATTTACCTAACATATCTTCAGTAACTGTTATCGGCTGGTCTAATCTATCTTCGATTGAGTTAAGAGCACTAACAACAGGCTGTAAGTTTATTTTACTACTTTCTTTTGATAAGTTTGAAGTTGCTGCTGCAACTTCTTTTTGAGCTGAAGTAACACTATCTTTCATTGCTTTAATAGAATCTGTAAGGAAGTTTCCAGATTTCTCTTGACCTTTACCCATCTTCTCAACTGCACTTTCTAGGTTATCAACTGTTGATGATAATTCTTTAACAGCTTTCATAAGTTTTTTAGCAATTGCCGTTATTGCGTCTTCTCCATCTGCTTCCGCCAACGCTCTTAATGAATCGAACATTTCAGTGGATGCTTTTATAGCAGAGATATTAATTCCTTTGCTGGCGCTTGCAATTGTTTTCATGTTTTTACCAACATTATCTAGTATATTTCCACCTGACATATTATAGTAAACAGCACCGCCTAAGAAACTATTCATAGCACCTAGTGCATCTATAACATCATCTTGAAATGTTGCTATTCTTTTAAATGCAGTTCCTACCTTTTCAATAGGAGTTGCAAGTAATTCTATTCTACCTGCTCTGGCTAATAACTTGTCTAAGATGTCAATAGGTGTTAATGTTTTCTTTCCACCAAATAAACCACTGATTCCATCTACAATAGAAGAACCTAAATTAGCGATTGAGGAAACAAATCCACCGGCTGCTTGACCAGCAATAGCAGCGACTAACGTCAACCAACCACCTGCAACAGCAACCATACCACCAGCAAGTCCTAACATATTTTCAATACCTATATCATCTTTAAACCTTTTTAATACGTCTATCATTGCGTGCAACGGTGACATGAGTCCTCTTGAAAGGGCGTCGATGGCTCCAACATCAACTGTAGGTAATTTACTAAATATCCATGCAACAACCCATATAACACCGGCAACTAATATCATACCTACGGCACCTCCTAGAAGAGCTAGAGCTCCAGTTCCACCGGTCGCAAGAATAAATGCAGAAAGAGCCATCATAGGTAGTGCAAATATCAATATAGCAAGACCTGCCTTGAGAGACCATTCTAGTGGAGGAGCATTAAATGTACCAGGTAATACTGAGAATATCCACGCAACTCCAACAATTGCAAGAGCCACTGCAGCTGAAGCAAGAACTCCTATAAATATATCTTTTATACCAATACCTGCTTTTGCAAACATAGTTGTAACCATTACAAAACCAAATCCAAATAAAAGAACTGCAGCGGCAGAACCTAATGTCCATAATAAATCTGGAGCAGGTGGCGCTTCAGGTAACATACTAAATATATATGCAACTCCGACGATTGCGATAGCTATAAACGGAATAGCAAGAGCAGCAAACATAATGTCTTTTATGCTTTTACCTTGAATGGTTTTTAATATCTTTGTGAATCCAAATGCAAATAATCCAATAGCAGCTGCTGCTTTAATAGTAAATCCTAAAGTAGGAGCTGTATTAGTATCAGGCATTAATCTAAATACATTTGCTACGCCTACAATTGCAAGGGCTATAGCTGGAATTGCTAGAGAAGCAAAAATAACATCTTTTAAGCTTTTACCTTTAATGTGTTCAAGTATCTTAGAATATCCGAATGCAAATAAAGCTATAGCAGCACCTGCTCTAAGAGTAAATCCAAGGTCAGGGGCAGCTTGATTTGTAGGTAATAACTGAAATACATAAGCAACTGCGACAATAGAACCTGCAATCGCAACTAATGCAAGAGCGGTCATTCCAATATCTGCCATTCCTTTTTTGTTTAACCCAATACCACTCTGAAGACTTCTAACAACTGCTCCAAACGCGTATGAGGCAGGTAACAATGCAATTCCTATTAATACAGCCGTTCCGAGTTGAGCTAACGAAGGAACTACAATTAAGCTTAACAGGGCAGATGAAAGTGTAATGGCGGCTGCCATACCTACCATAGCTGCAACTGCAACCCCGGCAGATTTTAACATTGCCATTGGATTTGCAAAACCACCGGTCATAGCACCTCCTGAAACCAACATTCTCAGTGTACTTCCACCTGATAGAGTGTGTAATATTTCTCCGAAAACAGGAGCCAATAATACCATCACTCCACCAACTGCAATCGCTGTTAATAATTGAGATGGTGTAACGTTTGGCATTATGCCTAAAATACCTGCTGCGGCCACAAGGGCTGCGGCCATTGTAATTATTGCTAAGCCAGCACCGATACCACTAATTATTCCTGGTAACTTTACTTTAGGAGCTTCACCTGTATTGCCACCGTTATTTTTAACGGCCTCTTTAAGTAATTCTTTAATATCTGTAAGAAGCGCTGTGTGATTTTTTAACTCCTCATAAGTTTGCTCTGAAGCCTTCTTAACATCAACAGTTAAATAGGACTTTATCTCAGCAATATTATCAGCAGATTGCTTTTGTAATTCGGCCAGCTTGACCAATGGAGCTAAAAGTAGTTTCATATACTCAGTAAAAGACGTCTTTTATTTTTATGAGCTATTCTATATATCTAAAAACTCCATCACTTAAGCGACGGAGTTTTCATATTAGGCATTTTCATGCTCGGCATTTTCATATTAGGCATTTTCATACCAGACATCATTTCGTTTGACTGGTCTTGTTGGCCTTTGTTCGCATCGTTTTGGCGTTGCAACTCTTCTACAAGGTCTTTGACAATGTATGTATATTCATAGAAATCCATTTTATCCAACTCCGACGGTTGTATGTGGAGATGGTAGTAAACGTAGAACTTACTCTTAAAGAAGTTCTGTAGTGAAATCTTGAACAATGAAAAGAGATTTGAGCCCGTTACGAAAGTTAATGGGGACCTGCTCCTCCTCGTCCCCTAGTGTAACTAACATATTCGGTTGTACACCTACTTTCATTTTTTCGGCAAGATTATAGATTAGACTATATTTCTGATTAGTCCATCCATTCATCTCTATTTCAAAATCAAATATTTTCTTATCTGTAAATCCTCTCCACTCATTAATTAAATAAGGTGCAACTTGTAAAACAGATTGATCGATGTTTGCCTCTTCTCTCTGTTTTTCTTTAATATAACTAGTAATTTTTTTCATTACACCAATCGTCGGAGGTCTCATTTCTATAATACCAAAACTCTTAGTTGCAATACTAAAGCATTTTCCTTCTTTATCGTAGTACTTTGCAATTTCATCAGGAACTTGAAAATACTGGAAGTATTCTTTTTTAATTTCGATGTTATGTTTTTTACCTGTTTTCTTTTGAGTGTAATCTACTGTTAATTTAGATTCTGGCTCTGGAAAAGTTAAGTCTCTAATAGACAATATTAAATAAAACCTATCTTCTTCTAAAAGGTCTTTGTATGACATCATTTTTGAAGGACATGTTACTTTAGTACATGTGTCTACGATTGCATTTAACTTTTCATCAATATCTAGAACGTCTTGTTCGTTAATAGTAGAAAAGTGTCTAATTTCTTGAACTTTAGCCGATCTAATTGAAATCCTAATATCTTCAGGGTAAAACATTCCGTTAGAAGGTAAATTAGAAATATCTAAGTTATGATAACCTAAAATATCATCTGCATCTCTAGCCTCTGCGGGTTGAAACTTGCTCATATCAACTTTACCTAAGTCTTTGGGAGTTTCTTGAGTCTCTTCGCTCTCAACAATCTTCTTATACTGTTCGTCTAAGTTGATTTCTTTATTTTCTTTATCGCTCATTTAAATTTATTTTGATTTAATTTTTTTAATGTTAGCTGGATTCCATCTTTCAGCTTCATGTGCTCGTTTTTCTATTTCAGAAGATAATAGGTCCCTAATAAACGCAGAAATAGAAACAGGTCTTTCTCCTGATTCTAGCGCTTGATTTAAAATAATGCGATTAATCATTGAAACCTGTTCTTCTGATAGTAAAACTTGTAATTTTCTCGTTAGTTTAGACATATCTTATTAGTATCTTATCAACATATTATATTTTTGTTTCATAAAAAAAGACAGAAATTTTCTGGAATTCCTGTCTTTTAATTATGTTATGCTAATACTTCTTTAAAAGTGTCACATCTCCAAGCAATATCTATAGTTGCAGGAGCTTGGTCACTATAATCTAAAGTACCGCTTAAGTTTACTGCACCAGTTATGAAACAGTCTTCAAATGTAAGAGTTCTAAATATGTCTCCTGCTCTATTGAACTGTACTATTACTAGTGTTCCAGTGTAATCTTTTTTAAGACCCATAACACCAGTTTCTTTTTGGTATGATAAATCTTTCCACTGTTTTAGAGTTTTGTATGCGTAAGCTTGATTAGAGTCATTCAAATTCATTGAAAATTGAACTGTAACGTCAACTGCTGTAGATTCGGGCATTCCAGCATAAGAACGTGTTGAGAACTTATACTTTTGCTCGACTGCAGCAATTTCTTTATCAATTGCGTCTAATCCACTTACTGTGTTCACGTGCTGTAACAATAAAGGTGCACCTGATACTCCAGCTGGAGGCAGGATAGTCACTTCAAACAGGTTGTTCATTACTGGTTCGAATTGTCTGCCTTGCTTGCTAGTTTGGTCTTGTGAATAATGTGGTAAAGCCATTTTAATCTATTTTGTTTTTTTATATATCTATTAACTAAAATTTCCTGTTTGAATTTCACCAGTATTTAGAATAGTAGTTCTGTGAACAACTATTTC